>Ga0208980_10000749_pt1 | contig 18860 bp, 16 predicted proteins | sample WetSurMetagenome_3_FD_187993 | JGI IMG/M metagenome (GOLD analysis project Ga0208980, IMG submission 187993) | Wetland microbial communities from Twitchell Island in the Sacramento Delta, sample from surface sediment Aug2011 Site A1 Bulk (version 2) | ecosystem: Environmental > Aquatic > Marine... | reverse complement strand
ATCAAATCTTATACTTACGGGAGTTCCTGCATTAGTGACGCCTGTATAGCTTACGTTCCACGACACTCTAACAGGAGAACATAATTTGTCAGGAGTGATGTTATTTGCCTTAGAGATTATAGAACAATTTTGTCCGAAAATGCCAAGCGAGAGAAGTGTCAAAACTGCACTGAGTAAACATTTTTTCATACACCTAAGAATTTTTCCTTCTTTACTGATAAATCAGAAACTCCTTTAGGTACACCGTGCCCCTCCGATTATCAACATATACAATTGTTGCAGTATATTAAAAAAATAATGCTATTTAAGCTAACTTGACTTCCAATTATCAGAATATAAACGTAAAGCATCCTGATTTATTACTAAGAAAGTCGCCATTAATCGCCCTGCCTTAAGAATTTATAGGCAAATGAACAAGAATTTCCCCGGAACATGTATATATTTTTATCTCTAACAGAGATGGCTCACTATACTGCAATTACAATATAGTCAGGATTCAGTAAGGGCTGTTTGGGAAGTCGAAATCCATTAACCGCAGAGGTCGCAAAGATCCTGACGCAAAGATCGCAACGGATTTAGAATGATGGATTTATCTTTGCGTGCTTTGCGCGCACTTTGCGTACTTTGCGGTTAAAAATGATTTTTAGATAGCTTCTGGTTATCGATGTTTTTCAGAAACTATCCAAAATTTGGTTTATGGAGTCTTTGCTTTTGTCGGGTGTTGCTATTTTTTAATTCTTTGAGATATCGTGCCGCTCTTTTTGTTTTTAAGTATAAGCTTAACTGATCCATCAGGCATCGTCTCTTCCTTGACAAGAAGATGATCCTTATCGAATTCACGCATAGCATTTATTCTTTCGGTTTTTTCATGTCCCCGCCATGTTTTAAGCCTGACAGTCTCCCATTTTCTCGATTTCGCAGAACGGTAGCAGGCATCCATAATTTCATTGACGATATAACCGTCATAGAACGTTTCGCGCGGTTGTGTCTTGCCTTCATAAGCATTGAACATATCGCTGAACATATCGGTATAGCCAAGTTCAACAACTTCATCTCCTACCGGGAAAAGCCACCCTTTCTCAGTTTCAGCTTTCTCGGCAACATAGCCTTTTTTACCTCCCGCTGTGAACATTTCAAAACCTGTCCGCAGGAAATTGTTAACCCATATTGTACCTTCTGTTCCCATTACTTCATCGCGCAGGTCCATTCCGCCACGGAATGACCAGCTGACCTCAAATTGTCCGACAGCTCCGTTTTCATATTTTACCCATCCCAGAGCATTATCTTCCGCATCAATGGGTTTCACCAGCGTATCCGCCCAGCACATTACTTCGACAGGCCTGATGTCTTTTCCTATGTAACTTCTTGAAATTTCAATACAATGGCAGCCCATGTCGAGTAGTACACCCCCTCCTGAGATTTCTTTTGTCCAGAACCAGTCACTGTGGGGACCAGGATGTGTTTCACGTGAACGTGACCATATAACCTCTCCGATAGCACCCGATTCAACTGATTTTAACGCTTTCAATGTTTTCGGTGTATAGACCAAATCCTCCATATAGCCATTGGTCACCCCTGCTTTTTCAACAAGGTCAAGCATTTTTTTTGCTTCAATAGCATTACGGCCGAGTGGTTTGGTGCAGAAAACAGCTTTTTTTGCATCTGCAGCAAGCTTTACGGCCTCAAGATGCAGGTTGTTAGGAAGTCCGATAAGTACAGCATCAACTTCGGGATCATTAACAGCATCTTTCATTGAGGTTGTCCACTTTGTAATCCCGTGTTTCTTTGCAAAAGCTTTGCCCCTTTTTTCATCTCGGGAGTAAATAACATGCACACTGTCGCGGCTGCGATGACCATTAATTGAAAAAGTATAAAAATCGCCGATGAACCCGGCCCCAAGCATAGCTACTTTTGCCATTGATTTATGAATTTAAAGTTATATATGACATATTATTTCGATAACATTGTTTTCCGGATCAAGGATTACACTCTCATAATAACCATCCCCTGTAACTCTAGGCCTGCTCACGATAGTGACTCCCTCCTTCTCAAATATTCCTGTAAGATAATCAACTTTTTCCCTGCTCCCGGCATTGAAAGCTATATGGGCAATTCCCAGAGTATCCCCTGCCCTGCCTTCTTTAATATCAGCCCGCTGCATAAGTTCAATCCTTGACCCGTCGGTAAAATTTAAAAAGTATGAAGAGTATTGCTTTACAGGATTAATATACTTTTCATTGGCCTTGCACTCAAAGTATTTAAGATAGAAATCCTTTTCATTTTCAAGGTTTTCAGTCCAGATTGCGATGTGGTCAATATGCATTTCTCCGTAGATTATTTTAATAACAAATATAAAATATCTGTCAATGAATTCCGGTCTTCCATCAAACTCAAATTCTATAAATCGAAACATTCCATTTATTTTTACGTATAATCATTCAAAAAATCTGAATAAAATGAAAAAGTCAACTACTGTAGCAGCAGCAATAATAACTGTACTTAGCTGGCAATGCTCGAAGGTTGACCAGTCTCTTTCTTTGAAGGAGTCTGTTGAGCAGAATGCTGCCAGGATAAATACAGCTTTTAATAAGATAGCTGATTCGAAGGGATATCAGCTGCTTTCGGTTACTGAAGATGGGACTAAAACAGATGGTATTGACGGATTTCGAGATAGCATAGATCTGGAGCTGATTGCAGGCATTTATGACTTCAAACCCGGAACTGATAAGCCACGTAACCTTTATTTTCCCCTGAGGCTTTTCAAGAAGACAGACGACAACGACAAACTTATTGTCAATATGCCTGAAAAACTGGCTTATCACCCGAGATACCTTCATTTCTGTGACCGTGCCGATTCGGTTCTGACCAATAACTTCACAATCAACGCAACTGATTATCATTTCTACTTTAACTTGTGGGGCAATTCAGATTATAAACTGGTCGCTGATTTTACACTCGATAAAGAAGATGTCGGCAGTCTGGATATATACTCAATTTGGAAATCAGCCACAGCAGGTATGCAATCAAAAAACTTCACCTTCCCGGAAGGTTACACAGTTGTAAAAAGCATTGAGACTGGCGATACAGCCAAAATAATCTTCGCCCTTGCTCATGATGATGAAACACTGCTGAAGGAAACCCTTATGCTTACCGGCGAAGGATTTAAAAGAAGTGAAAAGCAATACATTCTTTCGATAGGAAATGTTGACATAAAAAGAACAACGGGTATTGACTCCATACAGGTTTATCTCGACGGAGTACTTCAGAAGAAAGCAGGAGCTAAAATAGTTGATAATGAAGATTATAATTCTTCAATCTGTAATAAAAGAGATATCCTGCTTACATATGATGATGGAACGACAGCAAATCTCAGTAATTTGATTTCTCCTGCAATGGGAACACTTAAAGACCTGTCAAAATCTCTTGGTGAAATGTATTTTTCAAAGCATATTGTCGATTATATAGCATTCAGTATTTACTATAATAATCATTAAGAAGCATCACGACCCCAATTATCAACCCTCCGCCCCCTTATAAGACAGGCTGAATTTTACTCCTTTTTAGCCTTCTTTTAAGGGGGTTTCTTTTTGCTTCGATAAACTTTTTTTCGACATACGCTGCTTTTCCCCGGAACTTTTTTAACCTGAGTTTGTTTAATACGTACGACTCTGAAACTGAATTGTGACAAATATTTAAATGAGAGCAAACCGGGATCATTGTTATTAAAAAAAGAAAGCAGATATGGCAAATTTAAAGACGAAATACATGGGTTTGGAACTTAAAAATCCAATTATTGTAGGTGCAAATAACCTGGTAACAGATCCTGAAAATCTGAAAAAGATTGAAAAATCGGGTGCAGCTGCAGTAGTTTATAAATCACTTTTTGAGGAGCAGATCCAGCTCGAAAACCTTGAACAATATGAGATAAAGACCGAGTATAACGACAGGAATGCTGAAATGATCACTCTTTTTCCCTCAGGAAGTGAGAATGAATCATATCCTCTTCGTCATTTGAATAATTTGAAAAAAGCCAAAGAATCAGTTTCCATACCAGTTTTTGCAAGTCTGAATGCAATTGCCGATGACACATGGGTTGAATACGCAAAAGAGCTCGAAAAGACCGGAGTCGATGGACTTGAACTTAATTTCTACACCACTCCTGAAAAATTCGAAAGAACTGCGGAAGAGGTTGAAAAGAGACAGCTAAATACATTCAAAAAGGTTAAATCGGCCCTTAAAATCCCTGTTTCCGTAAAACTCAGTCCGTTTTATACCAATCCCTTAAAACTTATTTCTGAACTTGATAATGCAGGCGCAGATGCAATTATACTCTTCAACCGCCTCTTTCAGCCTGATATTGACATCAACTCAGAAGAGATCAGGTTCCCGTACAGTCTCAGTAATCCTGAGGACAACAGGTTGGCTTTAAGGTTCGCAGGGCTTCTCTATAAAAATATCAAAGCATCCATTTGCTCAAGCTCAGGGATATTCACGGGCCATGATGTGGTCAAAATGATCCTAAGCGGATCTGACTGCGTACAGGTGGTAAGTACAATTTACCTTAACCAGATAGGTATAATTGAATCGATGTTAGGAGAAATTGAGAAATGGATGGATTTAAAAGGATACGGAACAATCGATAGTTTCAGAGGCAAATTGTCAAAAAACCGGTTAAAAGATCCTCAGGCATTTCATCGTGCCCAGTATATCGATTTTGAAATGAGTACGACGGCTATTCTGAAAAAATACAGGGTAATAAATTAACATTATTCCTATACTTCAGCTCTGTGGAACTCAGTGTAATAAAAAAACTTTCACAGAGTTACACAGAGAATCCACAAATTTACACATAGAATCTTTGTGATGCAAGTTAATCAATCTTAACCTTTACTACTATTTTGCGTACGGGTGAATTCTCCCCATCCTTAAGACTGGGACGGTGGGCATCATCAGGAAAGAAAACAAAAAACCGGTCGGGCAAGGCCAGGTGGTTTTCCCCACCAGTTACAGTGAGAAATTCGATATCTTTTAAAGCATCGTAAGGTTCAAGTACATCTTTTTTCTGTGACATCGGAGCAACCCCAATTAACTCTTTTCCACTAATAACATATTGTATATCAATATATTTACGGTGAGCTTCATATCTTGCATCCTCCTCGTTTTTTGTCAGATATTCACTTACTGGAGCATAAAGATTATCCCCATCAATATCGTACCGCTTCAGCTCAAGTCCCTGAAGGTCGCTATTTTTAAGAAATATGAATGCTTTATCCCATCTTTCCCTGTTTTTAAAGTAAGAAACAGCAAATGCCTTCCTGTTAATTGACTGATCGGGTTTGACCTGCCATCCGTTCAGCCAGTCGCCTTTCTCAAACCAGTTATCGATCTTTTTACTGCTCCATACTGATGGATCTGTGTTGTCTTTACAGCCGGATAAACCTGACAAACTTATCATAACAATTATTATTAGTGAATTTTTCATAAATATATTTTTTTCAATGTTCTGGAAATGGATATTTATCTGGCATTAAAGTCTCAAAACCTGCAAGTATTTTTATTGTCAAAAGTTATAAAAATTACAGGAAAAAACAGTGTTTTTATAAAAAAGGATTATTCCATATATGGCTCTATCTTCTTATAACACTCATGCCAGAATATTTCTGCATCATTGACATCAGTATCCGGTATTACTCCGTTTCTTTTCCCCGGTTTGTAAATAGCTCCGTTAATAAGATCCTTTTTCCTGATAATTTTATAGAATCTACCGGCAATCTTTCGAGGATTTGACATAAAAGGTGCTGCTACTCTGTACAATATTCTGAACCAATGTCTCTGCATCCTGAAAATATTCGAACTGAATACTCCCGGATTAAATCCGATACAAGTCAGATTCAGAGCCGGATATTTCAAAGGGAGAATGGAACACATTAAAACAAGATAAAATTTCGAATTTGAATATGCCCTGAGAGGGTTGTAACCTTCATCTGAAGTCTGAATTCTGAGATCCTTTTCAGCTATCCTGTAAACTGGCGATACTATGATAGCAAATAATACCGATTTGCCTGGCACTGTATATTTCAGAACTATTTCATTCACCAGCAGATGAGAAAGAAAATTAACCTGAAATGTATATTCAAGACCGTCATCAGTCAGAGTAAAATCAGGAGGGCTAAGAATTCCGGCATTATTTATGACAATATCGAATTTTCTTGTTTCACATATCCGCTTTAATGCACATGAAGTCTGGTACAGATCACTGAAGTCGGTCATAATAAAAGTAAAACTATCGTGATACTCAGGAATGGATACTTCGTTCCTTCCTGTCGCAACAACCTCATAACCTTTTTGCAGGAAAAACCTGACGAGTTCAAGCCCGAGACCCGATGTGCCTCCTGTAATCAGGATTTTTCCGGGAGAAGAAGATGATTTATCCAATTCTACAATCATAGTATTATAAGGTTATCAAACATAATAAAAGAATTAATGTAAACTTTTCATAAATTTGTTTTATTCAAAACCAGAATTAACAGGGGCGCAGTGCAATTTTTTAATTAAACCTCGATTCGGATTGATCATGAAGAAATTATTGCTTTGTTCATTATGCGTATTATTTTTTATAAACGGATATCCGCAGGCTTCAAGCGTTTATCAGCAGGGGCTCTCGGCAGAAGAGAATTTAAAGGCAATCTCTAAACTTGGCCCATATTCTGTGGGGGGTGTAGGTTTCGACAACAGGTATGAAGGTATTAAAGGCAGCCCCAGAATGCTGGATACACTACTTCCCTCATTTCTGAAGCTCAACGGACAAGATTACTATATTCAGTTGCAATCTGATATTGATCTCTTAAAAAACACACTGATTTATCTTCATCCAACGACAAAAAAACTGTTGGTCATCCCTGTCGATGTTATATCGGAGTTGATTATTAAAAAGGACGGAAAGGAGCTTTTATTCAGAACAACAATCGGTAAGGTTTTTGAAAAAGAGATGAAGCCTCAGAGATTTTGTCAGGTTTTGAACGATGGACAGTATCAGTTTATTAAAATCCCTGTAAAGATATTTGTCGAAGCCGATTATAAAAATGCCTACAGCGCCGACAGACGATACGATGAATACCAGGTAAATAATAAATATTACCTGGTCAGCTCCGACAATGTTTTTCATCAGATCCAGCTTAACAAAAAATCTGTGGCAAAACTTTATCCCGAGAAGAAAGCACTTATAGAACAATCTGAAAATGAGGAAGCATTTCCCAGCAAAGAGGAGATGATTATATCAATCCTCTCAAAATTCTGATCAGGTGTTTAAATTTTCTCTTTAAGCAGGATCTGACGGAGCTCATTGGGATTGATAATTTCTTTAACTTCTCCACCTTCAACGACAACTATTTTACCTGATTCTTCCGATACCACAACAACAAGAGCATCAGTGTGTTCTGAAATACCGATTGCAGCACGGTGACGCATTCCAAACCGGGTAGGTAGCGATACCCGGTCAGTGATGGGCAATGGACATCTAGCTGCAAAGATCTTTCCGTCTTCGATAAGCACTGCACCGTCGTGAAGTGGAGAATTTTTAAAGAAGATCGTCTCCAAAAGTTCCGCACTTATTACAGCGTCTATCCTCTCTCCACCTTCGGAATAGATATCAAGGCTGCTCTTTCGGCCAAGCACAATTAAAGCACCTATTTTCTTTGCAGCCATTGATTCTGTTGCCCTTACAATTTCTTCAGCTTCTTTTGGACTGCCTGTCTCCTCTTCAACAGAAGAAAATATCTTTCCAAAAGAGAACCTCCTTCTATTCATATACCTGTTTCCAATGACCAGCAGGAATCGCCTGACTTCCTGTTGAAATACTATTATAAGTGCAATAACACCAACTCCGATTACCTGGCCCAGCAATGCCCCGATAAGCTGCATATTCAGGGCCTTGACAATCAGCCAGAACATGTAAATAAGGAAAATTCCTATAAATATGCTCAGAGCGGCAGTTCCCCTTATAAGTTTATAAAGCTGGAAAAGTATTATTGCTACCAGAACAATATCAATTATATCAATTATTGTGAGATTTACGACCATATTTTAATTTGTCTGTTTTTTTAATTCCCCGACAAGCTTTACTGCCTCGATAGCCTCCTTTACATCGTGAACACGCAGAATATCAGCACCATTCATAAGTGCAATTGTATTCATAACTGTAGTGCCATTTAGTGCTTCCCCTGGAGTTGTTTCAAGTGTTTTCCAGATAAAGGATTTTCGTGAAATACCAGCAAGAACTGGTAACCCTGCAATGGAAAAATCACTGAGATTCCGAAGTATTTCAAAGTTATGGTTTATTGTCTTTCCAAAACCGAAACCCGGATCAATAATTATATCATTCACACCCATCGACTTCAGCCTGAAAATCCTTTCTCCCATCCATTTTAAGATATCGGCAACAACATCATCATAAACAGGTTTCTTCTCCATATTCCAAGGTTTTCCTTTTAAATGCATTAATATATAAGGAACCTGGAGTTTTTCAACAACGTTGAACATCTGGCTGTCAGCCTCTCCGCCCGAGATATCGTTAATTATCCCTGCTCCGCATTCCATTACAGCCTCCATTGCAATATCAGCTCTGAAAGTGTCGATTGATAGCACAGCTTCCGGCAATTCCCGGCTGATAAGCTTTAAGGCACCCAGAACCCGTTTTTTTTCTTCCTCAGGAATGATATTTATCGCACCCGGACGGGACGAATATCCACCAATATCAAGAATATCAGCTCCATCTTTGGTCATTATTAAAGCAGCATTTAATATTTCTTCATCATTGGTAAACCTGCTTGCTTTATGAAATGAGTCAGGCGTAACATTAATAATTCCCATAACCTTAGGTACGGAAAGATCCATAAGATTGCCCCTGATATTGATAAACCTTGGTTTGGTTATCATCCCTGGTATATTTGACCTTCTAAATTAATATTTTTTTCACCCCCAGCCCCCTAAAGGCAGCCAGAAAACTACTTTATTAATCGAGGCTGTCTTAAAAGTTTATTCCTTTAATTACAATCCTTTATGCGACTTAGTGTAGCTCTTCGTGATCCTTTGTGGTACAATAATTTAGTATTAACCACAAAGTACCTCAAAGGTTACTCAAAGGGTCACTAAGGGCTTCTGAGACAACCTCGGGTGGCAAACCAGGGATTTAGAAGTACTAAATGGAGTTATCTGTCAGAAAATTGGCCAAAACAGTAAAATAAATTAAACTCATCAATAGTTTCCATCTTTGATAAGGCATTATTACTTTTGTTACTTATGATATTGGATTATTATGAAGCTTTTTGTCATTGAGGGAGTCGATGGATCAGGGAAATCCACCCAGCTGAAACTTCTAAGTGAATATCTTCTTAAAAAAGGTCATAAATGTGAATTCCTTCACTTTCCCAGGACTGACGCACCCTATTTCGGAGAACTAATAGCAAGGTTCCTTAGGGGAGAATTCGGTTCACTCAACGATGTTGATCCTTATCTTGTGGCAATGCTGTATGCCGGCGACCGGAAAGATGCGTCTGACAAAATAAAGGAATGGCTCGAGAAAAAGAATATTGTTCTTCTCGACAGGTACACCTATTCAAATATTGCATATCAGTGTGCAAAACTCGACGATCAAATATCACAGGAAAAACTAATGAAGTGGATTCTTTCACTTGAATTTGACCATTTTGCAATACCTAAACCCGATTTGAATATTTTTCTCGACGTCCCATTCTCATTCACTGAAAAGAAGCTTCTGTCAAACAGATCAGGCAATGACAGGAGTTACCTTAACGGTACAAAGGATATTCATGAAGAGAACCTGAATTTCCAGAAAAAAGTAAGGGACATTTATCTTAAAGTAGCAAGGTCCGATAACCGCCTGGTGGTTGTGGATTGCCGCGACGGGAACGGTCTGATGCAGGCGCCGCGTGTGATCTCTTCAATTATTCTAAAAATAATAATCGAACGAGGACTTATCTGACATGAAGATATTAAGATTTATCAGCAGAATAATTGTTGGTCTTGTTTTCATGTTCTCCGGAACTGTTAAAGCTGTTGATCCCCTTGGTTCCGCATATAAATTCAGCGATTATTTCAGGGCTTTTCATCTGGAATTTCTTCAGCCCTTCGCCCTGTTCCTGGCTATAGTTTTGTTTACTGCTGAATTTATTTCCGGATTCTCGGTCCTGAGCGGATATCGTCAAAAGACCGGAATATGGGGGGTTATGATACTGATGTGCATCTTTACACCTCTTACATTAATTCTTGCCGTTACAAATCCTGTTTCAGATTGCGGCTGTTTTGGCGACGCTATACACCTCACAAACTGGCAGACTTTCTGGAAAAACATAATCCTGCTGTTTTTTGTACTGGTCCTTTTTACGGGCAGAAACAGGGCAATTCATCAGGGAATCCCATTAAAAGAATGGATTACAATCTCAATGGTAGTCATCCTATTTGTGATTTTCTCACTATTGAACCTCAGGTATTTACAGTTGTTCGATTTCCTGCCTTACAAAACCGGCATTAGCATCCCGGAGAAAATGATAATTCCGGAAGGTAAACCTCCTGACGAATATCTGACAACATTTATTTATGAGAAAGAAGGGGTGCAAAAAGAATTCACAATTGAAAACTACCCTGCAGATGATTCTACCTGGAAATTTATAGATCAGAAGTCAATTCTGATAAAAAAAGGGTACCAGCCTCAGATACACGATTTCAGTATAACAACAACTAATGGTGAGAAGATAACTGATTCAATACTGACAAATCCTGGCTATACACTGCTAATGATATCGACGAAACTTGGAAATGCCACTGAGGCTCATCTCAAAAAAGGATTCGAACTGGGAGCCAGATGCCTTGCCGAAGGAATTAGTTTTTATGTGGTCACTGCATCGGGTTCTGATGAAGTAAGGGCTTACAATAATGGATTGACAATATGCACTGCTGACGAGACCACCCTGAAGACAATCGTCAGGGCAAATCCTGGCTATCTGTTATTGAGGAATGGCACCATTGAAGGGAAATGGTCATGGGCAACTATTCCTCCCAATGAACAGTTCTCCGGAGACATGTCAGTAAGTCAGGTAGAGAAGATGAATAACAAAAGTATTGTTCTGGTCGTTTACTCAGTAATATTATCAGTAATACTGCTTGCATTGTTGATAAGTACAATTCTGGGGGCAGCTAAACGTGAAACTGAAAACAGATATTTGTAAGTTTATTTGCTGATAAAAACTCTATTGATAGTAAATCTTTAAAAAGTAGAATATTATGAGAAAAAAAATTGTAGCCGGAAACTGGAAAATGAACATGGATCTGGCTGAGGGTCTGAAATTTGCAGAAGCCATTGACACATACTTTAATTCGAAACCATCAAAAGCTGAAGTCATCCTCTGCACGCCATTTATTCACCTTCCAGGTGTTGCAGTAATAACAGGTAAAGGTAAAGTTTGTCTCGGGGCGCAGAATTGTGCCTCAGAACCGTCAGGCGCATTTACCGGAGAAGTATCGGCTCAGATGATCAAAAGCACTGGTGCACAGTATGTCATAATCGGGCATTCGGAAAGGAGAACCTATTATCATGAAGACGACAAAGTTCTGAGCAAAAAGACCTCTCTTGCAATTGGAACTGGCCTTAAGGTAATCTTCTGCTGTGGAGAAGTTCTAAAAGAAAGAGAATCCGGGAAACACTTTGAAGTAGTAAAAAAACAACTGGAAGAAGGATTATTTATGCTTTCAGCAGCAGACCTCAAGAAGGTCGTAATTGCATACGAACCTGTCTGGGCAATTGGAACAGGGCTCACAGCCTCTCCCGATCAGGCTCAGGAAATGCATAAATATATACGTGACCTTGTAAAAAGGAAATTTGGCACTGATATTGCGGCAGATATCACAATCCTGTATGGTGGAAGCTGCAAGCCATCCAATGCGGCAGAGATATTTTCGAAACCTGATGTCGATGGCGGACTTATAGGCGGGGCTTCATTAAAGAAAGAGGATTTCTGCGCCATCGTGGAGGCAATTTGAACAAATAATCCTAATGAACAGGAAGTTCATCATTTTGATTTCAATTCTGCTTGTGCTTTCTGCCGGTATAGTTTTCCCCCAGGCAAAACCTGTTTTCAGTGGTGATCCGGCAAAATTCAAAGATGAGCTTCTTGTTTATATGGGTTCTGATCTTTCTGAAAAGAACAGTGTTGTCCTGAGCTCGTTCATCTCAAAGTGGGACAGCGCCGCCTTCAGTAAAGAAAACATGACCAGAATCCTTGATCTTTCAAGTCAGCTTACCGGAAGAAAAATGAGGGCTGTACCTCAGTTCAGCCAGTTTCTTGAGACTCTCAACGATTTCTGTGAAAATAAAAGGGATGATGCTTTCCTGAGCTACTGGCTGACGGGATTAAGCGAGATGCTGTTTAATCCCAGGTACCGGAATGAAAGTATTGTAAAATACGTTGAGAATACCAGCCTGCTGATCAAGGAAAATTTACTGATCAATACAGGTTCCGTAAAATGGAAAGTAAAAAATGCTGAACTCAAGTTTGTCCATGATACTGTATTTCAGATCGTACTCAAAAATATGACCCTCACATGCTACTCCCAGAGAGACAGTACTGAGATTTATAATGCTTCAGGGATATTCTACCCTGATTATCAGCAATTCAGAGGGACAAAAGGGACAGTAACCTGGGAAAAGGCGGGCTATGCAAGATCAGATGTTTTTGCTGAAATGTCCAAATATACAATCGATATTACCAGAAATACATTTACATGCGATTCTGCCCTGCTGATGCATAAAACTTATTTTAAGAAACCAGTTTATGGTGTTCTAACCGATCAGGCAGCAACAATTTCAAGCAAAGAGAAAGCAACATATCCCCGGTTCGAAACCTATACAAAGCAGTTTGAAATAAAGAATATGTACAAGGGTGTGGATTATGAAGGTGGCCTTGCATTTGAAGGGGCAAATGTCAAAGGGAAAGGAGAAAAGTACTATCCTGCAAAAATCAAACTATTCAGGAACGACACTCTTTTTATCAAAATTGCCTCGACAGATTTTCTGTTTTCGGCAATTGGCCTGAACAGCCAGGAGACATCTGCTACCCTGTACCTGGGGAAAGATTCTATTTTTCATTCAAACCTGGGATTTTCCTTCAGTGCCAAAAGCAGACAGGTAAACCTGTTCAGGACAAGCAACCCGGTTTCTCCGAGTCCTTATTATAATACATTTCATAATATTGATATGTATTTTGAAAACCTTACCTGGGATATGACGAGTTCGAAGGTGATTATTTCAAGGGCTAAAGGAGCAGCGATGGGTCAGGCATTATTTGAATCATCCAGTTTCTTTAATGCAGAGGATTTCTTAAAGCTCATGAGTCTTGATGATTATCATCCGCTGACAAGACTCAAGAAATTCAGCGAGTGGTACTATTCGGAAACGTTTCCAGTAAGCGAGTTTGCTAAATGGCTGAATAAACCGGAAGAAATTGTTGCAGGATTATGCATAGACATGGCAAACAGAGGATTCGTCTTTTATGACAGAACCAATCAGGAGGTTACCATTAAGCAAAAAACCAAGGATTATATTAACTCTTATGCCGGGAAAAAAGACTATGATGTAATATCAGTTTACAGTGAAACCAAAGCTCCTGTAGATAATGCCGTTCTGGATCTGAAAAATTATAACCTTGAGGTCAATGGCGTGAAGAGCGTATTTCTGAGTGATTCCCAGAGAGTAGCAATATACCCTTATAATCAACGTATTACACTCGAAAAGAATAGGGATTTCAAATTTGATGGCGTTGTTGAGGCAGGCCTGTTTACTTTCTTCGGACATGATTTCCAGTTCAGCTATGATACATTTAAGATCAGGCTTCAAAAGATCGATTCAATAAAAGTTGCTGTCGAAACAAATGAAAAAGATGCCTACGGAAATGCTTTTATACGCGATATCAACAGCCTGATACAACTTTCGAGAGGGGAATTGTATATTGATGACCCGAATAATAAATCCGGACTAAAGAGTCTTGCACAATATCCTATCATAAACGCAACTGCGCCATCTTACATTTTTTATGACAGGATAGCAGGACTTGAGAATATATATAAAAAAGAGAATTTTTATTTCAAGATTGATCCATTCACATTTGAGAATATCGATCATTACAACAACATGGATATGAACCTGTCAGGTGAGTTCTTTGCAGGGAATATTCTTAAACCAACCAGGCAGTATCTTACAATTCAGGAAAACAATTCTCTTGGCTTTCAGATGAATATCCCCAAAGAAGGCATCGATATTTACGAGGGTAAAGGAATTTTCTATGACACGATAAGCATGAGCAACAGAGGCCTTGTCGGAAGGGGTATCCTCAAACACCTTACATCTACAACAAAATCAGAGGAATTCAGGTTTTTCCCTGATTCGATGCTGACAATGGCTGAAACTTTCGATATTTTAAATGACAGTACCGGAATATACCCTGATCTTAGCGGTCAGGATGTCAGGATAAAATGGATGCCTGTAAAGGATGAATGGCTTGCCTGGAACTCAGCAGGCAAAAGCTTTAAAATGTTTGCCAACGGAGCAGTACTTGATGGAAGCGTTAGCCTTAAACCAGGACTGCTTAGTGGAACCGGGGCTATTAATATGACTGATTCCAGGATCACCTCAAACCTCTTTACTTTTGCTTCAAATGCGATAAGGGCTGATACGGCAGATTATAATCTCAAATCTCCCTCAACAAGCGGATATGCATTTATTGCGGAAAATGCAAATACTGATATTAACTTCGAAAGCAGACTTACAAGTTTCCATCTGAATACCGATTCATCTGTTGTGAAATTTCCTGAGATCCAGTATATCTGCACCATGACAGATTTCGAGTATGATATGGGAAGCAGGATACTTTCCATGGAACATAAAAGAAAAACAACTACCGGGCTTATATCGCCTAACAAGCTTCTTCTCCTTGACTTTAAAAACCTTGATAAACCAACCTTCTTCGCCACAAACAGTCTGAGCGACACTATTTCATTTACTTCTCTAAAAGCTAAATACAATGTAGACAAGGAGTTTATAGAGGCAGATGATATAAGCTATATACATATTGCTGATGCCCTGATACAGCCGGATAGCGGAAGGATTATAATAAACAGAAGGGCAAAAATAGGAAGGCTCGACAGCGCTTTCATAGCTGTAAATAAGTTACACCTTCTCCATTCGGCCAGCATCGAGATCGAATCGGCAAAAAGATATTCAGGGAGTGCTGTTTACGACTATCTTGATGAAAGCAATGAAATCAGGCCAATAATTTTCCCGGAGATTACAGTCGACACCCTGACTACAAGTGCCAGAGGTTATATTGCTGCTGATCAAAAATTTATGCTCAGCCCAGCATTTTCATTTGCCGGTGATGTAAACCTTTCTGCCCGGAATAAGAGCCTGTTGTTCACAGGTTCTGCAGGTATCCTGCACGACTGCAGCTCAATCGAAAGCGTCTCAGTAAAATTCAAATCAACCGTCGATCCAAAGAATGTAATGATAAAATTAGGCGATAAGCCAAGAGATGTTAATGATAATATTGTCTATTCAGGTGCATATATTAATTCTGATCCTTTCCAAATTTATCCTGCATTTCTTTCACCTCTTAAATCATGGTCCGATGCAGGGCTTTTAAGTGCCGGGGGGGTTCTCTGGTTTAATAAGTCCAAACAGAGATACCAGATATCATCGCCTGAAAAGATTGTGGATCCAGCCCTGAACGGGAATATGGTTACACTTGATAAGAAACTGTGCATGCTATCGGGAGAGGGCAAGCTGAACTTTGGAACAAATTTCGACCTGGTAAATTTGTCGGGTGCAGGGAATATAACACAGACAGCTGATTCAGGTAAGATTGAAATAAAGGCAATTATCGGCCTTGATTTTTATTTCTCACCTGAAGCACTCAAGATCATGAGTGATGAGCTGAGGATGATGCCTACTCTGAAACCGGTTAGTCTGAATTCAGACTTCAACAATAATGGGATGAAAGACCTTTTAGGGGTCGATGCCGCCAATAAACTGAAGCAGGAGACCGATTTATTCGGATCATCAGGGAATACTCCCAAAGAGTTCACCTATAATCTCATGCTGAATGATGTGAATCTTTACTGGAACGAAGCCTCATCTTCTTTCAGATCAAAAGGCAAAATAGGAATAGGATTCGTGGGTAGCCAGCCTATTAATGTCTATGTTGATGGTTATGTAGACATACAGAGAAGACGATCGGGCGATATGATTGACATCTACCTTAAAGCTGATGGTTCCACCTGGTACTATTTTTCCTATATAAAAGGCATTATGATGGCTAAATCAGGGAATAACAGTTTTAACTCGTTACTGACATCTATTAAAGAGAAGGACAGGAAAAATCCAAAGTCTACACTCAAAGCTCAGTACACTTACATGATTGCAGTCGATGACCGGCTCACAAGATTTCTCAGGAGAATGACCGGGGAAGAAGTTGAAGAACCTGGGGCTCTTGACGGGCTTGTAAGGTGAAAAATATTTCCAAATATTTACTATATGCAGATATTTTATGTGCCTGATATTAAAGGCAGCCTTTGTGTAATGGATCCGAATGAATCAAAGCACTGTATCAGGGTATTAAGAATGGTGAAAGGCGATAACCTCACGATAGTTGACGGGAAAGGCTCTCTTTATGAGGGTATTATCAGTGATCCAGATCCGGCGGGCTGCCAGGTAAAAATAACGAGTGTTACCATGGATTTTGAAAAAAGAAGTTACCGACTCAATATTGCCATATCACCAATAAAGAATCCTGAAAGGTTTGAATGGTTTGTTGAAAAGAGTGTTGAAATAGGGATAGATGAAATAACTCCTTTGATTTGCAGAAACACCGAAAAACCCGGAATAAAGAGAGACAGGATTAATAACATTATCGTTTCTGCCATGAAGCAGTCGGTTAAGGCTTTCAGGCCGGTATTGAACGAATCATTTGCATTTAATGACTTCATCAAATCTGATAATCCCGGGATCAGAATGATAGCTCACTGTAATCCGGCGATTAAAAGGTATAACATGGACCAAATTTATGTGAAGGGCAGAGATGCTCTCATATTAATAGGCCCTGAAGGTGATTTCAGCGAAGAGGAGATAAATCTTGCGATCGACAACGGATTCAAGCCTATTGATCTTGGAAGCAGCCGTCTCAGAACAGAAACAGCAGGCATTGCAGCCTGCCATTCTGTATATTTCTTAAACCAGATAAATAACTCCTAAATCCCACAAGGGGGATTGGGGATAAATTCAGATTTCCTCTTTACCCTCCTCCACTTCCAGGCTCTCTACTCTGTTTCCCTTATATCTTCCAGCTTTCCGGAGCGCCTCGTCGAGGATGTATTCAATTTGTGCGTTTGTACTCCGTAACTCATCGGCAGCCCATTTCTCAAGAGCTTTGAGCTTTTTCGAATCAATCCTGAGTAAAATTGATTTCCTGTCGCTCATATTAAGAATTTAAGGTTCCAGTATTAACAACCGGAGTAGCATCTTTATCTCCGCACAAAACAACCATAAGGTTGCTAACCATGGCTGCTTTCTTTTCTTCGTCGAGCTCGACAATCTTTTTGTCCGAAAGCTGTTCGAGGGCCATTTCCACCATCGATACGGCACCTTCAACAATTTTAAATCGGGCGGCGACCACAGCAGTTGCCTGTTGCCTTCTTAGCATCGCATTTGCAATCTCTTCTGCATAAGCGATGTAGTTGATCCTTGCTTCAATTACTTCAATTCCTGCAATCATAAGACGTTCCCGGATTTCTCTTTCCAGCTCATCATTAACCTCTTCGCCGCCGCTTCGCAGAGTCATAACAGCTTCATGATCCTCAAGATTGTCGTAAGGATAAAGGCCGGCCAGTTTCCTGAGAGCTGCATCGCTCTGTACAAGTACGAAGTGCTGGTAATCATCGACCTCAAAAATTGCTTTATATGTCTCGGCCACCCTCCAGACCAGAACAAACCCTATTTTTATCGGATTTCCGATTTTATCATTGACCTTTATAGGTTCACTGTCAAAGTTACGGGCTCGTAGTGAGACCCTTCTTTTTATGTAAAAAGGATTTACCCAGAAAAACCCGTTATCCCTGATAGTACCTTTGTAGGCGCCAAAAAGTACCATAACACATGATCCGTTAGGATAGACAACGGTAAGACCAATTAAAGTAAAAACGAAAAGAACTGTTAGCAAAACACCTAGCCAGATTATGTTAAAAGCAAATCCGGCAATAGCTCCTCCGAGCAACAATATTGCTGCCAGAACAGCAACGTAACCTGAAATTGGCTTAACTGTGAATTCTTGTTTCATAGCAATATGATATTAGTTTGATACCACAAATATAATAAATATATATCACAATGATATCATTTTGATATTAAATTTATATCATTGTGATATCAATATGATATCACAATGATATCATAATTATTTCAAATGACATTGCTGAGCCAGAAAAATGAGATTCATCGCTAATGCTCGGAATGAAGGCTTGGATTAATGTGCAGGAGATTCCTCGCTGGCGCTCGGAATGAGGGATCTTATACTAATAGTCGGGTATTGTAAAAAAAAAGCACAGGATAATTTTCCTGTGCTAGCTGATTTTTTCAGTTCATTTGCCTGACCCGCTCAATTAGTCGTTTTGTCAGTCGTTTACTTGGTACAGGTTTTACCTGCTCCAGAAGGTTCATCACATCGTTAAATTCCTGGTAGAAACCGTATGCATCATCATAGATGTCAATTTTGTCAACCTGGATTTCGTGATATGAAAGAAAA
>Ga0208980_10000748_pt1 | contig 18866 bp, 17 predicted proteins | sample WetSurMetagenome_3_FD_187993 | JGI IMG/M metagenome (GOLD analysis project Ga0208980, IMG submission 187993) | Wetland microbial communities from Twitchell Island in the Sacramento Delta, sample from surface sediment Aug2011 Site A1 Bulk (version 2) | ecosystem: Environmental > Aquatic > Marine... | reverse complement strand
CCTTGTCAAGGATCCTTTCAAGACGATTGAGGTATTCGGGTTTGAGTGATCCATCTTTCCTGAAAGCTGTGTTATCCCATGGCTGAGACGAGGAATAACCCTGCGGGCTACCTCCCTGCATATTTATTGTAAAAGAAAGAAGTCCGTAGCTGCGCCATTTCCCCATATTGGAAATAAATTCATTGGTATTGCGCTCAGCATCCCACTTTTTTGTATCAGGGTATATCCAGTTATTTACAGTTTCAGGATTCAAATCATCAAATATACCCTGGACCATCCTGGAATTGAGCAAGAGACCTTCAATTTTACAATCATTCCAGTACCTTTTTTCATAGGTAGGTTTACCATTTATAAAGAACTGATCTTTGTTTATCTCCACAACAGTTTGTCTCTTTTTCTGAGCACAAATACCATCACTGTATAGAAGAAATATTATACATAAAAGGAGGTGGGTTGTTTTCATATAAGGTTATTAAATTATGAGAGTTGAATATAGAATAAATGCTATAACAGAGATTAGTGGTTCAGAGCTAGATCTAATTTTTCTTTATGACAGATTAATACATTTCCATTGTCTTTATTCCGGTAATGCAGTCCATTTCCCTGACAAAATGAATAATCTGGGCAATCTTTACATTTACCGGTTTTTGTCCAGCTTCTGTCTCTGAATGATTGGAACTTCTTTTCCCATATTTCATAAAAGTTGTCTTTGTATATGTTGCCCTGTGAGAATGTTCTGTCAATATTAGGACATGCTGAGATTGACCCATCTGTAAGTATTGAACCAATATTTATACCTGCCCTGCAAAAAAAGAAGCTGTCTCTGACTTTTAATTCATAATTACCAACATATCCTTCACAGCTGAATTTTATATCAATTGATTTCTGGGTTCTTTTCAGACTTATAAATTCCAGTAATTCTTTAAACTGAAGGTTTGTTAAATTTAATTCGGGGTTGTTTTTTGCTCTCCCTAACGGAGCTATTGTAAACAATCGCCATGCTTTTACTCCTTTTCTGATCAGATATTCATGAATTGAATTAAGTTCTTTTATATTTCTTCTGTTTACACAGGTAACTACATCGAAGTTCAACCGCGATGAACCTGCTGCAAGATCAATAGCAATATCAACTTTAGAAAAACTGTCATGTGTATTACGCAACCAGTTGTGATTTACCTCTAATCCATCAAGACTAAAAGTCAAAGCACCCAAACCAGCATTAAGCAATGAAATATGTTTGTTCCTGTCATATAAGTATCCATTTGAAACAATACTCCATCGGGCTCCATGCTTTCTGATCTCCCTGCCGCATGATTCAATATCTTTACGAAGAAGTGGTTCACCGCCTGTCAGAACAACTGTTAGGCTTTCTGGTTTAGATTTTATTGTATCTAACGCAGATAAGAAGTCAGACAGGGGCATATCTCTGAAAAAACTGTTTTGGGAACAGTCGCTTCCACAATGCAAACAACTCATGTTGCATCGCGATGTACATTCCCAGAACAAATAATTCAATTCATGAATTTCTGTCTCTATTCTTTTAAATCTTTGAAAGGATTTTTTTTTAAGCGCCAGAAACATCTATTTCTCTTCCAATGCAATATGCAGATAAACTGTTTTGTTAATGGTGGTCAGAAGTGTATCTTTTCCAACAAATACACCATTCAGGTTTGAGTCAACATCTTCGAATTTTATTTTATAACTACCTGCAGTTTCAGTATATAATGAAAAAATACCCTCTTCATTTGTATATTCAAATTGCATTTTGTCAGTAACTGAAACTTTTATACCTTTCACAGGTTTCCCGGTTTTTAAGGATTTTACCTGCCCTTCAATATAAACATCCAGACCCATATCCTGTGGAGTTCCATAACAGGCCTGAAAGATGAATAATGCAGAAGTTAAACTTAATCCACCCAATAGTTTTCTCTTCCAATTTCGTTTCATAATATAGTATTTGAGTTCTGTTGATGCAAAACATGTGTCTTTTAAAGGTTTAAGCAAGTTATTTAAATTTTTCCTGAAATCCTAAAATGTCAGGTGACTTTTTGGGCTTTTGTCAGATCATAATACAGGTGCCAGATATTAAGTTAAATAGTCAAAATCATCAATACAGACCTTTCATTATTGCTAAAAATCACTTACGTTTACAATAGATTAAGATCATGTGCATTGCACAATCTAAGAACAAGGCTCTCTTATGAGTAAATTGGAATTATGCCGGACTGATATGTTATCTGAAAACAATTAGATTATTATGAAAAGGATATTTATTGAAATTCTATTTTTCCTTATTATTTCACTAACGAAAGGATTTTCTCAATCATCTAATGATACTATAGCTTATCTATTAACATGTGGCCCGGGAACCGAGACATACTCAATATATGGCCACAGCGCTCTCAGGATAGTAATTCCTGAAAAACATACAGATACTGTCTATAATTGGGGTGTATTTGATTTCAATACTCCAAATTTTGCCTGGAAATTTGCAAAAGGCAGGCTTGATTACTTACTTATTGCACAGTCTTTGCAGAGCTTTCTTCAGAGCTACTTTATTGAGCAACGATTTGTATATTCTCAAAAAATAAATTTAGAACCAGTTGAAATAAGAAAACTGATTGTGCTTATTAATGAGAATCTGAAACCGGAGAATATCAAATACAGGTACGATTTTTTCTATGACGATTGTTCTACCAGGATAAGAGATTTGCTGGAAAAATCTATTGGTGAAAAGCTATTATATCCACCTGCAGAGAGCGGGAAATTGCCAACATTTCGTGAAATGGTTGGCAAGTATCAGAAGCCTTTCCCCTGGCTGAATTTTGGAATTGACCTGATAATGGGTTCTCCTGGTGAAAAGAAAGCTTTATTCAGGGATAGAATGTTCCTGCCAATTGACATGAAAAATGGGTTATCTGAAGCCGTAATAAACAGAAATGGAAAGATGACCCCGATGCTGCAGCTACCGGAGATGATCCTTGATTTTGATGCTCCAGTTGTAAAGCAAAACTTTTTTCTGTCACCGGTATTTGTATTTTCACTTCTTTTGATTATTGTGATTATGTTTTCTTCATTTTTTAAAAGTATTAAGGCAAATAATCTGTTTGACATTATAATCTTCTCAGTATTCTCTGTTCTTTCAATTATGATGATCTTTTTTAATTTTTTCACTGATCATCAGCAGATGAGATGGAATCTGAACATAATATGGCTTAATCCGTTTATTCTTACATGTTTTGTTGCATTAGTACTCAAAAAGGCAGGATCTGTCTGGTTCAAAATTGTGTTTTTCATCTCAGCATCATTTCTTGTTCTTCAACTTTTTCTACCCCAGGCATTCAACACTGCTATATTTCCTCTTGTGTTAATACTTTTGGTACGAAGTTCTCTACGGGCAGGTTTTTATTGGAATCCATTATCTAAGAAACAGGTTAATTGAATCCATTATCGTTGACCTGTGAAATAAGTTAACGGATTCACCGTTTCACATTCTGTTAATAATTTAGCAGCGATACTCTTTTTCATTTAACAAAAGTTTAACACTCATTAACACCATTTTATAATTACTCAGACTTCTTTTGTAACTGAATTTTTGAAAAATCTCAAAAATAATTATTGAAACACGTTTTAACTATATTTGCTACTTAAATTTTTTAGCCATGGAGCAAACCGCTGACATCAGGATTTTAAATGAGAAAATTGAAAAAGAGAGTGCTTTTGTTGACATAATAAGAATGGAGATGAACAAGGTAATTGTCGGACAGAAGCACCTGACCGACAGCCTTATGATTGGTCTTCTTGCAAACGGGCATATACTTCTGGAAGGAGTACCCGGACTTGCCAAAACACTGGCAATAAAATCGCTTGCTTCCATAATCGAGGCAAAATTCAGCAGAATTCAATTTACGCCGGACCTGTTACCAGCTGATCTTATCGGCACAATGATATACAGTCAGAAGAAGGAGGAGTTTATAGTTAAAAAAGGGCCGGTTTTTGCAAATTTCATTCTTGCTGATGAGATAAACCGTTCTCCTGCCAAAGTTCAGAGTGCGTTATTGGAAGCAATGCAGGAAAGGCAGATAACAATCGGGGAATCAACATTCAAACTCGATGAGCCTTTCCTGGTTCTCGCAACTCAGAACCCGATAGAGCAGGAAGGAACATATCCTCTTCCCGAAGCCCAGATAGACAGGTTCATGATGAAAGTCCTTATTGATTACCCTACTTTGGAAGAGGAGAGAATGATTGTCAGAGAAAATCTTGCCAAAGAGTTCCCTAAAGCGAATTCAGCCCTTTCAATTGACAATATTATTAGAGCCCGGAATGTCGTCAGGGAAGTTTATATGGATGAAAAAATAGAAAACTACATTCTGAATATTGTTTTTGCCAGTCGTAATCCTGAAAAATATGGTCTTCCGTCATTTTCCAAAATGATATCTTATGGTGCCTCTCCAAGGGCTTCAATAAACCTTGCACTGGCTGCAAAAGCTTTTGCTTTTATAAAGAGAAGGGGATATGTAATACCTGAAGATGTAAGAACAATATGTTCCGATGTTATGCGTCACAGGATAGGGTTAACCTATGAGGCTGAAGCTGAAAACATTAACCAGGATCATATTATTTCTGAAATACTTAATGTTGTTGAAGTTCCTTAATTAATCCTTTTATGAAGATTATTACCATTTTGGCATTTGTTATTGTTATTGGATCAGTCAGTTATGGCCAGAACCTGATAGGATACAATGATTATGAAATCAGGAAGTTCATGAAAGAGAATAAAAAAGACATGAATTTTGAAAAAGTTACAAACAACAAGTTCATATATCTTAAATATTCAGATAATTCCGAAAGCCAGACTATCCTGTTTTTTTTAAGTCCCGATTCGGTTTGTAAAAATGTAAGGATTATTTGCGATAAAAGTGTTAAAGCAGAAAAGGTAAAAGAGTTCAACCAGCTATATAAAAAAAATGGTGATAACAAATGGATTGACAAACAAGGCAGGAAGGATTGTCTCATCGAAATAAAAGACGAAAAGTGGTCAACTGTTATTACTATAGAACCTGGTAAATAACTGGTAAATAATTTGTTGTAAAGTGGAAGCAACTGAATTACTCAAAAAAGTAAGAAGAATTGAGATTAAGACACGGGGTCTCAGCAAGCATATATTTGCCGGAGAATATCACAGTGCATTTAAAGGTCGTGGGATTGCCTTCAGCGAAGTGCGTGAATATCAGTATGGAGATGATATAAGAAGTATTGACTGGAATGTTACAGCCAGGTTCAATCATCCCTATGTAAAGGTTTTTGAGGAAGAAAGGGAATTAACGGTTATGCTTCTTATAGACGTTAGTGGTTCAGGTAATTTTGGGACCAGTGTAAGTTATAAAAGAGACCTTATGACTGAAGTGGCAGCCGTACTATCATTTTCTGCCATTTTTAACAATGACAAGATCGGTGTGATTTTCTTCTCCGATATTGTTGAGAAGTTTATACCTCCATTAAAGGGCAGGAAACATATCCTCAGGATAATCAGGGAACTTCTTGATTTTAAATCAAGTAGCAGCAGAACCAGTCTCGATGAGCCATTGCGTTTTCTTACGAATGCCATTAAGAAAAGATGTACCGCCTTTATAATTTCAGATTTTATTGTACCGGATTTTGAGGAAGCGCTCAGAATCGCATCAAATAAGCATGATATAGTTGCACTTAAAGTGTTTGATCCTGTTGAACAGGCAATACCTGATGTCGGATTGATTAAAGTTCTGGATTCTGAAACTGGTGAGGAAAAGTGGATTGATACTTCATCAAAAGCTACAAGGAATGCCTATGCACAATGGTGGGTTTCTCACATTGAACTTATCAGAAGCATATTCATACGATGCGGTGTCGATTCGACAGAATTAAGAACTGATCTCGACTATGTTAAACCATTGATAAAATTGTTTGAGAGCAGATAGCATAGATGAGAAGACTGATTACATACTTCTTTATTTTATTTACAGTTGTTTATACTGTAAACAGCCAGGATATTAAGGTTGCTTCATCGTTTGATTCAACCCGTATTTATATCGGTGATCAGATAAACTTTACAATAACCGTTGAACAGCCATCAGGTCTGAGTCTAAACCTACCTTTTCTTAAAGATTCATTATGCAGTAAGATAGACATCCTTTCAGGACCGGTTATTGATAGCATTGTCAGCAACGGCAGAATAAAAATATCCCAAAAATATCTTATTACATCATTTGATTCAGGGTTTTATCAGGTTCCTCCTGTTTATGCCGAAATGAAAAATGTTGATGGATTAAAGAGATTTTATTCCGATTATTCCCGTCTGCATGTAATGAGGGTTAATTTAGCCCCGGCTGATACCTCTTCAAAAATTTTTGATATTATTGAACCATACAGGGCTCCTGTAACTATTGGGGAAATTATACCATGGGTGCTGGTAGTTGCGCTTATTGCTGTACTAACATGGGCCGCCATAAGATTTATCCGTAAGCTTAAGAAGGACAAACCAGGAGTCGAAAAAGTTGAAAATCCTGATCCCGCTCATGTAATAGCTTTCCGTGAACTGGAAAAGCTAAGGGATGAACAGCTTTGGCAGAAAGGGGAGATCAAAAGTTACTATACCAGGCTTACTGAGATTTTACGTCAATATCTGGAGAACAGATACAATGTCTTTTCGCTTGAACTTACTACAGCGGAGACGCTTGATGCCCTTTTAAAAACAGGATTCAAAAAAGACGGAACTTACAGTCAGCTTAAAACTGTACTGACCGGTGCTGACCTTGTTAAATTTGCCAAGTACAAGCCTGAACCGGAGGAAAATGTACAACATTTTGAGAATTCATGGGATTTTGTGAAGGAGACAAGAAAAGATGAGGTGATCTCACCTGAGAACAAGGATAAAAAGGTGGAGGAAAATCTATGAATGGTATAACATTTGCCGATCCTCTCTATCTTTACATTCTTGCAGTTATACCTGCAATGGTTGCTTTCTATGTGATTAAGCAGCAAAAGACAACAGCATCTTTAAGGATGCCCGCACTACAATCCTTTACAGGTGCGCGGATAACATTCCGTCACTACCTCAGACATATTCTTTTTGCTTTAAGAATAATTGCCTTTGCTCTGCTGATAATTGTTCTGGCCCGTCCTCAGGCAACAGACAAATTCCAGAATACTTCTACCGAAGGGATTGATATAGTATTAACACTTGATATTTCCGGAAGTATGCTTGCAAGGGATTTCAGGCCTGACAGGCTGGAGGCATCTAAAAATGTAGCAACGGAATTTATATCAGGACGTCCATACGACAGGATAGGACTGGTAGTTTTCAGCGGAGAAAGTTTTACACAGTGTCCTCTGACAACAGACCATGCAGTTCTTGTGAATCTGCTTCGTGAAATACAGAGCGGAATGATCGAAGACGGTACTGCAATTGGAATGGGACTTGCAACTGCTGTAAACAGGATTAAGGACTCTGAAGCAAAAAGCAAAGTGATAATCCTTCTTACCGATGGCGTAAATAACAGGGGAGAAATTGCTCCGGCAACAGCAGCAGGAATCGCAAAAACCTATGGAATAAGGGTTTATACCATCGGAGTCGGTACTCAGGGAATGGCTCCTTATCCTGTTCAGACTCCATTCGGGATTCAGTACCAGAATATGCCGGTAGAGATTGATGAAGCGATACTTCAGGAGATATCACAAACCACAGGTGGAAAGTATTTCAGAGCGACTGACAATGATAAATTAGTACAAGTCTACAATGAAATAGACAAACTTGAGAAATCAAAAATTGATGTAAAACAGTTCAGCAGAAAGGAAGAGAAATTTTTAATTCCGGCACTTGTTGCTTTTTGTCTGTTGATTCTGGAAGTATTGGTGAGAAATACATTATTCAGAAACCTTACTTAAACGCAGGAGAATATGCAGCTGTTCAGATTTGCAAACCCGGATTTTTTATACTTGTTGCTTCTGCTTCCGGTAATGGTTGTGATATACATTATAAATGCATTCAGAAAAAAAAGAGCGCTGAAGCGACTTGGCAATATCGATCTGGTAGGAACACTTGTCCCTGAAATGTCAAGGGTACGCCCTCTTATTAAATTCATTCTTCAGTTAATCACCGTTGCCGCAGGAACAATCCTTCTATCACGTCCCCAGTTCGGATCAAAGATTGAAGATGTTAAAAAGGAAGGTGTGGAGGTAATAATTGCACTTGATGTAAGTAATTCGATGCTTGCTGAAGACATTCAGCCCAACAGGCTCACAAGGGCCAAGCAGGCAATCTCCCGGCTTGTTGATAATCTTGATAAGGATAAGATAGGACTAATAGTTTTTGCAGGGGATGCCTATACTCAGATACCCATTACCACTGATTATATCTCAGCTAAAATGTTCCTTTCAGCTATCAGTCCCGAAATGGTTCCTAAGCAGGGAACCGCAATCGGAGCAGCAATTAAACTGGGTATGAGATCCTTCAGCCCGGGCGAGGGAAAAAGTAAAGCGATGATAATAATAACTGATGGCGAAAATCATGAAGATGATCCTGTTGCTGCTGCCGGGGAAGCATCAAAAGAAGGTATAGTTATTCACACTATAGGTATCGGTTCTACAGAAGGGGTCCCGCTTCAGCTAATAGTCAACGGAAGAAAGGATTTTCTGAAAGATGCTGATGGAAATACCGTTATATCAAGGCTGGATGAAGAAATTTTGAAAAAAATTGCAATGGCAACCAATGGTAATTATGTGAGAGCCAGCAGCTCAAACATCGGACTTGATGAGATCTTTAGTGAGATAAGGAAAATGAAGAAGCAGGAATTGGAAAGCACTATGTATACTGAATATAATGATCAGTTTCAGATATTTGCTGCAATATCCATCCTTTTGCTTTTTGTTGACTTCATCATTATGGAAAGAAAAAACAGGAAATTAGCTGATATAAGATTATTTAAGTTTAAAGTTTAATCTGGCGTTTTTACTGAAATGGGAAGAAAAATAAATATTGCGAACAAGGGATTGATCAATTTTATGATATACAGTCTTTTACTGACACTTCCTGTCACAATATATGCTCAGGTTGAGAAAAAATATATCAGGGAAGGCAACAGGGAATATAAAAAAAATAAGTTTTCAGAATCTGAGATATTATACAGGAAAGCAATCGATAAGAACAAGCAATCACCCGATGCAGTTTTTAACATTGGAGATGCCTTATATAAACAGAATAAATTTGAAGATGCAGGCAAACAATTCATTGAGAATACAAACCTCAATGAAGACAAGGTTAAAAAGGCGGCTGGATTGTATAATCTTGGCAATTCACTGTTAAAAGCAAATAAGTTACAGGAGAGTATCGAGGCTTATAAGAATTCTCTTAAGCTCCGGCCTGACAGCAAGGAAGCAAAATATAACCTCGCATATGCCCAGGATCTGCTGAAGAAGCAGGAACAACAGAAACAGCAACAAAAGGATCAGGATAATAAGGACAAGAATAAAGATCAGGATAAAAATAAAGATCAAAATAAGGATCAGGATAAAAACAAAGATCAGAATAAAGACAAGGACAACCAGGATAATAAGCAGGATCAGCAACAGCAGCAGCAACAGGGTATTTCAAAAGAGGATGCTCAGCGTCTGCTGAATGCTTTAGCCAATGATGAAAAGAAAGTCCAGGAAAAAGTCAAACTTGAGAAGGCAGCTAAAGCCAGAGTCAGGACCTTAAAAAACTGGTAAACTATTTAGACAAAAATGAAAAGGGTTCTATTATATACAGTATTATTCTTATTACACCTTACCGTTACAGGTCAGGATGTTGTGCTTAATGTCGAATATCCGTCTGTAGTAACTGCCGGGCAGCAGTTCAATGTGATGTGGACAGTAAATTCCGGTGGAGGAGAATTTAATCCACCGTCATTCAGCGGATTTTATAAACTGATGGGTCCTCAGACCTCCTACAGCTCGAGCACACAGATAATAAACGGCAAAATGTCCCATCAGATTTCGTATAGCTATGTGTATTATCTTCAGGCTGTTAATGAAGGCAAGTTTGTAATACCTCCTGCAAAATTTAAGCTCAAGAACAAAGAGTATTTTTCTGATTCGCTGCACATTGAAGTCAGAGGCAGTTCACCACAGAATCAGGCTGGTGCCACTGGTAACAATAATTCAGGAGATAATACTGTCGTTGAGTATACGGGAAGTGAGATTTTTGTAACCCTGTCTCTGGACAGGAAAGAGGTCTATCAGAGCGAACACATAGTAGCCACGGTTAAACTGTTCACACGGGTAAATCTTTCAGGTATTAATGAAATAAAATTTCCGTCATTTAACGGTTTCCTGAAGACAGACATTGAAACGCCTCCACTGACTTCTCTGAGGCAGGAAGAGATAAACGGAACGATCTATGGAACCGGGGTGGTCCAGCAATTTCTTCTTTATCCCCAGGTTACAGGAGAAGTAACTATTGATCCTGTACAGTTAACTGTTTTGGTTCAGCAAAAATCTGCTCAGTCGGATCCGATATTTGGTGATTTTTTCGCATCCTATCAACAAGTACCCCAGGCAATTGCCAGCAAGCCTCTGAAAGTAAAGGTAAAACCTCTGCCCGGGAATAAACCCGATGATTTCTCAGGAGTGGTAGGTAAACTTGATTTGAAGGCAGTGTTGAATAAAGATTCAGTAAATGTGAATGATGCGGTAAATCTCAAGGTGACTATTTCCGGAAGCGGAAACCTGAAAATTGCTGCAACGCCCGTTCTTAAGCTATCTCCTGATATAGAAGCATTCGATCCTAAAATAACCGATGATATTAAGAACGGACAAAACGGGACATCAGGGCAGAAGAGTTTTGATTTCCTTCTGATTCCCAGACATTACGGAGATTTTACGATTCCACCCATAACTTATTCCTATTTTAATATTTCTTCGGGAAGATATGAAAGACTGACCACTGGTGAGTTCCGCATTCATGCTAAGAAAGGGAACGAACAAAACACCGGGGCAACAATTTATGGTGGCATGGCAAAAGAAGATGTCAAATATCTTGGAAAAGACATCAGGTTCATTAAATCGGCTCCTGGCAGACTTGCCAGGACTGGAAATTTTATTTCAGCTGAGAAGTCGTTTTATAGTGCTTATGCGTTCGCCCTCTTCGCTTTTCTTGTGATCCTGTTCATAAGAAGAGAACATCTGAGGCGTAATGCTGACAAATCACTTGTAAGGAACAGGAAAGCTGGTAAAGTTGCTGTAAAAAGGCTCCACACTGCATCGGTTTGTCTTAAAAATCAGCAGATAGACAAATTTTATGAAGAGATCCTAAAAGCAACCTGGGGTTACCTGAGTGACAAACTGAATATTCCGGTTTCGGAGCTTACCAGGACAAACGCAATCTCATCACTTATTGAGAAAGGTATTGACGAAGAAAGAATTAAAAATCTGAATAGTATACTCGATACCTGCGAGTTCGCAAGGTTCGCACCATCAGCCTCAGGAGCAGAAGCGGAAAATATCTATGAAGGAGCATCACAATTTATTAAATCAGTTGAAAACTCAATAGGTTAGAAAATGAAATTGAAAATCAGATATATATTCATTCTAATTTTTATCTTTCTGTTAGCAGCTGAAACCAAATTGCAGCAGCCCAGTCAGGACAAGTTCACTCAGGGAGTAACATTGTTTTCTTCCGGCAAATATCAGGAAGCATTGCAGATATGGACTGATATCTATAATACAGGGTACCGTTCTGCAAATCTGAATTACAACATTGGTAACGCCTATTATAAACTTAATGATATTCCTAATGCAATACTGTTCTATGAACGTGCATACCTGCTTAATCCTGCAGATGAAAACATTAATTATAATCTTCAGATTGCCAGAACTCTGATTGTTGACAGGTTTCAGGAGATCCCTGAGATCTTTTTTGTAAGATGGTACAATTTTATATCGTTGTTATTGCCCACAAATACCTGGGCAATTATAAGTCTGGCAGGTTTTGTGTTGTGTCTCTCCTTATTGTCACTATATATCTACTCATCCCGCTACCGTAATAAAGTTATAGGATTTTGGTTCTCAATATTTTTCTTCACGCTGTCTGCCACATCAATTACATTCTCATTAAGAAATAAATCATTGGTTTATGATAGTCATAAAGCAATTATATCCAGTTCGTTAGTCAATGGTAAAAGTTCCCCTGACAACAGTGGAACTGATTTATTCATTCTTCATGACGGTACCAAGGTAACAATTGAAGACAAAGTGGGAGAGTGGTATGAGGTAAGACTTTCAGATGGCAATAAAGGCTGGATCCCTGTAAATAGTCTTAATATAATTTGATCCTGTTGCAACTTTTTTACTATATTTCAGGTCAGTATATTTAAGACAAACCAATCGTTGCCGGTAATGAAAAAGTTCCTTCTAGTTTCAATAATTGTTCTCTCTGTTATTGGCTGCAAGAAGACTGAGTACGCTCCTGAAGGACCGACCGATGTACGGATAAGGAATTTAACCGATCAGACTTTTACTAAAATAACCGTGAGTACATCAGAATATACCGATGATATTTACACATTTGAAACAATTGACAAGTATAGCACATCTGAATATTTCCGCTTCAGTAAAGCCTATCCTAAAGCTGAAATAAGTGCAACCATCAATGGCCAGGTCTATACAACAGGACCAGTGAATTATTATAGTGGAATTACTTATATAGGCCAGGCAAAAATAACTTTCGAGGTTTTTATTTCAAACTCTGCAAACAAAACACTTTCCATCAGCAATTGTTCCCTCGATGCCCCTTTAGATTAAATGGAAGAATTCATAACTGCTTGTCCAAGAAACTGCTATAGCACCTGTTCTTTCAGGGTTCAGGTAGAAAATAACAAAATCAGGAGAATTCTTCCTTATTCAGGAAATCTTGCAACTCCTGAAGGGCCATGTATCAAAGGACTATCGTATATTGAGAGAACTCATTCTCCGGATAGAATTATTTTTCCGAAGATAAAGACATCAGATGGGACATTTAAGATAATAAATGTTGAAGATGCACTGGATATAATAGGCAACAGGCTTGAAAAAATCCGGGACATACATGGTTCTCACAGCATATTGTGGTACAGGGGAAGCGGAATGTCAGGACTCACAAACGAGATCGGAAATGAATTCTGGAAATCATTTGGAGGAACCACAACAACATATGGGAATCTCTGCTGGCCGGCAGGACTGGAAGCAGTCAGACTGACTCTGGGATCTGTCAAACACAATGTTCCATGGGACCTGGAAAATGCAAGAACCATAATAATATGGGGTAAGAATCCGGCTGAAACGAATATCCAGGAAATTGTATTTATTGCCAATGCCAAGCAAAAAGGCTGCCGTATAGTAGTCATTGATCCCTTGCGCACACCAACAGCTGATAAAGCAGATATTCTAATCAGTCCAAAACCAGGCACTGATGCTGCGCTGGCTCTGGCAATTGCATGGGTAATCATTAATGAGAGCATGGCTGACCTGCCATTCATTAAAAGATATGTTAAAGGATTTGATGAGTTCAGGAAATCACTGCATATTTCCCCTGACGAAGCAGCGGGTATAACAGGAATACCTGCAGAAAACATCACAGAGTTGGCTCATATCATAGGAAAAGGAGGACCGGTTACATTTTTACCCGGTTATGGGTTACAGCGGCATATCAATGGCGGACAGACTATCAGATCAATTCTTTCACTCGCTGTCATAACAGGAAATATAGGGAAAAAGGGAGCAGGGTTTAATTATGCAAACTTACAGAGTTATATCTATGATGATATTAAGGAACCACTTTCATATTATCCTGATCCTGAAAAAGATTATCCATTCAGAAGATCCATCTCTATGGCCAGGCTCGGTGAAGATATGCTGAAAACGGTAAATCCTGAATTAAAAGCTATATGGATAGAAAGAGGGAATCCTGTTTTGCAATCACCTGATACAGCTAATGTCATCAAAGCTTTCTCGCAGCTTGAATTCAAAGTAGTTGTAGAGCAATTTATGACTGATACTGCTGCAACAGCTGACATAATTCTTCCTGCCAAAGATGTATTCGAACAATCCGATATAATTGGTTCTTACTGGTCACCATATGTTCTGTATAAACCAAAGGTCATTGATTCTCCGGGTGAAGTTATGCCTGAAAGCGAAATCTATTTTCACCTGGCAAAGAGACTGCATCTTAAAATACCTTCCGGCTCCATTCCTGAACCGGGTAATGAAAATATTGAGAAGTGGCTCGACAAACGCATAAGCGGGTACTCTGACCTTAAACTACAAGATCTGAAGCACGGGCCGGTTCTGGCTCCCGGATTGCAGGAAATAGCCTGGGAGGATATGAAATTTGAAACCCCGTCGGGAAAGATCGAACTTTTTTCATCACAGGCTGAGTTGCTATGGAAGGTATCTCCTTTGCCTGAGTATATAAAAATAAGTGATGAGAATTACAAAAATATTTACCCTCTGAATTTTATCACACCAAATGCAGGAAGCCGTATTCATTCGCAGTTTGGCAACCTGAAAATAATAAAAGAGACTGTTCCGGTGCCATCTGTCAGAATTGCACCTGCTGATGCGGCAGTACGAAATATATCATCCGGACAAAAGATCAGGATTTATAATCAGAGCGGAGAAATACTATCGGTCGCAACTGTTTCAAACAGAGTGCCTTCAGGTACGATTGTTCTTCCTAATGGTATCTGGTTTGATGAGGGAGGAGGAGGGAACCGTCTTATTGCCGGCAACGAAACAGATATGGGTCATGGATCGGCATTTCATGATAGCAGAGTTGAAGTAGAAAGAATTTATTAGCTATGCCTGATGGGTTTATTTTTAACTATGATAAGTGTGTAAGCTGTGGTGCTTGCAGGGCATCGTGCATACTTGAAAACAAGTGGACCGTTACCCCCAGAATGGTTTATACCTATAATTCTGAAGCCTTTTCTTCTCTTCCATTAGTTAACATTTCACTTGCCTGTAATCATTGTAGCGAAGCTGTTTGCCTGAAAGGTTGTCCGACAGGTTCATACTTCAGGGAACCTTCAACGGGTGCTGTTGTAATTGAAGAGCAGAAATGCATAGGGTGCAGATACTGTCAATGGAATTGCCCGTATGACGCACCAAAATTTGACTCCGGAAAAAGAATAATTGGTAAATGTAATCTTTGTTATTCAGGTCTGCTTGAAGGACGGTTACCTGCTTGTGCAAATGCTTGTCCAACCGGGGCACTGAAATATGGTGAGCTTTCTGAATCAGCATTCTCTGATAGCCCTGCCTGGTTCCCTGACAAGAATCTAAATCCTTTACTGGAATTCTCAGGAAAAAATAATATTGTCCCGCTAAGGATTATTCCGGAAAAGATGTTTGCAGAAGAAATGGATGATCCAGAGAAAAAAGAGAATCCAATAACAGATAATTGGAGCCTGTTGGTTTTCAGTTTTTTAACAACACTCTCCGTTTCAACTCTTATTTCTTCAGTTATCAATGGTAATTTTCCGGACAAAAGGTTATTTTTCTTAACCATTTCTCTGGCAGGAATCAGTTCACTCTTTCATACAGGGAGAGTAACAAGAATCTGGAGATCAATTTGTAATATGAAATCATCACCTTTGAGTCGTGAAATTGGCTGCTTAATACTTTATTCTTCTCTTTCCATTTTTGCAGTATTTAGTGAATTGCCGTTTTTGTTGGTTGCGTCCTCGGTTATCGGTCTGATTCTGCTTTTACTTATAGACAGTGTCTATTTTTATGCTGACAGGAGAAGGTCTGTAATTATCCATAGCGGGCAGACTTTTCTGAGTTCTCTTCTGATCATTTCTTTCTTCACGGGAAGTGTAATTCCTTTTATATTCATCGCTATGATCAAGATCGTAACATCAGCATTCAAACTAACTGCAAACAATAAAACAGGCAGCTTATTCGGTATTCGTTTCCTCAGGCTTGCCCTTCTTATCATAACAGGTATCAGATTAATTTCAGGATCAACATATCCCGATATGATTGTGTTTTCTCTTTTTGTGATCGGAGAATTTCTTGACCGGTTAATTTTTTATGTTGATTTTAATCCATTGAATATAAATACATTAATAAAGAATCATTTAATATTTGAAAAAGATGAAAAGAAAAGAGGTTAACAGTTCCCGCATGCCTGTTTACCGAGATGCCGGATTTGAGCTTTTTGATGCCGGCACAACAGCCGAAGCATTCAGAAAAGAGACTGAACATGAAAGAGAACCAGATAAATATATATACTCACGTTATCGTAATCCAACGGTTGTTTCAGCTGAGAATGAGATTATGAAACTTGAGGATTGTAAATGGGCTCTTCTGACTCAGTCAGGCATGTCAGCAATTGATACAGCTATATCAACTTTTCAAAAGGGAAAGGTGACCAGACCCTGGTTATTCTTCACAGAGATTTATGGAGGGACCATTTCGTTCATAGAATCAGTACTGAAAAAAAGAAGAGGAGCCGATGTTCATTATTTCACCCCTGCAAACGGAAGATATGACCTTAACGAATTCGAAAAGGAAATGTCAAGGCTGAAGCCTGAATTTGTCTATATCGAGTCAATATCAAATCCTATGCTTATCCTGACAGATGTCAAAGAAGTCATCGGAATTGCAAGAAAACATAATGCAAAGGTGATTATTGACAATACATTTGCGACTCCGTGGCTTTATAAGCCTCTGAATGATGGAGCTGATATTGTCATACACAGTGCCACCAAGTATTTTTCTGGTCATGGCAACATTACGGCAGGCGTTATATGCGGCAATAACAGGAAGATCATGCAGGATGCTATCGAATACAGGAAATTTGTTGGTCATATGCTTTCACCTGATGAAGCCTACAGGTTGCAGACGCAGATACTCTCATTTGATCTCAGGTTTTCAAGGCAGTGCAGTAACGCTTCAAGACTGGCAGAATACCTCATCCATGCACACGCTGTCCGTACAGTCTGGTTTCCAGGATTAAAGAGCCATCCGACGAATGACATTGCAGAAAAACTCTTCGGAGGAAAAGGATTTGGTGCAATGATCACCTTTGATTTTGATGGTAAAGATAAAAATGAGAAAAGAAGAAGGAGAGACAGATTCATAAAATTGGTGTCGGGAAAAATAAAACTGATTCCCACCCTGGGTGATCCGCATACAATACTTATGCCTGTTGAAGCAGTATGGGGAGCAAAATATCCTGAACCTGGCATGATCCGTTTATCTGTAGGTTTTGAGGAATACTCTGAACTGGAGAGTACCGTTTCAAACGCCATGGAGAAGATTTAAGGTTAAGGTTAAGGTTGAGGTTAAGGTTAAATCTCAGCCTCAACCTCGACCTTGACCTTAGTTCTTTATCTATTCCCAGTTTATAGGTTCAACATTATGCAGTTTCAGATATTCATTACACTTGCTGAAATGTTTGTTTCCGAAAAAACCTCTCGAGGCAGAAAGAGGAGAGGGGTGAACAGATTCAAGAACAAGGTGTCTTGACCTGTCTATTGCTTCACCTTTTTTCTGGGCATAGGCTCCCCAAAGAAAAAATACTATATTCTCCTTTTCACTATTGATAATGTTGATTACACTATCAGTAAACTCTTCCCATCCCTTTTTCTGATGGGAACCTGCCAGGTGTGCCCGTACTGTAAGAGTTGCATTCAGAAGCAGCACACCCTGCTTAGCCCATCTTTCAAGATTTCCGGATGATGGTCTTCGAATACCAAGATCCATTTCAATCTCCTTGAATATATTTATAAGGCTTGGAGGAAAATCAATGCCCTCACGCACCGAAAAGCATAAACCATGAGCCTGGTCAGGACCATGATAAGGGTCCTGACCGATTATAACTGCTTTTACCGAATGAAAAGGGCAGAGATTAAATGCATTGAATATAAGTCCGCCCGGAGGATATACTGTGCCTGATTTGTATTCATTCTTAACAAATTCTGTCAGTTTTAGAAAGTATTCCTTCTCAAATTCACGGGTCAGTTTTAGCTTCCAGGTTGTATCAATCTTCACATCCATTTAATATATATTATCAGTTTTGCACGGCTAAATTAATAAAATAAACATATGATAAAAAACAAAGGGCTGACGTCTGCTGCCGTCAACCCTTAACCACATTTTCACCCTCACAACCTAAAAAAAACTACTTCTGACTATCGGGACATTTATCATCAACCTGGATTGATGTATAAACGACACCAAATTATCATGTCAAATATACGAAAAAAATATGTATTTAACTAATAAATACTACATATACGGATCATTTGTTTATAAATATTAATTAATAATGTAAAATGTATATAGAATTATTAAAATCCAACTATAATAAAAATCAGTATTGAGAGATTAATTATTTGATAAAAATTAAAGACAAGCATAAAAATGATATACACATACTGTAATCATCTGACAATAAGGAATTATTTTAATTATAATAATAGTGGTAAACGATGTGTGGATTGGATATCTGTGCAGAGATAATTCTCTGTATAATTATTAAGGTTAACTTTACAAGAAAAATGGCGACTGAAACTGAAAGGAAGTTTCTTGTAAAAGGGGAATTCAGACATCTGGCTGTAAAAACGATAAATATAACACAGGCTTATCTTTCAATTGACCCTGATAAAACTATACGTATAAGGATTACGGATGATAAAGCATACATTACAATAAAAGGCCGCCCGGCAGGTAACTCAATTTCCAGAAGTGAATGGGAATTTCCTGTTTCCATTACGGATGCTACGGAAATGCTATCACTTTGTATCAAAGGCAGAATTGTAAAGACAAGGCATATTATACCGGCAGGTAAACATTTTTTTGAG
>Ga0208980_10000747_pt1 | contig 18867 bp, 15 predicted proteins | sample WetSurMetagenome_3_FD_187993 | JGI IMG/M metagenome (GOLD analysis project Ga0208980, IMG submission 187993) | Wetland microbial communities from Twitchell Island in the Sacramento Delta, sample from surface sediment Aug2011 Site A1 Bulk (version 2) | ecosystem: Environmental > Aquatic > Marine... | reverse complement strand
GCGAAGCGGCTGCCAGGTTTGCCGCCGAAACAGCAGCCCGCAGGGCTGCCGAGGGTGGGGAGACAGCGGAACCTGCGGCGGGCGCCGCCGAGGGATCCGCACCCTCGGGCGAAGCTCCGGGCAGGCCGAAAACCACGATGCGTAAGGCACTCCAGCGAAAAGCCAAACCCAGAAGACCCGAGCCGGCGGTTCCGGCGGAAGTCTCAGCTTCGGCAGAAGCATCCGCCGCTCCGGCAGAAGCCCCCGCTGCGCCGCAATCCGCGGATGCGCCGGAGGCGACGGGAGAGCCGTCCGAAAAACAGAATCTCTCAGGCGATTAGCCGGCGTTTCGATACACTTTTTATTCCTTGGAACCAGACTCCGATTGCCGGAAAACCGGGAATCGGAGTTTTTGCATGATCTGTGTGCGAGACCGCGCGCAGGTCCGCGGGTGCGAGGGTTTGAAGAAGAGCAAACCAGGAGGCATGAAATGGCCATTTCCGCAGAAGCGGTAAAGGAACTCAGAGAAAAAACCGGCGTCGGATTTATGGAATGCAAAAGCGCCCTGCAGGAAGCGAACGGCGACATCGAAAACGCCATCGTGATCCTGCGCAAGAGGGGGCTGGCTTCCCTGGCCAAGAAATCCGGCCGTGAAACGAAGGACGGCCTGATCGGCTGCTACATTCACAACGGCAAGATCGGCGTCATGCTGGAAGTGAATTGCGAGACGGACTTCGTGGCCCGGAATCCCGATTTTCAGACGCTGGTGAAAGACCTCGCCATGCACATCGCGGCTAGCGATCCGCGCTTCATCCGCAAGGAAGATGTAACCCCGGATGTCCTGGCCAAAGAGCGCGAGATTTACACCGAGCAGGCAAAGGCAACGGGCAAGCCCGAAAACGTTCTGGAGAAGATCGTCGAAGGGCGCATGTCCAAATACTATTCGGAAGCCTGCCTCCTGGAACAGCCTTTCGTGAAGGATCCCGCGATCAGCGTGCGCGATCACATCGCGGCCCACATCCAGAAGATCGGGGAAAATATCCAGGTGCGGCGCTTTGTGCGCTACAAGCTGGGCGAATCCCTTTAGTGCGGCGCCGGCATAACGCCGACGGACGCAGATACAACAGGGAGGCGGCATGGGAAAGAAACCGGAAATCAAGCCTCGGTTCAAGCGCATCTTGCTCAAGCTGAGCGGCGAAGCCCTGATGGGCAGCCAGGGATTCGGCGTGGATCCGGTCATGGCTTCCCGGATCGCGGAAGAACTTGCCGAACTCCACTCCCTGGGCATAGAGGTCGCCGCCACCATCGGGGGCGGAAATATCGTGCGCGGCATCTCGGTGAGCGCGGCCGGAATGGACCGCGTGAGCGGCGATTACATGGGGATGCTAGGGACCGTGATCAACGCGCTTGCCCTTCAGAATGCTCTCGAAAAGCTCGGCGTTTTCACGCGCGTGCAGTCGGCGATCGAAATGCGGCAGGTGGCGGAGCCGTACATACGCCGCCGGGCCATACGTCATCTGGAAAAGGGCCGGGTGGTAATTTTTGCCGCCGGGACGGGGAATCCCTATTTTTCCACCGACACGGCCGCTGCCCTCCGGGCCATGGAAATCGGCGCCGAGGTCATCCTGAAGGCCACCAAGGTCGACGGCATTTACGATTCGGATCCGGTTGCCAACCCGGATGCGAAGCTATTCGACAGACTCACCTATCTCGAGGTCCTGGAGAAGGAGCTGCGTGTCATGGACACCACGGCCGTCACTCTCTGCATGGAAAATAAACTGCCCATTGTGGTTTTCAATTTGCTGCGCAGTGGTAACATCAAAGAAGTTGTGCTGGGCTCAAAGGTGGGCACCATCGTGGAAGCGTGACCGCCGCCTCTTCGGCAAGCCCGTGCTTTGCATGGAGGATAGAACCTGATGATCCGACAGACACTTGATTTCGCCAGGAAGGGAATGGAAAAGTGCGTGGAGGATATGGGGCAAAACCTGGCCACCATCCGGACAGGGCGCGCCTCTGTCAGCATCCTTGATCACATCCAGGCCAATTATTACGGCACCCCCACTCCCCTGAACCAGATGGCATCCCTTTCGACGCCGGACCCGACCCTGATCGTCATCCAGCCGTGGGATCCTTCGACCATTTCGGCCATCGAGAAGGCCATCCTGGCATCCGATCTGGGCTTGACGCCCACGAACGATGGAAAGGTCATCCGGCTGCCCATCCCTCCGCTCACCCAGGAGAGGCGCAAGCAGCTGGCCAAATCGGTCGCGCACATCGGCGAGCAGCACAAGGTTGCAGTGCGCCAGGTCCGCCACGACGCGAACGATCAGCTCAAAACCTACCTCAAGGACAAGAAGATCTCCGAGGACGAGGAGAAGGATGCCCTGAAAAAAGTCCAGGACATGACCAACACGTATATCGGGAAAATTGAAGAGCTTCAGAAAAAAAAGGAATCCGAAATTCTCGAAATCTGATCTTCCGCCGGCCGTCATTACACTGGTTGCAGGCCCCGAGTCTCAGGTCGCAGGTCAAAAGCCCGGGATTTTCAGCGTGCAACCTGAGACCCGAATCCTCCATCAGCATCTGAATAATTTTGACCGCCGGCCATGTTTTGCCGATAAGCTGCCCAAGGTTCACATGATCGATTGGCTCAAAGACGCATTCCATCTGATCTCCGATGTGCAGGGCCTAATCCAATGGGGCGGGATGTTCCTTGTCTGCTCCATCGTTTTTGTCGAGACCGGGCTTTTTTTCGGATTCTTTCTGCCCGGGGATTCGCTGCTGGTCACTGCCGGCATTTTCTGCGCCGCAGGCCATCTCCCTCTGGGCTGGCTGCTGTTCCTTGTGCCCCTGTGCGCATTTACGGGCGATCAATTGGGCTACTGGATAGGGCGCCGGGCGGGACAGGCTCTCTATAAAAAGGAAGACTCCTTTCTTTTCAAGAAGCGGCACCTGGAAAGAGCCCGCGATTTCTACAACAAATACGGGGGGAAAACGCTGATTCTGGCGCGTTTCGTCCCGATCGTTCGCACCTTCGTCCAGCCGGTGGCCGGCGCCGCCGGAATGAAATACCGCCGCTATGTCGGTTTCAGCATCCTGGGCGCATTCCTTTGGGTCTGGAGCATGGTGCTGCTCGGGTATTTCCTGGGTGCGTCGGTGCCGAATGTCGACCAGAACATCCACATCGTCATAGCAATAGTAATCTTTCTATCCCTATTGCCGGCGGTGTTTGAAGCCATACGGCAGAAGAATCAAAAGCCCGCCCAAAGCGCTCCCGCCCGATCCGAAAAATCCATGCCTTGATTGCCGCCGGGCTTGTAAGGCGGACCATCTTCGAGTAATATGACGCATTTCCAACGGGGTTACGAGTATGATGATTTCCGCCACACAGATAAAGCGGGGCATGACCATAAAGCTCAACGGGGAGCTGTACCGGGTCTTCTCGTTTCAACACATTACGCCGGGAAACTGGCGGGGCATGGTTCAGACCAAGCTGAAATCCATTAAATCAGGCTCCATCATCGAGCACCGGTTCCGCTCCGAGGACCGCGTCGAACAGGCTTACCTCGAAACCCACGAGATGGAGTACCTGTATGCCGACGGCAGCGATTACCACTTCATGAACACTGAAACCTTCGAGCAGACTCACCTGCCGGCGGAAACGCTCGAAGATGCCATCCCCTTCATGACCCCGAATATCAAACTGCAGATCGAGTTCTACGAGGGAAGGGCGATCGGCGTGGAGATGCCCGCGTCCGTGGAACTGAAAGTGGTTGCGACCGAGCCTGCGCTGCGCGGCGCCACGGTGAGCAATGTGAACAAACCCGCGACGCTCGAGACCGGTCTCGTCATCCAGGTCCCGCCCTTCATCAACGAAGGCGAACTCATCCGCGTCGATACCAACGAAGGAAAGTACCTCGAGCGAGTCAAGAATTAGCGTGGAACGTTGAACGTTCAAACGTTCAAACGTTCAAACGTTTCAACCTTCCACTTTCCACGTTGAACGTTCAAACGTTTCCACCTTCTCACCTCTCATAAAAAAAGATCACCACTCGGTTATTGCTTTCGTGGTCTGTGTCTGGTAATTTTTTCGGCTTGGCATTTGGCATAACCATGAGGTGATCTGAACCGATGAAAGAATTAACTCAGAGCCTCCGCCTGTCTCCGAGTGAAATCCCCAACCGCATTTACGGAGTGGACAACTGGAGCGGAGGATATTTCGGAGTCAGCGAGCAGGGCTGCCTTACCGTCCACCCTACTCGAAATCCGCTCATGGGCGTCGAGCTCACCTCCCTGATCCAGACGCTTCTCCAGCGCAAAGTCACGCCGCCTTTCCTGCTGCGCTTCCCCCAGATCCTGGACACGCAAATCAAGGAACTGCACGAGGCTTTCCGCAACTCCATCGCGGAATACAACTATGGGGCGCGTCACCGGGGCGTCTTTCCCATGAAGGTGAACCAGAGGAAGAGCGTGGTGGAACGCCTGATGGCCGCCGGACACCGCTATGAATACGGGCTCGAGGTCGGCACCAAGGCGGAACTGGCCGCCGCGATCACTCTCTCGATCCATCCCAACGCGCTGCTGATCTGCAACGGCGTCAAGGACCGCCGCTATCTGGAATGGGCGATGCTGTCGGCGAAGATCGGGAAAAACCCGGTCGTGGTCATTGAGGAAGTCGGCGACCTGAAGAAGGTCGAGGAAGTCGCCCACGCGCTCGGGCTGCGCCCCAACCTGGGGATACGCGTCCGCGTGTTTTCCCGCGGCGCCGGGAAATGGGAGGAGTCCGGCGGAGAAACCTCGAAGTTTGGCATCAACACCATTCAGCTGCTCGATTGCCTGCGCATGGCTTCCGATCATGAGATGGCGCGCCAGATCAAGATGCTGCACTTCCACATCGGTTCCCAGATCACCGACATACGCAGGATCAAGAACGCGATCAAGGAAGCCGCCCGCGTCTACGCCAAAGTGCATAAAATGGGTTTCCCGATCGAGTACCTCAATGTCGGCGGAGGACTCGGCGTCGATTACGACGGCAGCCGCACCGCTTCGGATTGCAGCGTCAACTACACCATGCAGGAGTTTGCCAACGACATCGTCTATACCATCAACGAAATCTGCCAGTCCGAAAACGTCCCTCCGCCCACCATTGTCACGGAGAGCGGCCGCGCCGTCGCCGCCCATCACGCGCTGTTTCTAATGAACGTGATCCGGACCCTGAATCCCGGCCTGGGCGGATCCGAAATCGATCCGTCCAAGGTCGACTCCGAGGTGGTCCGGGAAATGATGGACCTGTACAAGGACATCCATCCCAAAAATTTCCGCGAGTACTACCACGACGCCCTGCAGCACCGCGAGGAGCTTCAGTCGCTTTTCAACCTGGGGTACCTGAACCTGCAGAACCGCGCCCAGGGGGAATGGCTTTTCTGGGAGATCTGCCGCAAGGCGATCAAATTCTCCCGGTCCATGAAAGAGCGGCCGGAGGAATTCATCGACCTGGAAAATATCCTGGCCAGCAAATACCTCTGCAACTTTTCGGTTTTCCAGTCGACCCCGGACAGCTGGGCGCTGGACCAGCTCTTTCCCATCATACCCATCAACCGCCTGACGGAAGAGCCGACCGAGCGGGCCACGCTCTGCGACATCACCTGCGATTCCGACGGCCAGATCGACAAATTCGTCGACCTGCGCGACGTCAAACAGGCCCTGGAACTGCACGGCGTGAACTCGGAGCCCTATTACCTGGCTATCTTCCTGATCGGCGCCTACCAGGAATCCCTGGGGATGAATCACAACCTGCTGGGTTCCGTCAACGAGGCCCATTTTCTGATTGACGATGCCGGCCGCCCGCACATCGACAAGGTGATCCGCGGGGAATCCCTGGGACAGGTCCTGGCAAGCGCCGGCTACAATGCCCAAGACCTCATGGAAAATTTTAGGGGATTGCTGCAAAGCGCCAATGCACAAGAGAAAATCACCAGTGCGGAACAGGAAAGCCTCAGCGATTCATTCCAAGCCACGCTCGACAGCTACACCTATCTTGAAGACTGAAAAAAACGTTGAAACCTACATTGATTGGTTGCGGTACTGCCTGGCAGCCCCGAATGCTTGATGGATTTCCTCTGTGGCGGGATCCAGTTTATTCGCCGCGACCGCTCCCTTCGTTCCACGTTTCACGTTCAACGTTCCACGTTTTTATAAGCAGATGCGTTTGCGGAACACTCGGAGCGCCCGCCGGATTGCAGGCGGAGAGGTGCCGCCGGGTTCTTTGCGGCGCGACAGGGCTTTCTCGAGTTTCAGCCATTCGAAGAGATCGCTTTCGAATAGTGGGGAGAAGCTCTGGTATTCCCGGAGCGGCAATTGCTCCAGCGCGGTTTCCAGTTCGGAAGCCCTCCTCACGACTTTTCCAACCAGCCGGTGCGCTTCGCGGAAAGGCATTTTCCGGGAGACCAGGTAATCGGCCAGTTCGGTCGCGTTCAAATAGCCCCGCAAGGCCGATTCGTGCATGCGTTCCGGCGCAATGCGCATTTTTTCAAGGACCCGCCCGATCATCTGCAGGCAATTCTCGACCGTGACGACGGTGTCGAAGAGCCCTTCCTTGTCCTCCTGCAGATCTTTGTTATAGGTCATCGGAAGGCCCTTCAGCACGGTCAGGAGGGAAAGCAGATGTCCGAAAACCCTGCCGGCCTTGCCGCGCACCAGCTCGAGCGCATCCGGATTCTTCTTCTGGGGCATTAGGCTGCTCCCGGATGCGACGCTGTCGTCCATCTGCACGAAGCCGAACTCGGCGGAACTGTACAGGACCAGGTCCTCGGCCAGGCGGCTGAGGTGCATGAGAAGAGTGCTGGCGAAAAAAAGGAAGTCGAGGACAAAATCGCGGTCGGCGACCGCGTCCATGCTGTTTGGAGCCGCGGAGGAAAAACCGAGGTCGCGGGCAAGGGCGTTGCGGTCGACGGCGTACACCGTGCCGGACAGCGCGCCGGCTCCCAGCGGGCAGACGTCGATTCGTTCGAGAGCTTCCCTCAGCCTTTCGCGGTCGCGCAGCAGCATCTCCCCGAAAGCGAGGAGGTAGTGGGAGAAATAGACCGGCTGCGCACGCTGCAGATGCGTGTATCCGGGAAGGATCACGGAAAAATATTTTTCCGCGAGATTCGCCAGCGTCTCCAGCAGGCCGCGGATCAGGGCGTCAATTCCAATTTCCTTTTGTTTGAGGTAAAGGCGCAGGTCGGTGGCCACCTGATCGTTGCGGCTCCGGCCGGTATGGAGTTTCCGGGCGAGGACGCCGGTTTTTTGTGCCAGCGCCTCTTCCACGTATGTGTGGACGTCCTCCGCCTGGCTGCGGCCGATCCTGCCCGGGTCGCGGCGGTTCTGTTCGAGCAGGAGGCGCAGCCCTTTTTCCACGCTCAGCCTTTCCCTGCGCGTGAACACGCCCGCGCGCTCAAGCGCCCGCGCGTAGGCAAGGCTTCCCTCGATGTCCGCTTCCAGAAGAATGCGGTCGAAGGGCAGGGAATCGTTGAATCTGGCGAAAAGCGGATCCTCGTCCGAGGCAAAACGTCCTCCCCAAAGCTTTTTCCTGGGCAAGCTCACCTCCTGTGAAACGACGATTCTTGCAGATTTGTGCAACTCCGACAACGGTTTTTGACGGTAATGGGCTCGGATCCTGTTTCCCGTGAAATGAGAGAGGAACGTTAGAACGTTTGCACGTTGAACGTTTTCACGTTCCACCTTCCACTTTTAACGTTCCAACGTTCAACGTTCAACGTTCTAACGTCTCAACGTTCTTCTTCTTCGCTTGTGGTATGCGCTTCCATGCCCATGCGGCGCAGTTTTTCGACGAAGGTCGTGCGTTTGAGGTGAAGGAGCGAGGCTGCCTTCTTTTTATTTCCGCCCGAAATTTGGAGGCTTTGAAGGATCAGCTGTTTTTCGAGTTCGGAAATCATCGTGTTGAAATGGATGCCGTCGTTAGGAATGTCGATGCCGTGAAAGGGCGCCGCCTTGTCGGAGGATCTGGCCACCACGGGAAAATCCCCGGCATCCAGCACGTCCCTTTCCCCGGACAGAGCCACGGCCATTTCGACGGAATTCTCCAGCTGGCGGACGTTTCCCGGCCACTCGTACATCATCAGGTACTTCACGGCGTCGTGAGACACGCGCTTGAGGGGAAGCTTCTGGTCGGTGCAATATTTGCGCACAAAATGGTTGACCAGCAGGGGAATGTCCTCCCGCCTCTGCCTCAGCGGCAGAACCCGTATCGGTATGACGTTCAGGCGGTAATACAGGTCTTCCCGGAAGGTGCCTTTCTCGACGGCGGCGAGAAGGTCACCGTTGGTCGCCGCGATGATGCGGACATCCACCTTGACGGTGGCGGCGCTGCCGACTCTCTGGAATTCCCGCTCCTGGAGCACGCGCAGCAGCTTCACCTGAAGATCCGCCGGCATGTTGGACACTTCGTCCAGGAACAGCGTTCCATGGTTGGCCTGCTCAAACCTTCCGATCCTGTGCTGGTGGGCGCTGGTGAAGGCCCCTTTGACATGGCCGAACAGCTCGTCTTCGAGCAGGTTGGACGGGATGGCGCCGCAGTTCACGCATACCAGCGGCTGATCCTTCCGGGGCCCGTTGTAATGAATGGCCCGCGCTATCAGCTCCTTGCCGGTCCCTGTTTCTCCCTCGATCAGGACGGTGCTGGTCTTCTGGGCCACAACCTCGATCAGGCGGTAGATGTTTTGCATCGCCGTGCTGGCGCCCACGATGTTGGAATAATGATATCGGTCGCGCAATTCGTCCCGCAGCATGCGGTTCTCGGATTTAAGGTGGCGCTCTGCCAGACCCTTTTCCACCCGCATAACCAGTTCGGCAAGCTGGAAAGGTTTTGGGATGTAATCGTAGGCCCCTTTACGGATGGCCTCGACGGCGGACTGGATATTTCCGAACCCCGTCATCACAATGACAACCGTCTCGGGAAAAAGCGATACAGCCTCCTCCAGAATCGTCTCGCCTGTCAATCCGGGCATGCGCAAATCGGTGATGATGACGTTGTAGGGGAACTGCCGGAGCATCGCGAGAGCTATTTTCCCATCCGCCGCCTCCTCGACTTCATAGCCTGCGTTTTCGAGAGCCCGGCGGACCACTTCTCGTATGTAGTCCTCATCATCTACAACAAGGATCTTCACGTCCCTTTTAGGTTCCATTTTCTAACTCAAAATGCCTGGCGGATTAAAGGCCGTTAATGATCAGCTATGCACCTTCAAATTCGGTGTTTTTATATATCTCATATTATTCACATTTGTCAATCACTGTTTGCTGTGGAAAAGCTGTGGAAAACCTGTCAATAACCGGTGAAAACGGCTTTTTTTACCAAAAAATTGTCATAGCCCAACCGTTGGAAAAACCCCCAGCGTCAAAAAATTGATGCCTGAGGGATTAATGGAGCCCCAGGCTCTAGTAGGATGGGTCTCCAGACCCAGTTAATTTCGTGAGGACCGGTCTCCAGACCCGGTTAATTTCGTGAGGACCGGTCTCCCTCCAGACCCGGTTAATTTCGTGAGGACCGGTCTCCAGACCGGTCCGATTAAGCTAATACTCTATAGTTCCCCAATCACAAGTTCCCCCATCGGACGGCTCTGGAGAGACCGTCCTCACGAAAGACAAAGGGAAATCCCTCCCGCAGGCAAAAAAGTGTCGGAATTTTGGCACCAGTGTCAAGAGAACTGTCACAAAAGCGCGCCATCCGGCTTCTGCAAAGCCCTCTGAGGGTCCGCTGCGCGAACCGGTACTCATAAAATTTACCTTACTACCGGCAGGGCGCCTGCAACGCCTAAGCCCTTTATTTACAGGCTCCCGCGCGTTTTCTGCCGACCCACGGGAGCGGCTGAAACCGCCCTCTTCACCGCCAGGAGCGCCCCAAATGCCCGCATTGGCATACCGATTGCAGTTCATATCTCCGAACACCAACGACAGGGTGGGGAGATTCTGAAAGCAATGAGAGTTGCAGAAAATTCCGCAGTTTCCAGCAGATTGAAAAACTTCAGTAGCCTCCACTTGGTTGTCCCCCTGGGATTGATGGGAATCCTGTTTGTCATGGCGCTGCCCATGCCTGCCATGACAAAGAATCTTCTGATCGGAGCAGTGATCGCGCTTTCCATCCCTGTCGCGCCGGTGTTCAAAGCTCCTCTGCAACCCTTTCGATTAACAGGATTCCCATCTCTCCTCCTCACAACCGGACATCGGCCGGCAATGATTACCGCAATCCTATTCCATATCGTGATACTTCCCGGCCATCAAAACCTATCCCCGGCCGCGCGCGGCCGGTCACTCTGCGCGCAAACCTTACAGGAATCCTCTTTATGACATCACCCTATCATTTGGGCGGCGCTGCGGGCAGTCAGCAATCGAAAACGCGCAGGACCGGCATCCTGAACGGCAACAAAGCCCTGGCCGGAAATCAGCCGCACGGCCGCAGAGTCATCGCCGTGACCAGCGGTAAGGGAGGCGTCGGCAAAACCAATGTGGTTGCGAATCTTTCAGTCAGCCTCGCGGAGTTGGGCAAGAAGGTCGTGGTTCTGGATGCGGATTTCGGCTTGGCCAACCTCGATGTGCTGCTCGGGTTGACTCCCCGTTATCACCTCGGCCATGTGCTGTTCGGCGACAGGAGCCTGGAGGAAGTCATGCTTCCGGGACCCAAAGGCATACGCATCATTCCGGCAAGTTCCGGGCTTCAGCGCATGTCGGAACTGACCCTGGCTCAGCGGAACCAGCTCGTGGAAAGCTTCACCAGCCTGGATACGGACACGGACTATTTCATCATCGACACCGCGGCGGGAATTTCGCGCAACGTGATCCACTTTCTGATGGCCGCGCAGGAGATCATCGTCGTCAGCGCTCCCGAGCCCACGGCCATCGTCGATGCCTATGCCGTCATCAAAATCATTCTCGCGGAAGACCGCAAGAAGCAGATACAAGTCCTCATTAATTCGGTGGAGCGCGCCCAGGACGCCCAGGACGTGTTCTGCCAGATAAACTCGGTGGTCAAACGCTTCCTCAACCGGGAAGTGGACTACTTCGGGCACATCGAATGGGACCTGCATGTGCCCAAAGCCGTTCGAACCCAGACCGTGGTCACCGAACGCTATCCGGAGGCGGCGGCAAGCCGCTGTTTCCGCGATCTGGCGCAGCGCATGGTGCTGCGTGAAACTCCCGAAGGATCTTACGAAAGACTGGTTTGGGAAAAGCTTCTCAACGATTGGATCAACTGACACGGCCACGCCGGGAGACCGGAAAGCGATGAAGAACGCCAGCGCAAGGGAAAAAGCAACATCCTTCCGATCGGCCGGGGACGTTTCCCACACGATATTCACCCTGAATTCGAAAAATGCAGATCTCTTCCCGTCCGGGGAAAGGGATTTTGAGGCATTGCCCGCACCGTTCAGCTTCGGCGGCGGGCGGTGCGAATGTCCACTACGGAAAACTCGAATAGCGACCATGGCTCCATCGGGCCTGGTCAAGCCGATTGAATAGCCTGCAGGGCGGTCTGTCGAGGGCCGGACTGCGCATGAGGATATAAAAATGCAGGAACTCGTAAGCCACGAAAAAGCCTATGCCCCTGTTATTCCCCTGGATATCAAAAGGGATGAACTGATCCTGGAGCATCTTCCTCAGATCAAATACATCGCCCAGCGGATATCCACCAAGCTCCCTTCCCATGTTGAACTGAATGATCTCGTGAGCGCCGGCATTTTGGGATTACTGGACGCCATCGAAAAATTCGACCCTCACCGGGGCGTGAAATTCAAAACCTACGCCGAGCTGCGCATCAAAGGCGCAATTCTGGACAGCCTCCGCAACCTGGACTGGGCTCCGCGGTCCCTGCGCAAGAAGAGCAAGGACCTGGAAAAGGTTTATCGGGAACTCGAACAGCGCCTGGGCCGGCCTGCTACGGACAAGGAAGTCTGCGAGGCGATGGAAATATCGCTCCAGGAATTCTACGAACTGGTGGACCAGATCAAAGGGTTGAACCTCGGCAGCTTCCAGGAGCTTGCAGGTCAGGACGACGACAAAAACAGCGAGCCGCTGGTCAAATATGTTCCGGACGCCCCTCAGATGGACCCTTTCTTCGTATTTCACAAAACGGAGATCCAGGGCATCCTCAGCAGCGCCATCGACACGTTGCCCAAAAAGGAGCGCCTTGTGGTTTCGCTCTACTACTTTGACGAAATGACCATGAAGCAGATCGGCAAAGTCCTGGGCGTCAATGAATCCCGTGTTTCCCAGCTTCACACCAAGGCCATGCTCAGGCTTCGCACGAAGCTCCGGCGAGTGAGCGGACAGGAATAGACGGCCGACATGCAGACGATGAGAGAACTGCTTTCGCAGGAAGAACTGGAAGCCCTCCTTTCGGAACCGTCTTTTGACGGTTGTCAGCGGCGCAATCCGAAAGCGGATTCCGGCTCGCCGTCCCAGACATCAGAAAGTCCGGGGGAGCGCGATGGCTCGGAAAAGCTCCGTTCCCCGCATGAGGTGGAAAACGCATAGGAGATTCGGTCCGGCCGGCAGAGTGCCGCAAGCCGATGTCCTACCGAAGCTCCCCATAAAGACCGGAAAAGATTTTATGAAGCAAGCTTCGAATTCTCTCCTCACCCTTTGCCCAATCCCTTCAAAGGAGATGCCGTCCGCTCCGGCCCGGAATCGGGAATTGGCCGGCGCAGACGGCTGCTGCTTTCCCCAATCTGCATTTTTCGGAAGGCTGCTCGAAAAGGATTTTCATGCTTTCCGAACCGTTTGTACCCCCTGCAGGACTGTTTCTGCCTCAGATTGGGTGAGGGGAGGATCCGGAGCTTGCACAAAAAATTAGCGAGGACGGGTCTGCGGACCCGTCCGGCGCGGTTAATACCTTCAGGACCGGAGTGTGGGACCGGGCAGATATGAGAGAAACGGACATATTGATTGGCCGGAAGGTCATCGGCGAAAGCTCCCGGGTTTTTGTCATTGCCGAAATCGGTATCAACCACAACGGCAGCGTGAGCCAGGCGGAAACGATGATTGACGCTGCGGCCCAGGCCGGCGCGGATGCGGTCAAGTTTCGGAGCTTCCGCACGGACCGTCTGTTGATCCCCTCGCGGGACCGGCATGTCCAGCAGATCACCGGCGCGGAAACCCTTTATCAGACATTGCGCCGCTGCGAACTCAGCTGGGAGGACCAGGCGAGCCTCAAAAAGCATGCCGACGAAAGGGAAATACTCTTTTTGTCCACTCCGTTCGATGAAGAAAGCGCCGATTTTCTGGATTCGATAGGCGTTCCAGCCTTTAAAATTTCCTCCCCCGACATCACCCATGTGCCTTTGCTGAGGCATGTGGCATCCAAAGGCAAACCGATTCTGCTCTCCACCGGCATGTCCTTCCTCAACGAGGTAGCCGACGCCCTGTGGAACCTGCGGGCGGCCGGGGCCAAAGAAATCCTGCTGATGCACTGCGTCTCGGTTTACCCCGCATCCCCGCAGCACATGAACCTGCAGGCGCTCGGGACCCTGCGGTCCTATTTTGAGCTGCCGGTGGGTTTGTCCGACCACAGTGAAGGAATCGTTCTGCCCCTGGTGGCGGTGGCGCTCGGCGCCGTAGTCATCGAGAAACACTTCACCCTGGACAAGCAGGCCGACGGCCCGGACCACAAAGCCAGCGTCAATCCCGACGAACTGAAGCAGCTGATACAGGGCTTGAGGGATGTCGAAGCCAGCCTGGGCGACGGCAGGAAGAGGCCCGCCGACGTGGAAGAGGAACTGCGGCTTTACAGCCGCCGCAGCATCGTCGCAGCCGTGGACATACGCGCCCGTGAAGTTATTGCCCCCTGGATGCTGACGTTCAAGCGCCCCGCAAGCGGTTTGGAGCCGCGATATATAGACAAAGTTATTGGAATGACCACCCGCCGGAATATCGGCAAAGACACCATCCTGCAATGGGAAGACCTCGCCCCCACCACCGAAGTAAGAATGTCGCATGAAAAACGCTGACCCACGCTGAACGGACGCCGACGCATGCCGACAAAAAAATAAATATATTTTTTTCAGCGTAGGTCGGCGTCACGTCAGCGTAAGTCGGCGTTATCTATCAGACTATCTCTGCCAGACGAATGCGCCGAATTGTTTGCGCGTGAGGAATCCCAAACGCTGATACCATTGAAAGGCGCGCCGATTCTCTGCGGTCACGGTCAGGCTCACCGTGCGAATCCCCGATGCCAGGAAGCCTTCGAAAGCGGAGTGCATGAGGGCGTTGCCGATGCCCTTGCCCTGGTGCGATGGGCCGACGGCGATCTGCGGGATCATTCCCGCCGATCCGGAGATGCGGCTGGAGGTGATGAATCCGCACGGATCCCCATGCTCGTCCAGGCAGATGAATGACGCTTCGGGAAGGAAAAATCCGCAACCGGGATTTTCCACCAGGCTGCGCAGGTAGCTTTCGCATCCCTCCCTGCTTTGATAGTCCTGGCAAATGACGGCGTCGGTCTGGCCCCGGTAGCTCGCCGAGGTCATCTCGGCCAGGCGTGGAAGATAAGCGATGTTCCAGGGGACGATTCTCTCCTGCTGGAGAAGTTGGTTCGGGCGCCGGGGTGTGCGGGTCAGATCCAGTTCCATGAAATGGCGCGGGTAATGGGCAAAGCCGTGCCGGGTAAAAGCGTGCGTAAGTTCCAGATCGTGGAAGGGAAGAATCTGCGCTTCCACCCGGCAGATGTTTTGCGCGTCCCTCAGGCTTGTGATGGACAGCGAGAGAAGCTCATCAACCGCCTGCTGGGAATTGCTCCGCCGGGCCGCATAGATGGCCCCGATGATGCCCTTGGCCTGGTTGACCAGAAAGTAAATGTAGGCGACCGCTTCGTGGTCGACCAGCGCCACGTAACCGGGCAAAAGCTTCTGTTGGATAAACGAAACCAATATGCGCCGGACCGGGGCATAATCCCAATCCAGATCCGACATCCAGGCTTTCTCCTCTTCATGCATGAGAGGGAGCAGGAGCTCCGGATCGGAGCGGCTTATCGGGAGATATCGGAGGTCGCGCATAGGACGTCGAGGCAGTCCAGGTTTATATGGGATTGGTTTACCGAGTCGTGGATAGCCAGCCACGTCTCCGGGGGCACGCCGAGGAATGCCTCCACGATCCGCGGATCAAACTGGGTTCCGGCGCAGGACCGGATTTCCTTCAGGGCTGCTTCATAGCTGAGCGCTTTGCGGTAGGGACGGTCGCTGGTCATGGCATCCAGGGTGTCCGCCACCGCGAATATCCTGGCCCCCAGCGGGATGCTCTCGCCGGATAGGCCGTTCGGGTACCCTCGCCCGTCCCATCGCTCCTGGTGGGACAGGACAATCCTGGCCGCCGGCGCCAGAAACTCGATGCTCTGGAGGATGTCGTAGCCGATCCGCGGATGCTTCTTCATTTCCACCCATTCCTCTTTGCTCAGTTTCCCGGGCTTCAAAAGGATCGAGTCGGGAACGCCGATTTTTCCGACATCGTGAAGCAGTGCCCCTCGCCCGACCTGGACCAGGTCTTCCTGCCCCAGTTCCAGGCGCGCAGCCAGCGTCAGCGTGTATTCGCGCACCCTCTGGGAGTGTGCCTGCGTCTCATGCTCGCGGGCATCCAGCGCTGTTACCAGCGCCTCCAGGGTGATCTTGTAACTTTCATCGACTTCCTGCAAGGCTTCGTTGAGCTCCTGGGTACGCTTGCGGACCTTGGACTCAAGTTTTTCGCGATAGCGGCGGTTTTCAATGAGCAGCCTTCGACGCTCGAATGCGCGCTCGACTGCGTGCCGCATGCCCTGCAGCTCGAAGGGCTTGGTGATGAAATCGCAGGCACCGATGCGCAACGAATCCACTGCCAGATGTATATCCTTTATGCCCGTAATCATGATAAAGGCAATTTCCGGATCCTTCTCCTTAACCCGGTGCAGAAGCTCCATTCCGGAAATCCCGGGCATCATGATATCACTGATCACGAGAGAAAAACTCTTCTGCTTCAGCTTGCAGAGCGCGTCCAGTCCGTCGTGCGAGGTCTCGCACTCAGCCCCCTCGCTCTCCAGGTGCCTTTTCAGGATCGAACGAACGTTGGCTTCGTCGTCGACAATGAGGATTCGCTCGCGCACCTTTTTTGATGTCATGGGATTGCCGGAGATTCAGGAGGAGCCTGGATTCTTTTTCTGTTCCCGGATTTTGTTCATGACCCGGTAATGCTGATCGCGCATCAACCCTTCTATGCGGCTGGAATCCTGGGATTCGAGCACGTCGGGAGGATACTCCGATTTTGTGGAAAACACGACGCGCCCATTGGAGAAAACCTGGGTCAGGATGCACATCGCGGGGGATTTCATGTTCTCGGTCTGAACATGAAGCTGCCGGCCCATAAAATCCAGGTTGTCGTTCAGTCCCATGACCGTAGGGACCGTAGCGGATGGGATGCTCCTGTCGACCCCGCTCTCCCTTCCGGATGTCTCAGCCTGCAAATCCTTTGAATGCATGCTTCCCCCTGCTCTGCATGAGGCATTCTCCTTTATCGACGGAATGAAGAGAGAGCATTACTAGGTTGAACGTTGAACGTTATAACGTTGAACGTTAAAAACCATATGATGGATTAGGAGCAATTGATGATTTATGGTGGAATGTGGAAGGTGGAATGTGGAAGGTGGAACGTGGAAGGTGGATTTGGTGAAACCGATGATTGAACGTTCCAACGTTCAACGTTTAACGTTTAACGTTTAAACGTTAGAACGTTAAAAACCACATGGTGGATTATGAGCAATTGATGATTCATGGTGGAAGGTGGAATGTGGAAGGTGGATTTGGTGAAACCGATGATTGAACGTTCCAACGTTCAACGTTCCAACGTTCAAACGTTCAAACGTTCCACGTTCCACGTTCCACCTTCCACCGTTTCAAACCGCTTGCGGCTCCGGGAACAGGAAGGGATGGAGGACGGTGGACTGGAGGAATCTCCAGACGTAGCGCGGGCGCAGATGATAGGAAACATAAGCGAATTCGCGCAGCCGGTGCAGTTCCTCAGGCAGGATGCTGGGGTGCCGGTAGACACTGGTCCAGCCGTTGAAGCGTTCCCAGTCGCGTTCAAAAATGGACGGCCGGACGGAGTCGTAAAACTGCGTGCCCGGGTACGGTGTGGTCACCGTGAACTGGATGGCGAACGTGTTGAGCTTCTTGGCGTAGCGGATGGTTTCGTGGATCCCTTCCACCGTGTCGTTCGGGAGGCCCAGGGTGTAATTGGCGATGACCCGGATGCCGAGCTTGTGGCATTCGTCGATGATGCGTTCCTGCTGGTCTGCGGGTATGGCCTTGCGCTGGTTTTTGCGCAGCATCTCGTGGTTGGAGGATTCCACCCCGACCTCGATGCTCCTCAGCCCCGCGCGGTACAGCAAATGGATCAGCTCCGGATCCAGACGATCGGTGCGCGCCTCCATGCTCCAGCGCACGTCCAGATTGTATTTCAGCAGAAGATCCGCAAATTCGCCGGCACGTTTCATGTCGAAGGTCAGATTGGGGTCGCGGAAGGAGATGCCGTGAATTCCGTATTGATCCACCAGATACCGTATTTCGTCGACGATGCTTTCGGGTGTTCGCACTCGATACTTCGAATTCACCAGGTAAGGACAATAATTGCAGGTATAGGGGCAGCCGCGGCTCCCGAGCATGGGGAGCGTGATCCCTTTGTTGGTGATGATCTGGTAGCGGAACCGCTTGATATCGAACTGGTCCCATTTGGGGTAGGGAAGCCTGTCAAGGTCCTCGACGAATCCGGCGGAAATTGTCCCTGAAGGTATCTCTCCGCGGGCCAGCGCCGGGGCAATGTTCTCGATTTCCTCTTTGACCACGAAGTCCGCGGCGCCGCTGAAGAAGTCGGGAACGGCGGACGCGAACGTTCCGAAGTACCCCACTCTGGCCCCGAACCTGCGCCGGGCTTCCAGCCCGAGTTCCCGTTCCAGGTTGCAGTCGACAATGGATGACGAGATGAGATACAGGTCCGCCGGCACGAGCTGGTCGGCGCGGCGCACATCCAGGATCCTGACCGATGCGCCGTGGGCTGAGAGGATCGAGTCCAGGTACGCAAGGGTAATGTTGGGAATGGCCGCGATGCGTCTTTTGGCAATTTCCAGGAGCCGGGCGAAGGCTGAATTGCCCACTGTGAAAACGGTGCCGAACCCACCGGCAACATCCTTCAGCGTGCAGTTTTTCTGGCGGCTTGCATTCAATACTGCTATTTTCACCTGAGTCCTTCTTCCTTCAGCGGGGCCGTTCATGATTCACGCGGCGCCCATGTAAAAAACCCGTAATTATAGCAGCCGCAGCGGCAAATGCAAGAAATCCAAATAACGCTGATAAACCCCGACAAAAGCCGACGAACGCCGATGAAAAATTTCAAGATTTTTTCATTGTTTGTCGGCCTCCGTCCGCGTCCGTCAGCCCCAATCTGGACAAACCTGGCCTTCCGGCCTTATGGGGCTTTTGGCCGGGTTCAGGACAGGAAACATGGCATAATGAAAAGCTGAATTCGTGAAAGGACCGGTATGAGTACGAGGGAGTTTATTGCACTGGGGACCAGCAGCCAGGCGCCAACGAGGGAACGGAGCCACAATTCCTACCTGCTGCGTTGGGACGGCGAGGGTTTTTTGTTCGATCCCGGCGAGGGTGCCCAGCGTCAGCTCACGCTGGCCGGCGTGGCGGCCAGTTCCGTGAACAGCATCTGCATCACGCACCTGCACGGCGATCACTGCCTGGGGCTGGCCGGCGTGATGCAACGGCTTTCACTGGACCGCTGCGGCCATCCCGTTCACATATACTTTCCCGAAAGCGGGCAGCACTTCATCGACAGACTCTGCACCGCCTCCATATACGTCCCGCAGGTGCAGAC
>Ga0208980_10000746_pt1 | contig 18869 bp, 17 predicted proteins | sample WetSurMetagenome_3_FD_187993 | JGI IMG/M metagenome (GOLD analysis project Ga0208980, IMG submission 187993) | Wetland microbial communities from Twitchell Island in the Sacramento Delta, sample from surface sediment Aug2011 Site A1 Bulk (version 2) | ecosystem: Environmental > Aquatic > Marine... | reverse complement strand
GGGTCTGGGCAAACGCCCACCGCATTCCAGGCCGCCTTGACCGAGCTCAGGGTTTCGGGATAGTCGTACTGGGCGACATTTAAGGTGGCGTGCCGCGCGGCGCACCTATCGGCGTTTTCGGGTAGATCGGTGAAGGCCTCGAAGAAGATGCGTTCGGCCTGGTGCATCCCGATGGGGGAGACCCGCCAGGGATAGCCCGCGCAGTGGGTAGCGCTGTGGGTGGCCGGTTCGGCGCAGCTCGCGTTCAGGCCACCGTTAACCAGAAGATAAAAGGCATGGGAGACGAGGGTGCTGTTGATGTGCTCGCCGGAGTCGTCCGCGGTACCTGTGTAACGCTCGGAGTAGTGATCGGGGTACTGGAGGTCGGGAAGACCATATTCGTCTGCTTTCTCCGCTTCGGGATCGGCCAGGTTGCGCCGGCCGGGGGACTCGTCGGACTGGAGGTCCAGGTCCGCACCCATGACCCAGTCGGGGCCGACGCTTGCAGGATCAAGTCCCTTGGTGGCCGCGAAGTGCTCGATGGCGGTGCCCATGATGCCAGAAATCGCCTCATTTAGTGCCCCTGATTCGCCGGAAAGAGTGAGGCGCGATGTATAGTGGGTCACCGCATGTGTGAGCTCGTGCCCGACCACATCCAGCGCACCGCTCATCTCGCGACATTTCACGCCGTCGCCGTCGCCGTAGACCATGCGCTCGCCGTTCCAGAAGGCACTGCAGGGATCCGACATGCGGTAGTGGGCGGTGGAGCGAATCTGGCTCCACTTGGCGGGATCGAGGGCAAGCACGTCCGTGTCCTGCCCCTCGGCAAAGTAGCGGTCGACCAAATCTGCGTAATAGGTGGCGTCGACCACAGCCGCCTGACCAGGAGAGGTGGTCCCCGCTTGGGTCCACTGGTCGTTGTCATCGACGGCGAGGGTGCCGGGCTTGGAGGTTACCAATCGCCACCAACTGCTCTTGGCATCGTAAGTGATCAAGCGGCCGTCGGCCGACTTGAGCTTGTAGGGGGTCTTGTCCTTTTTCCCGCTGGGCTCGTACAGCGTCAAGCCTGCGAGCGACTTCTCGTCACCCTTGACGCCAATCCCATAGCTTCCCTCCAGGCGAGCGACGGAATCAAACTGCTTGAGAACGGCCCCTGTTTCCGCATCGATCCAGTGGGTGGGCCGCGTATCGAAGCCCTGGTTCTCCACGCGATAAAAATACTGGCCACTTTTGGGGTCGATCAGTTGTTCCGTCTTCCAGGTCTCGGCAGCGTCGGGGACGTGCGCGGCCGCCCGATGCTTCGCCTCGTCAGCGGTGAGCTTGGGCCGGTTGGTCGGGTTGATGTGCGGAAAGTAGTTACCGGTGACGCGAACGATGCGGCCAGCGCTGTCCCGGCGCAGGGTTAGCTGCCCTCCATACACCGGGACATCGCCGAAGTACTGCTGATAGCGCTCGCGGGTCCGGCCCTTCTGATCAGGGCCTTGGGTCGACTCGAGGCGCATCCCTTCGGGGATCGCGAAGCCGTTGGCAGCCTGGCCCCCCAGCGCAATGAACCCCGTGGCGGCCACGGCACCCCGGTCCGGGGCCTCGCCGGCGAGTACCCCGCAGACAGCGGTCGACAATAGAGCAGCAACGAAGAGGGGAAGGCGCTTCATCGATTAACAGTCCCTGCGTGGTGGGGTGGCCCGCGACGGCGGGAGCGCTTCCCTGTGCCTACCGGACCAGGGAAATGTCCCATTTCCGTATTTTTTGCGATACTACCCTCCCCCCCCACTTTTCAAGCAAGCGTGACGACGCCTGTGCCTACGCCCGAGTGGCCGGGTCTGCTTGCGGCTGTCCGCATCTCCCCCAAGCCGCTCAACTGCGGGGCACGCCTGTACAGGCACTTCGAAATAGATCAGCGTGTCCCTGGCGCCTCGAAACGTACCTAATGTTCGCGGCAGTGATGGGCTGGCCGGGATCTCGCCCCCGTGGCGGATTATGGATAACTTATACAGTCGGCCCCACTACCGGGTCTCGAACCATAGCAGGCAACCGATGATCGACTGCCACGCCCACCTGGCCGGAGCGGACTTCGATGGCGATCGCGATGTCGTGCTCAGGCGCGCGGCGCAGGCCGGGGTGACCGCGGTGCTGGTGGTGGGGGAGGACGCGGAGGACAATGCCCGGGTGCTGTGCGTGCTCGCCGCGGCACCGCCAGGGGGTGCCCGCATGTTGGCCTGCCTCGGTCTTCATCCCGATCGCTTCGCCGATGACCGGCCCCTGCCCACCCCTGGCGAGCGGGAGGCGGCCATCGCCCAGATTCGCGTCCACGCCGGGGAGATTGCGGCCATCGGCGAGGTGGGTCTGGACTACTGGTGGGTGAAGGACCCGGAGCGCCGCCGCGCCCAGGGCGCGCTGCTCGAGGAGATGGCGGCCCTGTCCGCGGCGCTCGGGTTGCCGCTCAACGTGCACTCGCGCTCCGCCGGCCACTACACCCTGGATCTGCTGCTAGGCTGTGGTGCCCGGCAGGTGCTGATGCACGCCTTCGACGGCAAGGCGAGCCACGCCGTGCGCGCGGCGGAGGCCGGCTACCTGTTCTCGGTGCCGCCCTCGGTGGTGCGCTCGGAACAGAAACAGAAGCTGGTGCGCCGGCTGCCGCTCGGCTCCCTGGCACTCGAGAGCGACGCCCCGGTGTTGGGGCCCGAGCCGGACGTTCGCAACGAGCCGGCGAACCTCTGTCTCGCCCGGGATTTCATCGCCGAGGCCCACGGGGTGTCGGCGGATCGGGTGGAGGAGGTCACCACCGCCAACGCAACCAGGTTGTTCCCGCGTCTCGGGCGATGAATCCTTGGTTGCGGGGGCCGGTTGGGGCGGCGGGGTTGCCTGTCTCTGGGGTGGTTCGCGGCGGTTTCTCGGCAATCGCTTTAGTAGCCGGCGAGCTCGAGGTAGCCTGAGCCGATCGCCGCGCCGGTCGCGGGGTCGATCACCTCGACGGCGCCTTCCCAGTAGCGCACGCTGAGATCCATCAACTGATCCTCGAGATAGGCCTGAACGCGCAGGGTGCGCTGCCAGGGCTTGACCTCCAGCTCCCAGGCGATGGGGTAGCGGTGGTCTGCGCTCGACCACCAGCTCAGGGGGCGCAGGACCAGGTCCTCGGGCCCGATCCGCTGGGCGGTGCCATCGGCCTCCACCAGGCTACCGGCGCTGTGGGGGTCGAGGCTGCCGTCGCTGCGGCGCAGACGGTAGAACATCAGGTCCCGGCCATCGTTGAGGTGCAGCGCGAACCAATCCCAGCCGGTCTGGTCGGGGCCGAGTGCGCTGGTGCTCCATTCGCGGTCGAGCCACGACCAGCCCTCCACACGCTGGGTTCGTTCATGCGAACGAATCTGACCCCTTGTCCGCAGGCGGGGCAGGGAGTAGTAGTAGGAGGCGTTGCCGGGTTCGGCACTCTTCTGGCTCAGGCCCGCGTACCCTTGCAGGATCACCGGCTTTTCCGCGGTGAGGGCGAGATCCAGATCAAAGGTCTCGGTGTGAACCCGAAGCACCCAACCCTGGTGGTCGGGGGCGGATTCCAGGCGCCAATTCCCCAACCAGACCGCAAAGGGCTCGGCCTGGGCGCCGGCCAGGTCCAGGGCCTGGCGGGCGAAGCGTTCGGTGGGGGTATGCTCGCCGGCGCGGACGTCGGTGAGGGCGGCGTGGGCCATCCACACCTGGTCGGTCGCCCAGCGCGAGGTCCGCTGCGGGGCTTCCGCGGTCAGCCCGATGCGGAAGAAGGTGACCTGGAAGCCGAAGCGCTCACCCTCTGGGGTGAGCAGGTTCCCGGTGAGGTACCACCACTCGTTGCGGAACTTGGGGTGAGGTCCGTGGTCCTCGGGAAAGGTGAAGGCGCGAGGCGCCTCGGCGCGGGCAAACCCCACCGGGGCGCCGTTCCCCAGGGCCTCGCCGACGGCCACGCTGGGTCGCTCGGGTGGCGGGGTGTCACCGCATCCGGCCAGGAGAAGGGCGAGGAGCACGGCCAGGAGCCGGTGCACTCAGAGATCTCGCAGGGCGTCCGCCGGTTGCGCGCGGCGCACCTGCCAGGCGGGGTAGATGCCTGCCAGCAGCGCGGCCACCGGGGCCAAGAAGGCGGCGGCGAGTATCGCCAGAGGCGAGAGCTGTAGATGAATGGTCCAACCGAAGGAGCGCCAATTCACCACCTCGATGAGCAGCTCCGCCATCAACACCCCGAGCGGCAGGGCAAAGAGTCCGGCGGCCAGCCCCAGGAGCGCCGTCTGCCGCAGGATCAGGCCCGTCAGATCCGAGGGGGTCATGCCGCTGGCCCGCAGCACCGCGTAGTCCCGTGCCCGTTCCATTTGTAGCGCCATGAGTGCGTTGAGGATGCCGATGAAGGCTACGCCGATGGCCAATAGGCGGAGCACCCGGGTCACCGTGAAGGTACGGTCGAACACCTCCATGGATTCCTCGCGAATACGCTGGTCGGAGCGCACTCGCACGGTCTGATCGAGGGTGGCGACGAGGTCGCGAAGGCGTTGCTCCACCGCCGCGCTCTGCCCGGGATCGGAGAGCACCACACCGACCGTGGAGATGGCCGCATCGTCCCAGAGCACCTGGTAGAGGTTGCGCGGTAGCAGAATCACGCCGCTGTCCGAGCCGTAATCGTAGAAAACCCCGCCGATGGTAAATGCCCGTGGACCCTGGCTGGTGAACAGCTCCAGGCGCTGACCGGTCTGGAGTCCGTGGCGATAGGCGTAGGGCTCCGAGATGAGCACCGCCTCGCCCCGCTGAAAACGGTCCCAAAGATCATCGAGGACGTCCCCCGAGAACTGAAAGCCGCGATAGCTCCGTGAGGATGGATCGATCGCCAACAGGGTGACCAGCCCCTGGCTTGTCTCCACCCGGACGCTGCGACCGGTGCTGATCTCCGCCACGCCGGGGACGGCGCGGATGCGCACGGGGAGCTCCGCGGGCAGGGTGCCGTCGGTGCGATTGGAGACGCCGGAGAGGGCCGACACGTAAAGGTCGCTGCGCAGGGTGGCATCGAGCCACTGGGCCACCGATGAGCGGAAGCTCGTGATCATGATCCCCACCCCGATACTGGCGGCCACCGCCAGGGTGAGGGCCGCCACCGCCACCCCGGTTCGGCTGACCGAGCCTAACAGTGCCCGCAGCGCGAGCCGGGTCGGAAAGCCGAGGTACGGCCCGAGCCACTCGCCGAGGGATCGGCAGAAAACGACCAGGAGCTGCGGCACGCCCAGGCAGTACCCGAGGATCACCAGAAACAGGGCGATGAAGCCGAGGAGCAGACTGCGGCTGGGGATGGTGGTCAGCGCGAGTCCGCCAAACAGAAGGATGCCTCCACCGAGGCTGAGCCAGGGCAGCAAGCGGTGGCCGCGCCGCTCGATCAGCCCCCGACGCAGCGCATCGCGGGGCTCGGATCGGGCCGCCTCGAGGGCGGGCAGGGCCGCGGCAACAAACGCCACCAAGAGCCCCACCGCGGCGCCTTGGATGAGGGGCCGGGGCTCGAGGAAAAAGCGGGTAACGGTCACCGTGAAGTAGAGGTCGTTGATGGTGCGGGTCACCAGTTGCACCAGACCCCGCCCGGTGGCGATGCCGAGCAAGAGCCCGAGCAGGATGCCGACCAGGGTGAGCAGTAACGCCTCCCCCATGACCAGGGTGAAGAGCTGACCGCGGGTGACCCCCAGGGTGCGCAGGCCGCCGAGCAACGCTCGCCGTTGCAGCACGGCAAAGGTCAGGGTGTTGTAGATGATGAACCCCCCCACCAGCACCGCCAGCAGGCTCATGGCGGCGAGGTTCAGGTGGAAGGCCTCGGTCATGCTGGTCAGGCTGGCGCTGCGGCGGGCGGCGGCGTTCAGGCGCAGCCCCGGCGGGAGTGCTGGCGCGAGCGCCTGCGCCTCTTTGGGGCTGAGGATCAGGTCGATCCGATCAAGCACCCCGACCCGGTCCAGTATCTCTTGGGCGGTGGCGATGTCGGTGACCAGGAGCCCGGCGGCACTGGCGCTGTCCCGGGCCTCGATCAGCCCCGCCAGGCGCAGCCGCAGTGCCCGGCCGGCCACATCCAGCGTTACCGGGTCGCCCATCGCGAGGCCCAGTCGCTCCACGTCGGCTCCCGACATGAGGAGGCTGTCGCCCCGGGTGAGGAGATCGGTGGTGTCGCCCGGCCTGAGGTTCCACGACGGATCACGAAAGCCGCGTTGACTGAGGGGGTCGATCCCGAGCAGGGTGAAGGCCTGGCCGCGAAGGCGCACGGTGCCCTCGAGGATCGGTGTGGCGGCGTCGATCCCCCACTCCAAGCGCAGCCGCGGGTAGAGGTCCTCGGGCAGCGTGCTCGGAGCGGATTCGATCTGGTGGGTGGCGCGGCCGGCGATGCGATCCAGGGTCAGGCCGAAGGCGCGGCGCGCACTGCTGTTGGCAATGTCCACCGCGATCATCACCGCCACCCCCAAGGCGATGCCGAGCACGGCCAGGGCGGTTTGCCAGCGGTGCCGCAGAAAGTAGCGCAGGCTCGAGCGCGCTAGCGTGCGGGTCACCAGGCGAGGTGCTCCGGGCCAGCGCGCAGGGTGCCGTTGTCCAGGGTGAGAAGCCGGTCGGCGATCCGGGCGACCTGCAGGCTGTGGGTGACCAGGACCAGCGACTGCCGGCGATTGTGGCAAAGCCCCTGCAGGAGTCCCAGCACCTGGGCGCCGGTCTCCGCGTCGAGGTTCCCGGTGGGCTCGTCCGCCAGCACCAGGTCCGGCTCGTGGACCAGGGCGCGGGCGATGGCGACCCGCTGCTGCTCCCCGCCGGAGAGCTGGTCGGGAAAGGCATGGCGGCGATCGCTCAGGCCGACCTGGTGCAGTATCCCCTCTACCCGCTCAGCCACGGCGCCGGCCGCCAAGCCATTGAGCTCGAGCGGCAGGGCCACGTTTTCCGCCGCGGTGAGGGTTGGTAGCAGATTGAAGAACTGGTAGATGAAGCCGATGCGCCGGCGGCGCAGCAGGGTCCGCGCGGGCTCGCCCAGGGTCCCGATGTCGCGTCCATCAAACAGGATTCGCCCGGAATCCGCTTGATCGATGCCCGCCAACAGGTTGAGCAGGGTGGACTTGCCCGAACCGCTCCGGCCGAGCAGGGCAAGGCGTTCGCCGCGATTGAGCCTGAGGTCGAGAGCGGTCAGCACCTCGTGCTGCTGGTTGGCTTCGCGGTAGCATTTGCGTACCCCCTCGGCGACCACGAGGGGCTTCTCGGTGGCTAGTCCAGCCATCGGACAAGGTAGTAGATCTGTTGTCCCTCGGAGGAGCGGGACGGCCCGTACACCACCTCGGTCACACACCCGGCCGGGTAGCGAATCCCCCGCTTGCGGGGTGCTCGAATCAGGACGAAACGCTCCCCAAGTGAGCGGGATTCGGCATCGAAGATGATCTGGGGCACGGGGCTTGCTCGATGAATCCTGTGGGTTGATCGCCTGGGGGATCGGATGGGTGCAACTTACCATAGAATCGTCGATGCCTGACCGCAATGACCGAGCTTCCCGCCCTGCCTGAGGCGTTCGTCGAGCGCCTGCATCGCATCATCCCCCCGGAGCGACTGCTGGGGGTGCTGGAGAGCTTTGCGCTGCGCAAGCCCGCGACGCTGCGGATCAATACCCTCCGGGCCGGAGTGGATGAAACCGCTGCCGAGCTGCGCCACGAGGGGTTCCACCTGACCCCGCTTCCCTGGATGGCGGAGGCCTTCCAGGTCCCCGCCGCGGAGCGCGAGGCCCTAACCCACAGCGCGGCGGCTGACGTGGGGCGGATCTATCTTCAGAATCCCGCGAGCCTGCTGGCCACCCTCGCGCTCGCCCCGCGGCCGGGGGAGACGGTGCTCGATCTCGCCGCGGCGCCCGGGGGCAAGACTCTGCACATGGCGGCATTAATGGGCGGCCAGGGAAGGATCTCCGCCGTGGAGTCGGTGCGCGGGCGCTTCTTCAAGCTTCGAGCCAACATTGATCGGTGCGGTGCCAGCCTGGTCAAGACCTACCTGATGGATGGTCGGGCGGTGGGGGGCAAGGTCCCTGGCCGCTTCGACCGGGTGCTGCTCGATGCGCCCTGCTCGTCGGAGGCCCGCTTCAGTCGTCTCCGGCCCGCGAGCTGGCAGCACTGGGGCCCGCGCAAGATCCGGGAGGTGGCCCGCAACCGCAAGCAGCAGGGACTGCTGTTCTCGGGGTTTCGTGCGCTCAAGTCCGGTGGGGTGCTGCTCTATTGCACCTGCTCGTTTGCCCCCGAGGAGAACGAGCGGGTGGTGGCGGAGTTGCTCGGGCGCTATCCGCACCAGCTCGCGGTGGAGAAGCTGAGGCTCGCGGTGACCAACACCCAGGAGGGCTTGACCCAATGGGAGGGACAGACCCTCGATGGGGCGCTTTCGGGGTGTGCTCGCATCCTGCCCGATTCGACGATGGATGGACTCTTTCTCTGCCGCTTGCGGCGCTTGTCCTAAGCCGGCGGCACCGCCGTTTTCGATGGGATAGACCCGGGGCGGGGAACCCGCGGGCGCACCCTGGAGCCGCCGTTAACTCAAAGCCGACCAGGTTCTCGCAGCCCTTTTGCTGCACGGCGGAACCCCTAACGCAGGGCGCCGCGTGATAACATAAGAACCTCAGAACCTTGTGAAATTGTGGCGGAGATTTCAGATGGCGGATCGCAAGACGGAGGAAGCAGTGGAGAATCCCGAGCACGTTCTCGTCCATGGGCAGAAGGTGGCGTTGAAGAAGCTTCTCGATGATTTCGGCAGTATGCGCCACGCCCTGGCGCAGTATAAGAGCGAGACCCGGGCCGCGGTTCTGCGGCGGCGTGAGGAGAAGAGCCTCAAGCCCTTCCAGGCCGAGCTGATCCGCATGCAGAAATACCTCGAAGAGCACAATCGCCGCATGATCATCCTCTTCGAGGGGCGCGATGCCGCCGGCAAGGGTGGCACCATTCGCCGTGTTGCCCGCTACATGAACGAAAAGCACTACCGCATCGTCGCTTTGGGCAAGCCCACGGTCGAGCAGCGCACCCAGTGGTTCTTCCAGAAGTACGTGCAGCAATTCCCCCACGGCGGCGAGGTGGTGCTGTTCGACCGCAGTTGGTACAACCGTGCCATGGTCGAGCAGGTGTTCGGGTTCTGCACGCCGGAGGAGTATCAGAACTTCATGCACGGCGTGGTGGGTTTCGAGAAGGACCTGGTGCGGCAGGGGACGATCCTGGTCAAGCTCTATTTCAGCGTCACCAAGGACGAGCAGGCGCGCCGATTCGATCGGCGCAAGACCGACCCGCTGCGTCAGTGGAAGCTCTCGGAGATCGACATTCAGGCGCAGGATCGCTGGGACGAGTTCACGCGCCAGAAGTATGACATGCTGCGTCGCAGCCACACCCCCTATGCCCCCTGGACCATCATCCGCTCGAACAACAAGTACCGGGCGCGGATCAATGCGATGAAGGTCATCCTCAATTCCGTGCCCTACGAGCGGTTCAACCCGGATCTGGATTTCGTGCCTGAGCCAGACATCGTGGTCTCCGGCGCCCGCGAGCAGGAGATCATGGAGGCGCAGATGCTCCGCAGCGGCAAGTACATGGCCTAATTAACCCGCATGCGGCCCCCCACGCCACACGCATCGGGGTGCCGCGGGTTCGGCGTCTTTCACCTCCTGTGAGACCTCCCCGGGCGATGCTGGTCGCCCGGGGCAACCGCAAAGCGACCCACGCGGTTGCGTTGCCCACCCAGGCCGGGCGCCGTCAATCCTTCCAACCCGCCCGTTACCCAGGGGCCAGAGCGTAGCCTCGGTATTCGGCGCGAGCGGTTGCCGGTCGTTAGTGCTCCGTCGGGTCGGGACGCGGCGGCACCTGTGACCCAGGATCTCCTTCGGTGAGCGCGCCGACCACCGCCAGCCAGCCGGCGGCGAGGTTGTCGCGGTTGTATCCGCCACCACCGAGGGCCACCAGGGCCCCGCCGCAGAGCTCATCAGCCAGGGCGCACAGGCGGCGTGCGGCATGGGCGTGGGCGCGTGGACTCAGGCGTAGGTGGGTGAGGGGGTCGCCGGCCAGGCTGTCGGCGCCACACTGGAGCAGGGTGAACTCTGGTCGGCTCCGCGCCACGAAGCGCTCGACCTCCGGCCAGATCTCGAAGAACCGCGCATCGTCGGTTCCAGGGGCGAGGGGGACATTCAGCTTGGTGCCCAGCGCCGGTCCGCGGCCGCTCTCGCCGGTGCTCCCGGTCCCGGGGTAGAGGTAGCGGCCGTCCTCGTGGAGATCGGCGATACAGAGGTCGGGGTCCCGCTCGAAGGCATAGAACACCCCGTCGCCGTGGTGGGCGTCGATGTCCACGTAAGCGACCCGGCGCAGGCCATGCACCGCGCGCAGGGTCTCGATGGCGATGCCGCAGTCGTTGAACACGCAGAAGCCGGCCGCCGAATCCCGGCGGGCGTGATGGAGGCCGGCGATGGGCACGAAGGCGCGGTGGAGCTCCCCGGCGCGGATGCGGGCGATCGCATCGAGCACGCTGCCCACCACGTAGCAGGCCGCATCAAAGACTCCGGGGAAGGCAGGGGTGTCGCCATAGTCCAGGTATCCGCTGCCCAGCAGGGACTGGCGACGCACCCGCTCCACATAGGGGCCGGTGTGGAAGCGCAACAGGGCCTCGGTGGACGCCGCAACCGGTGGCAGGACGCGCACCGCCGGCAACAGGGGCGATGAGCTCAGGGCGGTGAAGAAGGCCGCGAACCGATCCGGACCGAAGGGGTGTCCCGCGCCAAAGCCATAGCGGGCCAGGGCCTCACCCGCGTAGACGGCGACCGATGGGTTGGGCGACATGGGAGGTCCCGCGGGAGGAAGGGGGGGCCGTTTGCCGCTACTGGCGAATCCCCTCGATGGAGAGGGTCAACTCCACCTCGCGCGACTGGTTTCCCAGCTCGTAGTCGATGCCGAAGTCCTTCAGTGCCAGCTTGGTGGTGCCGAGGAAGCCGCGCCGATAACCGCCCCAGGGATCGAGGCCGTTGCCGATGTGCTCCACCGCGATCTCGATGGGTCGGCTATGCCCGTGCAGGTTGAGGTTGCCCTTGAGCAGGGCACGTCCATTGCCGAGCGCATCGAATGAGGTGCTGGTGAAACGGGCCTGGGGATACTTGCTGGCGTCGAGGAAGTCGGCGCCGCGCAGGTGCTTGTCGCGCTCGGCGTGGTTGGAATCGATGCTGGCGGTGTCGATGGTGACCACCACGCTCGACTGCGCGGGGTCCTTCTCGTCGTAGCTGAACTGGCCGTCGAATCGGTTGAAGCGGCCGTAGAGCCAACTATAGCCGAGGTGCTTAATGCGGAACTCGATGAAGGCGTGTGCGCCTTTGATATCGATCGCATAGTTCTCGGCGCGGGTCGGGGAGGCGGCGAACAGCATTGCCACCAGAGCGGCGGCGAACCAAGACAGGCGTTTCACGGCAGGTCCTCCGTAGGTCTTCAGGGATAACTCTAAGGCCTTTGCGCGGGTCGTCCAAGCAGGCGTAACAGGGTCGCGTCGCGGTCGAGGAAATGATGCTTCAAAGCACCGGCCGCGTGCAGGGTAACCAGAGCGATGAGGGTCCAGGCGAGTGCATAGTGTAGCGCTCCGGCGACGTCCTCGAGGTTTTTTACCGGCCCAATCAAGGAGGGGATCTCGAACCAGTCGAGCACCGACAGGGCGCGCCCGTCGGCGGTGGATACCAGGTAGCCGCTCACCGGGATGGCGAGCAGCAGGAGATAGAGGAGGGTGTGTACCCCACGGGCCAGTCGCTCCTCCCATCGGTGCTTGCTCAAGGGGATCGGAGGCGGGCTGATCAGGCGCCAGACGAGGCGAAGCCCGACCAGCGTCAGGGTGATCACGCCCAACCCCTTGTGCCAAAAGGGCGCAGCCCGGTACCAGGGGTGATAGTAGTCGAGCGAGGTCATGTAAAGCCCGAGCCCGAACAGGCCGAAAACCAGCAACGCGGTGAGCCAATGGAGCAGAATGCCGATGCAACCATAGGTCTCGCAGGTGTTGCGGAGGGGGATTGGCCGGCGGTCTCGGCCGCCGCTGCCTGTGCTGCCAACGGCTGGCGGTTGTTTCCGCTGGGATTCAACGGTAGACTTTCTTGTTTCGCCCAACACCGACTTTCTCCTTGCCTTACCGCGCTCCTGCGGAAGGCTGCCAACCCGAGAGGAGCCTCCATGCGACACTACGAAGTGGTATTTCTGGTTCACCCGAGCCAGAGCGAGCAGGTCCCCGCGATGATCGATCGCTATCGCTCGAACATCGAAAAGCATGGGGGCATGATCCATCGTTTGGAAGATTGGGGGCGCCGCCAGCTCGCCTATCCCATCAACAAGGTGCACAAGGCCCACTACGTGCTCATGAATGTGGAGTGCGACGCCGAGGCCCTTGCCGAGCTCGAGAACGCCTTCCGATTCAACGATGCGGTCCTGCGCAGTCTCGTCATCCGCATGAACGCGGCGGTGACTGAGCCTTCACCGCTGATCAAGGGCTCCGAGGATCGCGAGGAGCACCGCGCCGCCGAGCCCGCGGATTCCGACGACGAGTGACACCTGACGCCACGATAGGGGTTTGACATGCAACGCCAATTTCGACGTAAGCGCTACTGCCGGTTTACCGCTGAGGGCATTGAGCAGATCGACTATAAGGACGTCAACCTGCTCAAGGCCAATGTTGGGGAGACCGGCAAGATCGTCCCCAGCCGTATCACGGGGACTTCGGCCAGGTACCAGCGTCAGCTTGCCCTGGCCATCAAGCGGGCCCGCTACCTGGCGCTCCTGCCCTTTAGCGACAGCCACTGAGCCTGCTTCCGGCCGGGCCTTGGGTCCGGAGGGGCAGGGGGCGACCCATGCAGGGCCTGGCCAGCTTCGCGATGCGCGGCCGCGCGCAGGCGCTCGCCGCCGCGGGCGCCCTGGGTGTGCTTGGCTTGGTATTACCCGCGGTGGGTATCTTGAGCGCTGCGGTGGTGGCCCTGGTGACGTTACGCCAAGGGCCCCAGGAAGGCTTGATGGCGGCGGCGGGTGCGGCGGCAATCACGGCCGTAGTGTCCTATCTGCTGTTCTCCAGCGCGCTCCCGGTGCTGGGGCTGCTCCTGCTGTCGTGGTTGCCGGTCTGGGCGGTGGCGACGCTGCTGCGCCTGAGCCGCTCGTTGGTGATGGGGTTGCTCGGGGCGGCGGGGGTCGGGCTGGTGGCCATCCTGGTCGTCTACGCCCAGAGCGGAGCGCCCCAAGCCCTGTGGACGGAGCTGCTCGAGCCGATCCGGCTCGCGCTGGTTGATTCCCAAGGCATCGACGAGACACTGAGCCGGCAGATCGTCGAGCAGATCGCGGTCTGGATGACCGGGGCATTCGCCGCGGGTTTGCTGCTGCAGTTGGCGGCGACCCTGATCCTGGCTCGCTGGTGGCAGGCCGTTCTCTACAATCCCGGTGGCTTCGGGCAGGAGTTTCACCAACTACGCTTTCCGGCGCTGTTGGGGTATGTGACGCTGGGACTGTTCGCCCTGTCGGTTCTCGGGGGTGGGGAGTTTGGCTGGGCCCGGGACCTGCTGCTTGTGCTGGCGTCGTTGTTCCTGCTTCAGGGCCTCGCCGTGCTGCACAGCGTTGCGGTGCGAACCGGCGCTAACAGGGGCTGGTTAGTAGTGCTGTATCTGTTGCTTTTTTTCGTAATGCCCCACGCGATCCTGGTGGTGAGCGGGGTAGGGCTGGCGGATACCTGGGCGAATCTACGTGCCCGCTTCCCCCTGACCAAAAGGGGCGGGTGACTGGTTTGTGTGCGAACGAGCTTCGGGAGAGATCCGATGGAAGTGATACTGCTGAAAAAGGTCGAGAGTCTCGGTGACCTGGGCGACAAGGTCGGCGTGCGGCCGGGTTACGGGCGCAATTTCCTGATTCCCAAGGGCTACGCGGCCGCTGCGACCACGGCCAACCTGAAGGCCTTTGAGGAGCGCCGGGCCGAGCTGGAGCGGCAGGCGGCGGAGGGGTTGGCGGCCGCCCAGGTGCGCAAGATCCAGCTTGAAGTCCTGACGGTTACCGTTGTCCGCCGAGCCGGTGACGAGGGGCGTCTGTTCGGTTCCGTGGGCTCGGCCGACATCGCGGACGCGGCGCGTGAGGCGGGTGTCCCGCTGGAGCGCCACGAGGTGCGCCTGCCGGGGACGACGCTACGCTCTACCGGTCATTACGACGTCCCGGTGCGCCTGCACCCTGAGGTGAGTGTGACGCTGAAGGTCGAGGTCGTCGCCGAGTCCTGATCGGCGGCGTCTCTCGATCCAGGGAGCCTATTCGCCTTGGTGGATAGGCTCCCTGGGTGCTATGCACTGGCCGTGGCCGGCGGTATCCCGTCGCGCGGGGTCGCTCAGCGGCGGCTGGACCGGTGCCGAATCCTGCGCCAGCGACTTCCGCCGCAGCGCGGGTGACGCTCGCCCTGGCCCTAACCGCCCCGCGGATGGCGGTCGGCGGAGTCACTTCGGCGGACCGCGACTCGCATTTCCCCTGGGCTGCCGTATTCTGTAGACCCTCCTTGCCCCGACAGGTCGAGCATGGCTGAGACTCTTCTCTCGCCCGACGCCTACGGCACTGCCGCCGAGAGCCTTCGGGTGCCGCCCCATTCGCTGCAGGCCGAGCAGTCGGTCCTCGGCGGGTTGCTACTCGACAACACCGCCTGGGAACGCATCGGCGACCGTGTCGGGGAGCAGGACTTCTACCGCCGAGAGCATCGCTCGATCTTTGGTGCTATCCAGCGTCTGGCGGACGAGCAGCAGCCCCTAGACGTCGTGACCGTGGCCGAGGGGCTGGAGCGGGCGGGGAAGCTCGAGGATGCAGGGGGGCTGCTGTACCTGAGCAACATCGCCCAGCAGACCCCGAGCGCCGCCAATATCCTGGCCTACGCCCGGATCGTTCGCGAGCATTCGGTGATGCGCCAGCTCATTACCGTGGGCACGGGCATCGCCGACAGCGGGTTTCAGCCGATGGGACGGGATGCCGCGGCGCTTCTCGACGAGGCCGAACGGCGGGTGTTCGAGATCTCGGAGCAGCAGGCACGCGGCCGCGGCGGGTTTCAGCCCATCAAGACCCTGCTCAGCCGGGCGGTGGAGCGCATCGAGATCCTCTACGAGCGCCAGGAGCCCATCACCGGTCTGCCTTCGGGGTTCACCGACTTCGACATGATGACCTCGGGGCTGCAGCCCTCCGACCTGGTCGTGGTCGCCGGCCGGCCGTCGATGGGCAAGACCACCTTCGCGATGAACATCGCCGAGCATGCGGCGATCAAGGTACGCCGGCCGGTGGCCGTGTTCAGCATGGAGATGCCGGGCGATTCCCTGGCCATGCGCATGATGTCGTCGCTCGGGCGCATCGATCAGCACCGGGTGCGCACCGGCCGCCTGGACGATGATGAGTGGCCTCGTCTGGCCTCGGCGGTGAGCATCCTCTCCGAGGTGCCGCTCTTTATCGACGATACCCCGGCGCTGACGCCCACCGAGCTCCGCGCCCGTGCCCGCCGTCTGAAGCGCGAGCAGAAGGACCTCGGACTGATCGTGCTCGACTACCTGCAGTTGATGCAGGCACCGGGCGAGGGCGAGAACCGCGCCACCGAGATCTCCGCCATCTCCCGCTCGCTCAAGGCCCTGGCTAAGGAGCTCGACGTGCCGATCCTCGCCCTCTCCCAGCTCAATCGCAACCTGGAGCAGCGGCCGAACAAGCGGCCGGTCATGTCGGATCTGCGGGAGTCGGGCAGCATCGAGCAGGACGCGGACCTGGTGGTGTTCATCTACCGCGATGAGGTCTACAACGAGGACAGCGCGGACAAGGGCATTGCCGAGATCATCATCGGCAAGCAACGCAACGGCCCCATCGGCACCACCAAGCTGACCTTTCTCGGCCAGTTCACCAAGTTCGAGAACTACATCAAAGACGTCTACGCCGACGATCGCTATCGATGAGCGTTGTCCCCCGGGCGATCATCGATCACGCGGCGCTGCGGCACAACCTGCGCCGCGTTCGCCACTATGCCCCGCACAGCCGGGTGCTGGCGGTGATCAAGGCCAACGCCTATGGACATGGGATGGTCGAGGTGGCGGGTAGTCTAGGGGAGGCCGACGGCTTCGCCGTGGCCCGGCTCGAGGAGGCGGTCAAGCTGCGGGAGGCGGGGGTCCGCAAGCCCATCCTGATCCTCGGGGGGGTACAGACCGGCGCCGAGCTGGCGCTGGCGCACCACCAGGAATGCGACCTGGTGGTGCATCATCTGGCGCAGATCGAGCTCCTGGAGCGGGAGCGGTTGGCAGGTGCGGTGCGGGTTTGGCTCAAGGTCGATACCGGCATGCATCGGCTCGGCATCCTGCCCGACGAGGTACCCGCTGCCCTGGCGCGGCTCCTCGACTCCGGGGCGCTTGCCGGGCCGCCGCGGCTGATGACGCACCTGGGCAATGCGGATGTGCTCGGTGACCCCCTCACCGAGCGCCAATGCGCGGCGCTGCGGCGCCTGGCGGGTCCCGAGACGGGCGAGCTCAGTATCGGCAACTCGGCGGGGCTGATCGCCTGCCCTGCCAGTCGTTCCGACTGGGTTCGCCCCGGCATCATGCTCTATGGTGCCTCTCCCTTCTCGGCGGGGGCCGCGGCCGATCAGGGTCTTCGGCCGGTGATGACGCTGCGGGCGCGGCTGATCGCGCTGCGTCGCTGCCGGCGAGGGGATGCCGTGGGCTATGGCGGCACCTATGTGTGTCCCGAGGATATGCCGGTGGGGGTGGTCGGCATCGGTTACGGCGACGGCTATCCCAGGCACGCTCCGAGCGGCACCCCCGCGCTGGTGGGGGGGGTGCGGGTGCCCTTGATCGGCCGGGTTTCGATGGACCTGATCACGCTCGATCTGCGTGGGTTGCCCGGGGCACGGCTGGGCGATGCGGTGACGCTCTGGGGCGAGGGCCTGCCGGTGGAGGAGGTGGCCCGCGCCACTGGCACCATCGCCTACGAGCTGTTGTGCCGGGTCAGTCCGCGGGTGGCAGTGGAGCACCTCGGCCGGACCGGAGAGCGGGCGCGGGGGAATGATGGTGAGGCAAAAGGAGCCTAGGCCGCGCAGCCTCTACGTCTGCGGCGAATGCGGCGGCCGCTTTCCCAAGTGGGCCGGCCAGTGCTCTGATTGCGGTGCCTGGAACAGTCTCCAGGAGGAGCTGGCCCCTTCTCCCGAGGGCGGCGGGAAAGGGCGCTTCGGGGGGTTCGCCGGGGCCGGCCAGGGTGGCAGGATCCAGACGCTCGGGGAGATCGAGCCGGAGGCCACCGCGCGTTGGAGCACCGGGGTGGGCGAGCTCGACCGGGTCTTGGGCGGTGGGCTGGTGCAGGGCTCGGTGGTGCTTCTCGGCGGCGATCCGGGCATCGGCAAGTCCACCCTGCTCCTGCAGTGTCTCTGCCAGCTCTCCCGCCACAGCCCGAGCCTCTACGTCACCGGTGAGGAGTCGCCCCACCAGGTGAGCCTGCGCAGCCGCCGCCTCGGCCTCGAGGCGGCGCAGGTCCGATTGCTGCCCGAGACCTCGGTGGAGCGCATCCTCGCCGCGGCCACCGCGGAGCGTCCGCGGGTGATGGTGATCGATTCGGTGCAAACCCTGTACACGGAGCTGCTGCAATCCGCCCCGGGGTCGGTGTCCCAGGTGCGCGAGTGCAGCGCGCAACTGGTACGCTTTGCCAAGCTCACCGACACCAGCGTGTTTCTGGTCGGCCACGTCACCAAGGAGGGCGCCCTCGCCGGGCCCCGGGTGCTCGAGCACATGGTGGACACGGTGCTGTACTTCGAGGGCGAATCCGGCAGCCAGATTCGGCTGGTGCGTGCGGTCAAAAACCGATTCGGGGCGGTCAATGAGCTCGGCGTATTCGCCATGACCGACCAGGGGCTGCGCGAGGTCCGTAACCCCTCGGCCCTGTTCCTCAGCCGTCGCCGGGAGCCGGTGGCCGGCAGCGTGGTGATGGTCACCCGCGAGGGTACCCGTCCGCTGCTGGTGGAGGTGCAGGCACTGGTGGACCAGAGCCCGCTGGCCAATCCACGGCGCATCACCCTGGGCCTGGAGCAGAACCGTCTCGCCATGCTGCTTGGGGTGGTGCACCGCCATGGCGGGGTGTTCATGTACGACCAGGACGTCTACATCAACGCGGTGGGTGGCGTGCGCATCACCGAGACCGCCGCCGACATGGCCGTGCTCCTGGCCGTTCTCTCCAGCCACCGCGATCACCCGCTGCCAAGCGACCTCGCCGTGTTCGGGGAGATCGGCTTGTCCGGGGAGGTGCGCCCGGTCACCAATGGGGCGGATCGGCTGCGCGAGGCGGCGCGGCAGGGCTTCCGCCAGGTCTGTGTGTCCGCGGACAACGCGCGCAAGCAGGCGGTGGCGGGGCTGGAGATCCTGCCGGTGGAGAACGTGCGCCAGTTGATCGAGCGATTCGGTCTATCGGGCTGATCCCCAACCGCAGCCCCGGGGGTCATTGAATTGCCGTTGCCAGGGTCCAACTTGGGTGGACACCCTGGAACCCCAAAGAGGTCCAAACAGCGATGCCCTACTACGTCTACCGAATTCATTCCGAGCTCCAGTTGGAATACGTCGATGCTAAGGACGGCTACCGGGACGCCAAAGCATTGGTGCGTGAGCTGCGGGCTCAGCACGCCCCGCATGGCCCAACCGGGGTTCGGCTGGTGTTCGCCAAGACTACCGGCGAGGCCGAGCGGCTGTTGTCGACGCCCCGCGATGAGCGGGTGGTCGGGGAGGACTAGCTGCCCCCCTAGCGGCAAGGCCGTCCGCTGCAGCGATCAAGCCGGGGCGCCCGGGCGGGTGGCAGCAGTATCCGGACTTATCCTGGTCGGGGAGGGTGGCCACGCTTGAAAAGACCAAGCGGCGCTCCGGGTTCAACCCGCCGTGTTGGGCCAGGGGATCG
>Ga0208980_10000745_pt1 | contig 18874 bp, 12 predicted proteins | sample WetSurMetagenome_3_FD_187993 | JGI IMG/M metagenome (GOLD analysis project Ga0208980, IMG submission 187993) | Wetland microbial communities from Twitchell Island in the Sacramento Delta, sample from surface sediment Aug2011 Site A1 Bulk (version 2) | ecosystem: Environmental > Aquatic > Marine... | reverse complement strand
TGATGAACATGAGGCTGTTGAAATTGCCGAGGCTCCAAGGGTGATTCCGGCTGCGCCAACACCCAGGTTTTGAATGAAATTCCGTCTGTTAGTCTTCACTGGAAATTTCTTTAATATAAATTTATAATACAGATGTTTGTAACCAGTCAAAATGCTCATTAAGTACTTCCAATTAGAGCAGTTTTTTAAAGTAAACCCGGTGATATTTAATAATCACCATGAACATTATCAATTAAACTGTCGTGAGCATCAACAGTAATAAACCAATTTTAAAGACCTCTGAGTTGAATTAACAAATCCTCAATACTTATATCCTTATCATAAATCTTTATTAAATCTCCATATTTATTATACAATGCCATAAATGGTATCTTTCCAATTCTGTAGTATTTACCGACAAAAAAAGAGTCCCCCTCTGTGCCAACAAATATGTTAGGATATTTATCTAATTGAAATTCAGAAACAAATTGCTTAACTTGATCTATTGAAAGATTTGTAATCATAGCAATTGACGTCTTATTAAATTCTTTTATCCGCTTTAATAATTCTTTCGTCAATTGGTGACAGTCTTCGCAATCCGGTGAAAAATATATGATCACTATTGGTTCTCCCATAGGTAAATTTCCGGCCAGGAAAACTTTACCATTGGCCTGAATCATTTGAAATGGGGGCACTTTATTGGGTTGAGAATAAATTACTGAAGCTATGAGAAGAAACATTCCTGATGTAAGAAAGCACCGGATCAGATTGTTTTTGATTTTATAAAATTTAAGCATCAGGCTGAAAGTGTTTTGGAATTAACGAATTTGTAAATGCCCATACTGTAATTTTGCCCTCTTCCAGGTCATTGCATTTTTGATGAATAATGGTTTATGATATATATTTTGTGTAACCATTGTTATCAAAGACTTGATAAAAGCTAGTACTCTCTCTTTCACAAGGATATCTTTTTATATAAAAAATTATTTATTCTCTTTTTCAACTCCATTGAATATTCAGGCATAGCGCCATCATTTTCGCATAAAAATGCAGAGAGATCAACAGCTAATGAATGACATTCGGATAATTTATAGTCATTAAGCAAAGAAACCATCAAGGCCGCAGTAAAAGAATCTCCTGCGCCAATAGTATCTTTAACTTTAACAACCGGAGTTTTAATATAAGACTGATCATCTTTGCTAAATAAATAGCTGCCATTAGCTCCGCAAGTATAGGCAAGTAGTTTCAGTTCAAAGTCATTTAATAACTTCCGACATAAATATTCTTCATCGCCTTTCCACCCGTATAATTTTGCCACAATTGAAAGTTCCTCCTCATTAATCTTCAAGACATTGGAGATCATTATTGATTCATTTATCAATTGTTTGTTATAAAAATTCTGTCGTAAATTAATATCAAATATTTTTAACGCATGTTCTGGTAAAAGATTGAGAAACTTCTTAATCGAATTACGTGACACGATATTCCTTTGCGCAAGACTCCCAAAGCAAACAGCGTCAAGTTGACCGGCTAGTTTTAAACTCTCAGACGTGAGTTCAATATAGTCCCAGGCTACATCCATGGTTATTACAAAATCAGGCACTCCATTATCGTCGAGAGTGACTTTAACAGTACCAGTTGGGTTGGCTACTCTACTGATTAACAGGTTAATGCCTTTAGCTTTTAATCTGGAAATAATTTCGTCTCCCAATTTATCTTTTCCAACAGCACTTATAATATAGCTTTCGGCACCAAGTTGACCGGCATGATATGCAACATTAGCAGGCGCTCCGCCTAATACATCACCCTGAGGCAACTGGTCCCATAATACTTCTCCAATTCCAGCAACTATATATCTTTTGTTCATGTTATTTTATTCTTAAAGACCTAGTTGCACTTCTATTTCTTCCAGAGTTTTACCTTTGGTCTCCGGTATCCATATTTTCACGAAAACAAACGATAGGACACTGAATGCACCAAAAATGCCAAATAAATAATTAAAGCCCAATGCACCCTGAATCACGGGGGCAAAATACACTGCGAGGAAAACACAGAACCAACTTATTGCTGTTGAGAATGACATGGCAACACCTTTGATTCTGTTAGGATATATTTCAGAGATTATTACCCACATAACTGGTGCGAAGGAGGCGGCAAAAAAGGAAATGTAAACCAATAAAGCGATTAAAACACCAACACTGTTTTGGACCGGTTTAGCAAATTCAAAGCTTAAATATCCTAACGAAATTATCATTCCTGCAGCACCCCAAAGTAATAAAGTCTTGCGTCCTTTTTTATCAACCAACCATAGCGCTACTATTGTCATGAAGAAATTCACCAGACCAACAATAACTGAGAGCATCAAAGAATCTACTTTTGCAGAACCGGAGGATTGAAAAATTTCGGGAGCAAACATTATAACCGCGTTGATGCCCGTAATTTGCTGAAAAGCAGCTAGTAAAGTCCCAATAAAAACAATTTTCCCGGTCTTGCCTTTGAAAATTTCTCTCAGATGTATTTTTTCATTACCTTTTTCGATAAAAAGTATTCTTTCCATTTCTGGCAGCTCGTCATCTATAAGTTGCTGTCCGCCAATTTTTTTCATTACATTTACAGCCTCATCCTTTCTGTTTTTAGACAATAGCCAGCGAGGGCTTTCAGGAAGTGATGTTAATAGAAAAATCAAATATGCTATCCCAAAAAAAGCTGGTACTGCAAGCATATAGCGCCAACTATTCTCACCTAATCCAACGAGGAAATAATCAGTAATATAGGCAAGTAAAATACCGAATGTAATTGCAAACTGATTCATCGATACTAGCTTACCTCTATTATGCGCTGGCGATATTTCTGAAATATACATAGGCCCTGCCACTGATGTTGCACCAACAGCCAGGCCTGAAAGCAAACGGAATAGGATTAATATAGTTGATGATCTTGCTAAAGCACATCCTATGGCTGAAATGATATAAATCACCGCAGTAGTAATCATCACATTCTTCCTGCCATATTTTTCTGTGAAATTTCCTGTAAAAAGGGCGCCAATTAAGCATCCAATAGTTAATAGTGCTGCGACCGTTCCCAACCCGCTGTCACTTAAGGTGAATTCACTTTTTATCATCTCAACAGCTCCTGAAATGCCTGCCATATTTAATCCAAAAAGAAAACCGCCATTAACAGCAACGAACATTACCCATAGTAAAAACCGTCTATTCATAAAATTTTGTAAAAAGTCAATATTTATGTGATAAACCTTACAAGAACTGTTTGTTCAACTATTTAAGATGACCTTCTGTCGTGGGATATGAAATCACTTAATTGATAATTCTTTCATCAATTATTATTTCATAAAGCTTTGATCTTATGATAATATTTAACTGTCTGGACATGAACCCTCGTGAAAATAACGAGTTATTTCATGCCCAGGCAGTTATGAGCTCGTTACCATGAACCAGTATTCTGTTCGTATAGACCCTTTGATAATATAATTTGGCTGTATGGAATAGGAAAATATTCATTCTTGCCTTTTGTGAATTCTGCTCCATTAAGATAGGTTCTTTTGGTTTTTTCTTCCAAAAAATAATTGTTGACTGTTTCTGCAGCCAAACCCCAACGAACCAGATCATGAAAGCGTGAGCTCTCCCCTGCAAATTCAAGCCTTCTCTCCCACTGTAAGGCAATTCTGGCATTATCCTTCGTCCAATCTATATTTACACCATCCTCATATGTCGATATCTTATAGTTGGAAAAGGTCGTTCCATCGGTATATTTTAGCCAGTCTGTATTGGCAGCCCTAGTCCTTATCTTGTTTATTATAGGCAGTGCTGCATCTTGTTGTCCTAATTCAATCAAAGCCTCTGCCTTCATAAGTAATACATCATCATATTTTAAAATATCCCAATTCTTGGAGGATCCAATAAATCCAATATTCTTAAATGACGGACTCGTCGGCAGCTGAGTTTGCTTCATCGATGCAAAATACCCATAAACAGAAGGAGTTCTCGCCCAACTGTAATCATAAACAAAAGTAAGATCGTATTTGAAAGGATGAGTTGGTATACCGACGGTATGATCAAGCCTTGGATCAACTGTATTTGTCTGAAAATCTTCAGGATCACTCATATCGGCGTCGTTATATGTGTCGAACATCGGGAGCCCATTCGCGTCAGTCTTGAATGCATTTACCAAATTCTGCGAGGGCACATTGGCATGGCAGCAGCCATAGCCTGGAGCCATACTATAATCGCCCATATGCAGCAAATCAATCTTACCGGAAACAGTACCGTCATCCTTGGAGAATTGTATTGCGAAAATAGATTCGACCGTATTGTCATAACCATAAGTAAAGTTCTTCCCGAAATTGTCGAACAGGTCATATTTACCAGAGTTAATGACCATATCACACAAATCAACTACTTCCTGGAGTCTGGTGGTATTTATATTTGTGACATTATAACTCTCATCCTGCTCATAGGCCTGATACAATCTGGTTTTTGCCAGGTATGCTGCAGCAGCATATTGATTGGCCCTTCCTGACGCATCCTGAGTTGGCGGAAGATTAGATACTCCATATTGAAAATCATCTGCAATAAGATTCCATAACTCATCATTGGTAAATTCCTTGTTGGAACGATTTAGTATATCTTCATTAGTCATCGTTTCATCCACATAAACAGGATACTTGAACAGTCTTTTAAGAAGGAACATCCAGTGTCCTCTGAGAAAACGTAATTCAGCAATACGAACCTTCCTTGTAGGCATTTCTTCATCAGTCAGCCTATTTAGCACTGCCAATGCTTTATTGCATCTGGATATAGCGTTGTAGCCTGCACTCCAGACACCGGCAACTGTGCCATCATTAGACTGTAACGGAGCGACCATTTCTATAGCATAGTATCCACCAAAATCGGCCGTTCCGGCTCCTCCTTTATAATTATCCCCGGAACGAATAGCGCTATACCAGGTATCAGCCTGAAGACCACTACCCATGTCATTCAGCATAGCATAAGCAGCAGTGACAAGGGCATCAGCATTCGTTGGTGTCTGCAGCATTGATTCTTCAACTGTGCCCTGGGGTTTTACGTCTAAAAAAGATTCGGTACATGATAGTAGAAGTAAAACGGGCATTAAAATTGCGATATATAAGTGTTTTTTTGTTTTCATAACAATATATTTAGCAAATATTACTATATATTAATAATCTCATAATTGGATTTCTAATCCAAAACTTACACCAATCGGTTTGGGATATCCAGTCAGGTTAGTATATGGAGTTTCAGGATCCGGACCGGAGAAAGCTTTTGGCCCTTTTTTGTCAAACCATAATATCAGATTGTCACCCAATACATAGATTCTTGCAGACTGCAACTTTATTGAATTCAGGAACGATTTTGGCAGATTGTAGCTCAATTGCACGCTTTGTAGCTTAAGGTATGATCCATTTACCAGGGTAAAGTCAGAATTACGATCTTCCTGATTGATGTTGGCGTATGATACCATGGGGATATCCGAGTCAGTATTTTGAGGTGTCCATGCATCCAAAAGGCTGCTGAACTTATTGCTGCCATTAACATAACCCAGCAGGCCGAATTCCAACCTGGCACGATCCTGTACCAATGCGCCATAAACGCCACGGAAAAAGATAGAAAGAGTCAAATCCTTGTAGGTAAAGTCGCCCGTGAGACCATATATCAGTTTCGGATTGAGAGTACCAAGCCAATCCTGATCCAGCACATTTATCATGCCATCCTTATTTAGATCTTTAAATCTGATACGGCCAATGCCCTTTCCAGGCTGAGTTGCATGTGCATTCACTTCTTCCTGATTTTGAAATAGTCCATCATAAATGTATCCAAATTGTGCAGTACGTGATTGGCCGATGATGGTTTTCTCCAAATTCCCAGGATAATTGGCTATAACAGTTTCAGGTAAGTATGTAATTTTATCCGCAAAATGGGAGAAATTACCGGTGATGCTATAACTGAATTTCCCTTTAGTGTCTTTGTAACCCAAAACAAGCTCCCAACCTTTATTTTCCATTGTAGCGCCATTTACTGTCATTGTTGCGCCTTCACCCATTGCTGCAAGGGATGGTGGGGTAGTTAATATATCCTTTGTTTCGCGTGAAAAATAATCGAAGGATCCTGTGATTCTTTGTTTCCACAGGCTAATATCAATCCCAAGGTTTAATTCACTCGTAGATTCCCATCTCAGGTCAGGGTTTGCACTTTGTTTCAATCTAAAGCCGGAAGGCAATGTGCCTTGATCTACTCCAAACAAATCATATGCAGTGCCGCCCTGATATAAACCAAACAATTGTGTAAACCAGTTTGGAGAAATGCCTTGATAATTCGGTTCCCATAGCTGAAATCTTGAATAATCACCTATTTCCTGATTTCCGACCACACCATAGCCTGCTCTGAGTTTAGTATATGATATAAACTCGATTTTTTTCATAAAGTTCTCTTCGCTCAACACCCAGCCAACAGAACCAGCCGGGAACAACCCAAACCTGTTATTCTCACCAAACCTTGACGATCCGTCATACCGCAGAGTACCGGAAACAATATATTTATCAGCAAATATATAGTCTGCCTTGCCAAAATATGAGAGCAGTCTATTTCCTGTACCTGTTCCTTGTGCTGATACATTGCCTGTGCCAGCAGATACATAATAAAAATTAGGATCATCATTGATTGCAAACTTCTCTTTGTGTACACTATTGTATGTCGATGAATTATTTATGGCCTCAGTGCCGATAAGAAACATTGCTCTGGATTTTCCTTTGGTTAACTGATAATTCAATGTATTGGTCCATGTCCAGTTCATAGTTTTTGTATCCATGAGATCCAATTTATTGACATCACCACCTGTTACAAAACCGCTTTTCCAAAGGGGACTAATAACTTTCTGTGCATATAGTCCTGCCTCTATTCCAAAGCTGGTTTTAAAAACCAGATTTTTTATAGGTGTAATTTCAGCAAAGAGATTACCAAATACCCTGGAATTATTATTTCTGTTATACTGACATACCTCGGCCATTTGGACAGGGTTAGCGCGGTCAGAAAATCCAGCTCCTGATGGACCTGCCCAAGTTCCGTCTGTTTTGTAAACAGGAAGTACGGGAGGAATGTAATTGCATATATGATAGATATTTGCTGCATTATCTTTGGGTGAGGGAACTTCTTGTGAACCGAGCAATTGAAAATTTTCCCCAATTTTTATTTTCTTATTTAGAAAATTTATTGAATTGTTCAGACGCAAACTTAATTGTTTAAAAGCTGTTTCAAGTACCATTCCTTCATTTGAATAATATGAAACATCAATCAGTGAGTTGCTCCTGTCAGTTCCGCCGCTAATTGCCAGAGTGCTTGAAGAAATTATACCTGTTTTAAATACCTCATTCGGCCAGTCGGTGTCCGACACCGGAAGAAGAGGATCATTATTAATGAATTCCTTCGTCTGCATGTCATCAAGTACGGGAACATCGCCTTCCATATGCCAGGTGTATATATAGAAAGGATTCAAATTCGGATCGATACCATCGTTAACGCCTGCCCTCCAAAGCATCTTTCCGTATTCATCAGTATTTTGCAAATCATATTTCCTGATATGTTCCTGAACGGTTAGGCTTGTCTTGAAATCAACCCGGAATCCTCCTTTGCCCGACTTGGTAGTGACGATAATAACCCCGTTAGATGCCCTGGACCCATATATTGAGGCTGCCGAAGCATCTTTTAAAATCTGAAATGATTCGATTGTACTGGGATCAAGAGATTGGAATAACCTGGCGTCTGTCGTAGGTGTACCGTCAATAATGTAAAGAGGATTGGTATTTCCAAGGGTATTAACGCCCCTGACATTCACAGTTGTTGTTTGATTTGGAGAACCGTCACCAGTAACATATAATCCTGCGACTTTGCCTTGAACAGCCTTCAGAATATTCGAAGTTGGAATATCCTTGGCTTCCGCAATATTGGCAACCGAAACAGAACCTGTCAAATCAGCTCTTCTTTGAGTCTGGTAACCTGTCACGATAACTTCATTTAAAACACTTATAGTCTCTTTCATTGAGACATTAATCACTTTTTGCCCGCCAACAACAACTTCCTTAGATTCCATACCGACAAATGAAAATACCAGGATCGAATTCGCATCTTTGACTGTTAAAGAATAGCCTCCCCCTGCATCTGTCAATGTACCGTTTGAAGTTCCTTTCTCAGCTACCGTAGCCCCGGCTAATGCCTCATAGGTCTGGTCATGTGTTACTTTTCCGGTGATATTGATCTGCTGAGCCAAAATAAGCTGTCCGTTCATTATGCCCAAAAGAATCATTACACCACCTAGCAGTCTTTTAATGGTTTTACATTTTTTTTTCATAGATTAATTAGTTTAGGTTTACTTTTCCCATAATTAGTCACAATTACATTACAAATTATATTTGTACAAAAAATGGAAGTTCAGGATGTCGATTACACAAATATCCTTATCCGTTTATATTACTATGTATGAAAAACAGATCAGAATGGTATGAAAAAATCATCATTCACAAGTAACGATATATAAAGTGGAAAATGTGTGATAATTTCGTTGTTAAGACGTATACCGGAAACCTTTTTTATTTTTATAGTATCCGTATTCCATTTGTTCTTAGATTTGAATTTTAACTCTCAGACTTAAGTTATATGATATTAAAACCGTCACTTCCGTATTTTATGTAACGACAATGTTTAAATACCAAGGGGATATGTTTTTGAAAGGTCATTATAAAATCACAACTTAAGTTTTATCGTATTGCTTTGTAGTAACTACAGATTTCGCGATTTATTCATAAAGGGGAAGAATGTGAAATGAAAAAGTACTTATTGATAAGTTTAATATTTCTTATCGGTTGTTCATATAACCATGATAAAAGACTTGAAAAGAAATTTGTTATAGGATTTTCCCAATGCACAATGGTAGATGAATGGAGGAAAACTATGCTGGAAGAGATGCAACGGGAAATTAGTTTTTACAGGAATTTTGATATCAGGTTTATTGTTAAAGATGCACATGATGATAATAATCAACAGATAAAAGATATTCAAGAACTGATTCAGGAAGGTGTTGACCTTTTAATTGTGTCTCCAAATGAAGCTGAACAGTTAACCTCCACTGTTGAGGAAGTATTTGATAAAGGCATACCAGTCATTGTCATTGACAGGAAAATTAATTCTTCTAAATATACTGCTTATATAGGAGCAGACAATCTGGCTATTGGCAATGAGGCAGGTTATTTCGCAGTTGAATTGTTAAAGGGAAAAGGCAACATTCTTGAGATAACTGGACTTAGTGGATCTACACCTGCTATTGAACGATCGAAGGGATTTCATGAAATCATCAATAAATATCCTGATATTCATACGACAAAAATAGTTGAAGGAGAATGGCTTGAAGAAAAAGCCATGAAAATTACCGATAGCTTATTCTATGTTTTTACGGACTTTGATCTTGTCTTTGCACATAATGATTTTATGGCTTATGCTACTTCAAGCTCTGCCAAAAAGCATAATATTAAGGCATACATTATAGGTGTTGATGGATTGAATACCCCTAAGGGGGGTGTAAATATGGTTCTTGAAGGATTTATTGATGGTACTGTACTTTATCCAACTGGTGGAGACAAAGCTATCCAACTCGCTCTCGATATTCTTACAGGAAAACCATATGAAAAAAACACAAATTTGAATACTTACAGAATAGATAAAACAAATGCACGAACAATATGGCTTCAAGGTGCACAGATCAGGTCTCAGCAACAAAAAATTGATAATCAGGTTGGCCAGCTGGATACTTTATCTTTTTCATTAAGACGTCAAAATACTTTCCTGTTGCTTACCAACATAATTATAATTCTATTAGTCACTATTGTGTTAACTATTTTCATTTCGCTTAGAAATAAGAGCAGGTCGAATAAAGCACTTGATGAGATGAATAAGACAATAAAAATGCAAAATACTTTAATTACAAAGCAACGTGATGATTCAATGAACCTGCTTATTGTTGCGGAAGAGGCAAAAGAGACCAAAATGCGCTTATTAACTGATATTTCCCACGAATTCAGATCAGTTGTGACATTAATTACCAATCCTATAAATAGTGTGATTGCTTCAATAAAGGATGAAGCTGTGGTTAACAAACTCAAAATTATCCAGAGAAGCAGCGAAAGACTTAACAGACTTGCTGATGAAATTATTAAGTTCAGAAAAATTGATGAGAACAAATATCAACTTAAATTTTATAGTTCAAACATTGCAAAATTTATTTTAAGTATAGTTGAAACATATCACCAACAAGCTGAACTTAAGAATATTAAGCTGATTACCGAAATACCTCAGGAAATTTATGCTGAGTTTGACCTTGAGGTAGTCGAAAAAGTAATGTGCAATTTGTTGTCCAATGCCTTAAAATATACCAATGAATACGGAACCATTACGGTTTCGGTAAAATCGGAAGATTCCAAAATTTGTATTAAAGTCAGTGATACCGGAAGAGGTATTCCGGAAAATGAATTACCCTATTTATTCAATCGTTTTTATAATGTCAGTAATTCGAAACGTATATCCGAAAATGAAGGTACGGGAATAGGATTAGCATTATGTAAAGAACTTATTCAACTTCATAATGGCCAAATAAATGTGTATAGTTATGAGAATCAGGGAACTGCCTTCTTTGTGACGATTCCCCAGTTCCACCTTATTGTTGATAGAAATCAATATGCAAGATCTATTAAACCTATTGGAGTAAAACTAGATCCTTTTCAAAATCATAATAAAGAAAAAACCGTTCTTGTTGTGGAAGATAATCCAGATCTTCTTGATGTAATTTCTGATATTATTGGGAAAGCTTATAATGTCACTACAGCTTTTAATGGTAAAGAAGGGATGGTACAAGCAAAGGCACAACCCCCTGATATAATAGTGAGCGATATTTTGATGCCCGTTATGGACGGAATACAAATGTGCACAGAGATTAAGAAGAATCCCAGTACCTGCCATATTCCAGTTATTCTTTTAACAGCTCTTGATTCCCAGGAAACGACTCTTAAATGCTTCGATATCGGAGCTGACGCCTATATTACGAAACCCTTCAATGAATTTCTTTTGTTATCGCAAATTAAAAATCTTATCGATTCAAGAGAAAAGTTAAAAAATGCGTACTATCCGTCTGTATTTGAGAAGGATCTATTTAAAACAAAAGACATTAAGGACAAGGAATTTATAAAAAAATGCGTAGACATTATTTATGAAAATATTGAAAATGAGAGTTTTAATCTGGATAATCTTGGCGCAAAAATGAATATCTCAAGATCCTCATTATATAGGAAACTAAGGGAAATGAGTAATCTTAAACCAGTAGATTTCATTAAAAAAGTGAGATTAAACTATGCCGCAAAACTTCTTCTTACAAAAAACATACCGGTCAATGAAATAGCATGGCGTTCAGGATTTGCAGACCCGAAATACTTTAGTAAATGCTTTTTTCAAGAATTTCAGTGTCATCCAAAAAATTATTGCGCAAGATTTTTAAGCAATGAGTTGGCATCCTCCGTATAACTATTCCTTAAAACCATCAATTTACTTCCTTTATATCTTTAAAACATAGTGCCAGGAACTGAAAACTTTGGTGTCTTTAGATTTAAAGCCTCTTTGGTCGTCTTCATTTCTTATGTTGGTTATTATGACCACATTCCACTAAAGAGAATCATCTTTTATTTATCTAATAAAGTGTTTCCGACAATTATTAATAAAAGTAAACCCAGGTGACCGCGTTCGCTGCTCAATGTATTCTATGGATACTTTGAGTATTACCCAAACCAAAATAAATTTGACTTGGAGGTTTACACTGTGTAACTTTGATTATGAAACAAATTGCCCTGTTTATCAAGCATAAAGAAAGCATATGCGTACGACATCTGCCAAAGTGATGATCAGAAAAACAATAAAGGAGATAGAAAGTAGGTAAGTTTAAGGGAACCCTAATAAATCAGTAAGTTATGAAAACGGAGATTTTTCCGATAAAGTTGGGTCTTAACAGTTGTTATCTCATCCGTGGTAGGGATATCGTAATGGTTGATGGCGGCATGCCCAACAAGCTTAAAACATTTAAAAGGGAACTTTCAAATCTTGGAATTCTGCCATCGGAGATCAAACTGATAGTACTTACACATTCGCATTTTGACCATTCCGGATCAGCCCGGGAAATAAGTGAACTTACAGGAGCTGAGATTGCTGTTCACGAAAGCGAGAGAACCTACCTCGAAGATGGCGGTATGATAATTCCGAAAGGAGTCAACACCTATGGTAAACTTACAAAACCGCTGTTATTCTCAATTTTTAAAAAGATCTCATTCCCTAAATTTAAGCCGGATATTCTTATTACAAACGAGCCCTATACCCTTTCAAAGTATGGAATTGACGGAAATATCATTCATACACCGGGACACACAATGGGCTCAATCAGTGTTATTCTTAATTCCGGGGAAGCATTTGTAGGGTGTATGGCTCATAATGGATTTCCATTCAGGGTTCAACCCGGACTTCCTATATACGCCCAGGATATCGAAGAAATAAAAAAACACTGGAAAATATTAATAGACAGAGGCGTAAAAATGATTTATCCCGGTCACGGTAAACCTTTCCCGGTGGAAATAATCAAAAGGTCATTAGAATACAATTAATCGGATGGTTAAATTTTAGAATCAAATAAGCATACTGCAAAAGCCAGCGGCACTGAGCACATGCAGTGATGCTGGCGCCAATCACCAAAATAGGTGTACTGGAATATAGTCGTAACTTTCTAATTTGCCTTTTATTAATTGTTATTTAAGGTATTAATATAGCCTTTCGCCTAGAGCTGCCTTAAGCCGGTAAATACTTACGGCATAATCAATCCTGGACTTTAAAAGCAACAGCCTGCTTTGAGAAACGTCAGTATTTGCATCAAGCAGTTCGAGATTGGTAATAGTCCCGGATCTGAAACTTATTTCAGCAAGTGAATATGCTTCCTGAGCCTGATCGAGCTGAAGCGCAAATTGTTGCTCCTTCTGCATTGCCGCGATCATATATTCTTTGGCTTCCGTGATATCAGATGTAATGTTTCTTCTCGTTCCTTCATCCTCGAAATTCAGTGAATTGATTACCGATTTTGCCTGAAGCAGATTGTATTTGGTCTTCATGCCATCAAAGATAGGGACGGAAATACCTACTCCTGCCACATAATTTGCCTTCACCTGGCTAAGATCAGGCAAGTATCCGTTTTTGCCTCCTCCTGATACAACTGCGTTAATGAATGGATTGTTGAGAGTTTTTATAAGCTTGTATCTTAGTTCGGCAAGAGCAACTTTTTCACGGTTAATCGCCATCTCGTCACGGTTGTTATAGGCGTAATTCAGGAGAGAATCGTCTGCCACCAGCGGAGCAGGTATGTCCAGCTCTTCTTTAACAACCGGAGCCCAGTTGCTTTTTCCTGTCAGTGAACAGAGATATGCCTGCTGAATCGCAAGGGCAGCCACCAGGTCCGATTTCAGACTCTGCGCTGTCGATATCCTGACTTTTGTGGATAGCACCTGGTAATCGGTCGCAGATCCGGTTGACTTGAGTGTTTCAATATAATTCAGGTGTGCCTGCAGGGTGGAAAGCTGTTCGTCAGTAATTTTAATTGCATGCTGCAGGAATGCCAGGGTATAGAAATTGTTAATGGTTGCCAGGGCCATCTTCTGCTTAACCTGCTCAAGTGTTTTTTCTTCCAGTATCTTGCCTTCCTTTTCTATATCAATATCGGTCCTTGTTCTTCCGAAATCATAGATCATCTGTCTGTAGTTAACTGATGCTGAATAATTGTTTTCCGGATAAAGCTGGAAAGTGCCCAGATCGGTGATGGTGAACTTCGTGACAGGTCCTATATTTGTGAAATTTGCACCTGCATCGACAAAAGGATAATAACTTGTTTTCGCCAATCCTATACGTGTATCAGCATTTCTTAAAGCTTCCTCGGAAGCTTTTACAGTCGGATGAGTACTTATAACTTGGTCAATAAGTGGTTTCAGCGAAAGCGAATCGGATTGCGAAGCTGATTTTGCCCCGGGATTTTCCTGACAAATTGCAGATATGCTGAAGATGACTGTTAATGTACCCGCCAGAATGAACTTGCTATTTTTCTTCGATTGGTTCATGAACAATAGTTTTTACAGTTTTTGATTTTTTAGTACGCATAAATATTATAGGAATACCTCCGATAAGAGTTATGATCCCTGACAGGAGAAAGTCGTCGTTTATTCCCTCAATATAAGCCTGTTTGGTGATACTTGACAGAATTGCAGTCCGGGAATACATCGCGGCATCACCGGGCGATAATCCTGCGTCATGCATTGCATAGTTCCTTAGATTTCGGGACGTTTGCTGATAAGATTGGGAATTTGAATTCAGAGCGGTCCCAAATTGTTGAGAGTGAAAACCAGATCTGGTGATCAGCAATGTCGCAAGGATCGCTACCCCGAGGCTCCCTCCAAGCTGACGTATAGAGTTCGAAAGGCCTGATGCCTGAGCCATTTTTTCGCGTGGTATCTGTAGCAGAGAGATTGTGTTTAATGCTGTAAAAGTAAGTCCCATGCCAAATCCCCTGATATACATTGATACCATAATTGATTTCATTTCGCTCAGAAATGAAAGCTTGGAGTTAAGGTAAAAGCTGAATGCCATCATGAGAATACCCACAATGATAGGAAGCTTCGGGTTTATTTTGTCGGAGATTCTTCCCGAGATTGGGGCAACGATTCCCTGAATTATTCCAACAGGAATAAATACGGATCCTGCTTCCAGAGCTGTATAACCAAGTGAATTCTGAAGATATATAGGAAATAGGAAGGTGCTCCCGAACATTCCTATACTGAAAAAAATCATTATTAACAGTGCCAGGCCAAAATTATGATTACCAAGCAGTTTCAAATCTATAATCGGATCTTTCACAGTCAGCTCAGTCGTAATAAAAACCGCAAGAGCAACGACCGAAATTGCAGCACACAGGAGGATATACGGAGCATGCCACCCTGCTGAATTTGTTGCAGCACTCGTTTCCGAGAGCGCGTAGAGTGTTAAGGGCAAAAATATTGTGACTGAAATGAAGCCAATCCAGTCAAATTTTCTTTTTACGGGAAATTTATATTCCGACTGGATGATTATAGTAAAAAACATTGCCAGTATTCCAATGGGAACATTGATTCCGAATATCAGCTGCCAGCTGAAATTATCGACGATGAACCCTCCAATCGTCGGTCCGAAAGAGACAGATGCTGCAGCAGCAATTCCCCAGAAACCCAGGGCAAGACCACGCTGTTTTACGGGAAACTCCCTGGATATGATTGCCATTCCCAACGGTTGGAGTGTTCCGGCTCCGAAACCCTGTATCACTCTCGCTGCAATAAGTATATTCTCATTTGGTGACAGGCTGCAGAGAAGAGACCCAGTTGTAAAAAGAAGCAATCCGAGAAAATATATCCGCTTATATCCGTACCTGTCGGCAAGCCAGCCAGAAGTAGGCAGCATAACTGCCATTGCAAGCATATAAGCTGTAATTATCCATTGAATCTTATCAAGTCCGACACCGAACGATGACATCATCGTCGGAAGGGTTACATTGACAACAGTGGCATCGAGAACAGCCATAAATGTCCCGATCATTATATTCCCCAGCAGAAACCATTTATATGCCGTATGCCTCGGGTGAAACAATGAATCGGGCTTCCTGACAAGGACCCTGATCCTGTGTGATGGAGTTCTCTTTTGATCCATTAGTCAGCTCTGGTTATCTTTACAACAGCAGACATTCCCGGTAAAATATTAAAGAAGGAAATCGCTTTTCCGTTGTCAGTCGAATCAATGGATATTCTTAAAGGTATTCTCTGAGTGACCTTAGTGAAGTTCCCTGAGGCATTATTTGCCGGTATGAGAGAAAAGACAGATGCTGTACTCGTCCCGGTCAGAAAAACTTTACCATAAAATTTCACATCAGGGAAAGCGTCAATTGTGAATTTCACGTCCTGCCCGTCTTTCACCCTGTGGATTTTTGTCTCCTCAAGAAAACAGACCACCCATTTTCTGCTGTCATCTGTAAGTGTGAAGGCTGCCTGGCCGGGCTGAATTACATCGCCGGGTAACAGCCATCGCTTCGCAATAACTCCGTTTGCCGGTGACCATAGCTTTGTATTCCTCAGTTGGGTATCCAGAACCATAATCTGAGCATTTGCAGTCTCGACTGCCGCGGACGCACTGCCTATCTGGGCCTTTGACACCGCAATCAGGGCTTTTGAAGCATCAAGCTGCGCTGCTGCCGCTTGGTACGTTTTTGTTATGTGGTCATACTGTTCCTTCGTAATAACTCCTCCTTCTGACTGTTTTTTGGCTCTCTCAAGATCATCCTTAGCCCGTTCAAGATTAATCTCGACAATCTTCAACCCTTGCAGATCAGAAACATACTTTGCATTCGCCTGGCTTAGGACAGTCAGGGCCTGTGCTTTCTGCGCGAGAGCCTGGTTTCTCTGGGCATTCAGATCAGAGCTGTCAATTTCAGCCAGAAGCTGGCCTTTTGAGACAACATCGCCTTCCTGCGCATAAACAGCTACAATTCTTCCAAGCATCTTCGACCCGACGGTTATATTATCGGCATCGACCCGGGCATCGTTAGTAGTTACATATCTGGAATAATCCCTGTACCAGTAAAAAGCACCGGTCAGTATTGCAATTATCACTATACCAAGCGGTATATAAACTGTCAGCCTTTTTTTCAATGATCTCTGTGCCATATTTTATTTTTATCTTATTTTATTACCATTATCCTTTTATTCTTTATACATCAGGCCTTTGATAAAGATATCAGTGGCTGCCGTAATTCTTTTTTTCAGCTCCCTGTACTCTTCATCATTTATTGAAGCTGACTTCCTGTTATTAAAAAACACACTCCGGAGGCCTCTCAGGATTTCCAGAAAAAGAGAGGAAGTATCGTAGCTGTCATGCATTATGAATTGTCCGCTCTTTTTTCCTTTCTCGAGTATTTCCATGACAATGACCTTCTCCTTTTCCCTGAAAACATAAAAGGAATTTGCTATAAGCGGCTGGTAATCAGAAAAAGACCCGGAACCAATTCTTCCCAGATTTACCAGATATTTAAAATAGGAAAGACGGTTCAGGGCATAGCGCCTGAGTGATTCCTGAGGATCCGGATTATCCGTGATATCCTTTTCGAGTGTTTTCAGAAATTCAGCCTGCTCTTTCTCCAGGACTGCCCTGTAAAGATTTTCCTTATCAGGAAAATAATAATAAAGAGAAGCCTTTGACAGGTGAAGATCATCAGCAATCTCCCTCATGGTTGTTTTTTCTGCTCCGTAGATTCCAAAAAGCTTCTGTGCGGCATTGATTATCAAGCTTCTTTTATCCTCTTTGGGTTCGCTCTCCTTTTTCACTGTAGAAAATTTAATCTGCAAGTAAAACAAACTTCCTGACCGATTTGTTTAAATGGTCAGTTTTATAATAAAATATATTTAGCCCTGAGAAGCTTTTAATCCCTGTCTTATAAATTCAGATTGATCTTAACAATAGTAAATGCAATAATCCTACCCGAACATTTTCTTGATTTTCCGCAGGGCGCCGAGTCTGTTAATGAGATAGACGCCGGCAAGGATCAGCAGTAAGGATACAATCATGTGTGATGCCAGGTGTTCATTATCTGAAAGCCCCCACAAAGTAGCCACAATTGGAATGAAATATGCCACAATGGAGGCAATCACCGGTGAAGTATCCCTGATGAGAAAATAATAAATTATATTGGCAATAGCCGTTCCAAAAACTGAAAGGATTGCAATAAATCCTAAGTTAAGAAGCCATTGGGGTGTAAGAAAAACGGCCTGAATATCTGTACTAAGAAGCAGGCCCAGTGCAAAGGGACTTATAACGCTCAGGGAAAGGGATGTAATCTCCATTCCATTCAGTCCATCCACTTTGCTGACCTCATTATTACTGAACCCGTTCATTAGCGTGGCAAGCACCACAAAGAGGCCATAATAATTAATGGTTAATTGACCGCTGTAGAGCAGTCCTGCTGCTCCTGCAAACCCCAGAAACACTCCGGCTATCTGCGACCTGATGGCTTTTCTTTTATAAAATAAAATGCCTACCGCCAGGGTAAAGGCAGAACTGAGTGTGTTCAGCATACCTGTAAGAGAGCTGTCTATCCTTGTTTCGGCAAGCGGGTAAAGGATGGAAGGTATCCCGCTTCCGAAAAATCCAATTATGAGGATTGAAATAAAATTTCTCTTATTGAATTTTGAAAAACTCCGCAGGGCGACCGGCAACAGGCAAATAAATGAAATAAGGACTCTGATGGAAGCCAGCTGATAAGCCGAAAAGGACCTCAATCCTTTCTTCATTAAGATATAACTGCTGCCCCATATTAGTGACAGAAGGGCAACGGCCAGCCAATGCCATATTTTACTGCTTTTGTTCATAACAACAAAGTCGCAAAAGTAATGGAAGAAATAAGGAGACACGGATTTGGGGGATGTTTTTTATAACAGGACCTCATATTTTGTATGAAGAAAGCCCAACAGGAAAATGTGAAAATCTGCAAAGTGTTTTCAGTCCGTTTCCTACGCGGCCAAATAAATATTCATCGATTTTGTTTGCCTTGCATTATTGTATTCCATAATTTATCAAAATTAAATCATTAATTTTCTCCTCTATACCACAGGAAATGAAAAAGCTCTTCATCTTAACAGGCATTAGTTTATTATGCCTTAACCTGATCGGCCAGGATGCCGACAGTACATGGTTCGCAGACAATTACACCAAAATGGAGCAATTAATAC
>Ga0208980_10000744_pt1 | contig 18889 bp, 11 predicted proteins | sample WetSurMetagenome_3_FD_187993 | JGI IMG/M metagenome (GOLD analysis project Ga0208980, IMG submission 187993) | Wetland microbial communities from Twitchell Island in the Sacramento Delta, sample from surface sediment Aug2011 Site A1 Bulk (version 2) | ecosystem: Environmental > Aquatic > Marine... | reverse complement strand
GCCACGGTTTATAGCTGATTTCTTCGCCCCAGAATTTTCTTCCCAGATCCGCAAGCAGCACCGAAGGTTCCCATGCGCCGCGCGCATAGAGCTGGAAAAAGCCGGCCTTTCCCTCAAAGGGTTTATTGAATCCCTTGACCCCGCCCTTCGCTAATTGGGCGGCCAGCACGCCCGCCTGGGCAGCAAAGGCGTCGCGTACGGCGCGGATCATCGAATCCGGGCTGTATTTCAGTTCAGAGCTGCAAGTTGCCTGACATAATGTGAGAGAGAAGGCATCCAATGTTTGGGTCGTATCGAGCTTTAACAGCCTGGCCGCTGCCGCAGTGGCACCGAACGCTCCAAGAATCGGCGGCGGATACCATCCATAGATGTCCGGATTCACAGTCAATGCCAATCCCAGCCGACAGACCAAATCGCATCCAACGGCGAGGGCTGCAATCATTTCTCTACCGTTGACATGACCGATTGCTTGCGCAACCGGAAGCGCGGCGGCGACGACTGCTGCATTCGGATGTATGGGAGCGCCATCGAGCGCATCTTCGAAATCCATAGCGTGCGCCATAGCACCGTTAGCCAGAGCAGCCATGGAAGAGGGAGCTTTCTTCCCAAAACCAATGATTGTGCTTTCCGGCGTGCCGCCCATTTTTATCGCGAGATCGGCGAAGGCTTTGCATCCCTCACCCAGGCCGCTGGCAGCCAGGGTTACACCGATCGCGTCCAGTAACGACTTCTTGGCTGCTTCGATAGCTCCGGGGGACAGGCCTTCGAAATCTGCAGTTGCGACGTGATGAGCCAGTGTTGAAGAGATTTGTTCCACCATCATTAATTATCACCTCAATTGATTCTTCCTGGTTTTGATGAGCAATTCACCATTCTCGCGGTTGAAGCTTCCATTCAGGTCGGCTTCTTTTGAAATCTGCTCCAGGTATTCCTGGACCTCTGCGAATCGCGGATCACTATCCGGCAGAATCTCCGGCACGGATTGCCTATCAATATATACCGGCAATAGAGATATGCGCTTGATCCGCTTGTCTGCGATGACACATTTCACAATCAGGCTTTTTCTGGAGTCCAAGGGAAAGTTGTAGGTGCTTTCGAAATCCGGTTCCCAGTTCGGGTTTAGCTTCTGTATTTCCTTGAAGCTCTTCCGCGCGGCGTGCTCGCGTGTCATGGGCAGATCCATAGCGAAGTTGCACAGGCTATATAGAACGGGAACGTCCTTATAGACTTCAACTCCTTTCAGGATATGAGCATGGTGGCCAAGGATAAGATCGGCGCCTGCATCAATAGCAGCGCGCCCCAGCTGCCGCTGGTAATCCGCAATGACGGCCGGCACGAAATGAATGCCCCAATGCATCGACACGATCACAACATCGCATTTGGATTTCAGCTTCTCAATATCTTCGACCAGGGCGCGCAGGTCATCCTGATTTGCCCAGGTGTGAATCCGGCAGGGCGTTCCGGGCTGATCGTGTTCCACCTGTTCATAGTGCGTCCATGCTCTGAGCGGCGCACAACCAGGGCGATTTTGTTCCGCCCAGTAACCCATTGGCAGTATGCTGTTGTAAGCAAGAAAACCGATGCGGGAACCTTTGACTTGCATGACAACCGGCGTGCGGGCTTCCTCGATATTGGCTCCGACTCCAATCACTTGGAGCCCCGCATCTTTCAGGGCGGCGATGGTGTCGAAAAACCCTTCCGTGCCCCAGTCCATACAGTGATTCCCAGCAAAGGAGACAACATTGAATCCAGCTCTGCGAATGGCATGGGCCACTTCCGGACCTGTCCGATCCGTATGGCGCGCCTGGGGGAGGCGCGTGCCTCGGGTGGTTAGGTTTACTTCGAGCTGGCAGAATGCAATGTCGGCTCTCTGCAATTCGGAAGACACGCGGGTGAACAGCGAATCTGGATCCGGTCGACTGGGACAAATATCTCCAACCGCGCAGAATATGATTTCATCATGGGGGTTTTTCATCGAGCTTCTCCTGTCCCAGCGGCTGCCGCAGCCCCTGCCGCGCTCTGCCGTCGGCGATCAAACCTCGGCCCGAATGAAAGCACAACAATCGCGGCCACCAGAAGTGCGACTCCAATGAGTTCGGCGACTGTCGGCTGAGGGAGACCGTGTTGCCATGCAAGGACATAAGTAGCGATGATGCCGCCAAGAACGCTTGCAGAACGCTCAAGTGGAACACAGAATGTATTTTCGCGCTTGTCGAGCAGAATGAAGGCTGCAAGCACTCCCAGCATAGCGGTCATGATGGCCAGGGGCACCAGGTTCCATGCCGCAGTTTGCTTCCAAATGCCCGAGAATCCCCAGCGAAGCTGGAGCATAGCCGGACTGGAATTGGACCATGCCAGAACTCCCAGGACAAGCAGTGCTATTGGATACGCAACGATCTGTTCTTCCACAAAATAGCGTTTTTGGGCCGCGGCATCCGAAGTTTTCGAGATTCGGGTCATTACCATCAGTCGTATGAGGTAGCCAAGTGTGTAGAGAATAATGGTAATAATGCACAACACGGGCATTTTCAGCCCGCCGCGCTGTTGAATTGTGAGCACAAGAGCCAAAGCAACAAGGGCCACGGCGACCCAGGAATACCAGTGCACTTTTCGACCGCTAATCTTATCCACCAGGGGAGCGACCAGGAGCACATCACCGCGCATCAACAATTGGATGAAGGGAATGCTTACTCCGGGAAATGTCAGCGAGAGTGGGACTGTAATTAGCAAAAGAGCGCTCCCAAAACCTGCCAGTGCAGTCAAACGAGTCGGCATTGGCAGAGTTACGCCAAGTATGCGCACCTGATTTGCAGATCTCCACCATCCCGTAGCAGCGAAGAACGCATAAATCAGGATGCAGACGGCAATGTTCGTGACCGGTAATATTTCGAGCCCGGTCAGTGGCCGGGTCATTCCCCCCGGAGCTACATTGGTAATGCTCCTGGTAAGAGCGATGAAGGGCACCCAGCACACCATGTACCCGAACACCAGCAGCCAAAGCGGGCTTTTGCTAATTTTCAATACGAACCTCCCCTAGGATACAATTGATTGTCATTAACGCTTTGGCTCCGGGGTCGAGCAGACGAAACTTTCGGCCTTGTCGATATCGCCTGAGCGATAGCGCGCAACGCTCGGATACGGGCACAGCGGCCGACTGCGACCAGGCCATGGCGACGTGGGCCCTGCCTTCGCCTCGATGCTGTCAGGGACCTTGCCGTCTTCCACCCACTCCACAACGGCAGCCAACGGGTCGTATAGATCGGTCGCTGGGCCTCCACCGCAGTGATTCATGCCGGGCACGACATAAACCCTGACAAAGCTGTCGGCCTTGCCGCCGTTAGCGGCGTCGACCTTGCGCCACCATTCGATGGTGTCATTGACCGAGAAGATCGGATCTGAGCCGCCGTGCGGCACAACGAGCTTGCCCCCGCGTTTGCGAAAACGAGCAAGGTCTGTCGCCTGAGCACCCACCAGATCCCAGCCGGAACGCGGAAAGTCCGGGTTTTTGCCGAAGATCTTTGGTGCATCTCGATCGAAATTGAACTCCAGCTGATAGCGCAGGTTTGCGTCGGTCGTTGCCGCGACGTCCACGGGCGGTGTTACAAACAGCGCTGAAAGCGCCGGCGAGCCGAGCACAATGTTGATGGAATCCATGGTGCCGGGAATACCTATCTTCCACATGCGCCACATACTGCCTGCGATCCCCACATCCCAGGGCCAGTTTGCATACAACGCCTTGCCTTTGCTGTCGTGCGGTCCGTCCAGAGATCGAATCAGCGTATCGACCTGTTCCCGGCTCAGGCACGTCGCGTCTTTGGCGGCGTTGCAGATCCTTGCTTCGAGCGCAGGGCGCACCTTGGCGGTTGTGCACTTTGTCACATCCTGAGCCATGCCGTCTACTATACCATCATCGGCATCACAGGCCCTGGCAACAGCCTCACTGACGATGCTCAGGTCCGCATCGGAAAAAGTGCGTGAAATATCGGGCAAACCGCTCGGTTGCGCAAGCCCCTGGCGCTTTGCCAGCGCTGCGAATGCCTGAGTATCCCACGCCTCTGCTATAGCCGCCTTAGGTACCGCGAACGCGGGGGCGCTGGCCACGACCCCATCAAACTGAGTAGGAAACCGCTGTGCAAACACCATCCCCTCGCGGCCGCCGTTCGAACACCCGGCGAAGTAACTGCGGCTTGGCGGGCGATCATAGAAGGCCTGCACCAGACGCTTACCCGCGGTGGCAACACTGTCGAGCGCCCTTTCCGAATATTCGAGGCGTGCCTGGTAGTCATGCCCAAATGCAACGGTGCCCTGCTTGGCAGGATCAATGTTGACGGCGTTATCATGACCCGTGTCAGTGCTGACAACCGCGAAACCCTTGTCGAGGGCGGTCGGCATGCCGGATTGAATTGTACCGGTAGCTGTGCCAAGTGTACCATTGGTGCCTCCGCCGCCCTGGAACAGGAATCGGCCGTTCCAATCAGTCGGCATGCGCACGTGGAATTTCACGGCGTATTTCTGGCCATCTGAGCCGGTGCGCTCACGCATCACGCCGATCACTTCACAGTGTTCCGGCATAGCCGGAATTCCGCCCATCCACTGCGGAGCCGAAGGATCAGCCTTTGCCTCGGAACGCGGATTGAGCGTCGCCGTCAAGATGCGTGCGCTCGGCTCGCCTAGCGCCGCACCCACCTGCTGACTTAGCGCCGCACAGGAATCGGCTGCGAAGGCTTTTGTGGCAGCGAGGCGTGCGTCCGCCTTCACGGTCTCGGCGTCGCTCGCTAGAATGAAGTGTTGTGCGAACAAGCGGTTTACTGCCGCGTCGAAGCGTTTCAAGTACTCGGCCTTGCCGCCCGGATAAAATTTAGCCAACTGGTCATGCTCCAAGGGCACGCGGCGCATGGGAAGGAAGGGATAACCTCCCTTTTCAGCGCAGGCCTCGCCCGGACCGACGCCGTAACGCGCCAATGGCACCTCGATCTGCGCCGGACGCAGCCCCCCGCGCACGTTGCCATATTCATCACGGATCTGAGCGTATGTGGAATCCAATTCCATCCTCGGCGCGCGCGGCGGCGGCACATTCTTTCGCACCCAGAGATCGAGATTTGCAAGCGCCCCCTGCCCGAAGTGACTCATTTCAATATCGCTTTCTGGATAGTTGCAGGGATCGCCATTTTCGCGTCCAGGATAGGGAGCACGTTTGGCCCCTTTGCGCGCGTACTGCAGGTCTATGACGCTGGGCTCTGTTGCCTGCCGACCTCCGCCGCCATGTGTCAGACCTGCGACTTGGTAAAAACGATGTCGGCCTATGCCGCTGTCCTTGTCGGGAGTCTGGGGCTCGCGGACGGTGACGGCCTCATTTTCGCTCATCAGCTCGATGACCGGCACGTCGATCAGTTTGTTGTGACGGCGCGGGTCCGCAGGGTCCGGAGCTTTTTCATGGGAGTTGATCGGCACGTACCCCCCTGTGTAACTCGATGCTGAGATTCCAATAAGATAACCGTCGATCAGCGGCCGACCCTTCGCATCTCGGGAGGCATCATGGAAGCCTTCGTTGATGAAGGTACGCAGGAAGCTTGCGGTATAGGACCAGCCTGAAGCGTAGACGCGCTGAACCTTCAATGGCGCGAGCGGACCATCGGCGTTGCGAATCTTCGCCGCGGTCTGGGCAAAGACATCCCAGCAAATACCATCCTCATCGGGCCAATTTATTTTTTCGTAACGCTGCGGATCGAACCACTTGAGCACGACGGGGGCAGACACCGGCGGATTGGAATTGGAAGCGCGACTGCTGGCATCCCCGCCGATCATGACACCGACATAGGCGTCGCCGTGTGCCATAGCATAGTCCTTCATCGTCCCCCAAGCCGGAGTTCCGTTCATCGGGTGGAATGGCGTCAGCTGGACGTTGCCGCTGAAGCGCGCGCGATCGCGCGGTCGGATGATAACCAAGCGCGTAGTATAGGGAACATCCGTGCGTTCGACCGGAAGCGCACCCTGCGGCCCGGCGCCGTAGACATTCGCTTTGCCCGTCAGGAAAATTTCCTCGCGTACATACCCGTGTTGCTCCAGCTCGCGGGCTCCCATAGTGCCGGGCAGGCCTGGATCGCCCCAGATCTGCGATGACTCCGTAACCGGAGGGGCAGTAACAAGTGTCGCAGGCGCAGGGCTGGGGATGGTGGCGGCGGCTGCCGCGACCGCGACAAAAATAAGCATCGCAATAAATGTGGCGGATTTGTATGACGTATGCATGTTTACTCCTTTCCTTTCCTTATTATTCCTTCTACAGGTGTGTGTTGGGTGGCTGCAATTTCGTGATCTAGTTTACAGCAGCCATGTACTTGCGGCCGCAAAACCATACATCACTTTTGTGCATAGCTGTCATGAACAGAAAGAATCAACCATTCAGAGTTCATTATGTTAGTTTTGACGAGCATCTATTGCTCAAGATCCAACAGAAGATAGGCAAATTAGTCCTCGAGAGTTTTTGCTCCAAACCTTGGGTCTGGAGAGCGCAGCCAGGAGAATCCGCGGGTTCCATTAAGAAAGCGTGCACCGGGGTGCGTCAAGGATCGCAGCAGGTATTCTGGAGCGAATCCCGATCGCGGAAATGCTCCGGTACCTTTACTAGATACATTGAGGAGGATGTCATGAAGGCAAATTTGTCACGTTTTTTGGGCCGTTTCATGGATACTGCTTTTCTCATACTTGTTGTATGGGTATTCGTAGTCTCCACACAGCCAGTTTTTTCCCAATCATTCGGCAGGGTTCTCGGCACTGTGAGTGACCCGAGTGGCGCCGTACTGCCGGGTGTTACAGTAACGCTCACGAACACAAACACGGGTGACAAACGAGAAACGATCAGTGGTGCCAGCGGGTCGTATCAAATCCTGAACGTACTGCCGGGGACGTACAAAATCGATGTAGAGGCAACCGGATTCCGGCGTTTCACGCAGCAGCCCATTGAAGTCAAGACCTTAGCGGCAGTTCGCATAGATGTTCCGCTGGTGATTGGGAGCCTCACAGAAACCGTAGAGGTTACGGCCTCAGAGGTCCTGCTCGAAACCGACAAATCTTCTGTGGAAACGACGATTGATGGAATTGAAGTGCAACAATTGCCGGTCAGTGGCCGCAATCCTATGAGTCTGGCCCAATTAGTGCCTGGAGTAGTTCCCCAGACCGGCGCTATTGGCACGGCAGGCTTCGCTGCAGCGGGCAACTTCCAGATCTCCGGTTCCTTCGGCAATCAGAGCGCCGAATACCTTGACGGAGCTCCCCTCAACTCGCCGTACGCGAACACGGTCATTTTCATACCCCCTCAGGATGCTGTCCAGGAATTTAGGGTTTCCACTAATAATGCAGACATCGAATTCGGACGTAGTTCCGGCGGTGCTATCACCATGACTATCAAGTCCGGCACCAACGAATTTCACGGATCAGCGTATGAATACTGGCGTAACAAAGTGCTGAACTCACCCGACTATTTCGCCGCGAAAACGGATAATCCCAATCCTCCCTTCAACCAGCACCAATACGGTGCGACCCTCGGTGGTCCGATCAAGGAGAACAAGGCGTTCTTCTTCTTCAGTTGGGAGAACTTCACCCGGCGTGAGGGCAGCCCATTTATCGTCAATGTCCCCACGGCAGCATACCTCAAAGGCGATTTCTCCGCCTTGATACCTGCCGGCACAAACTGCGATGCCACGCCGACAGTGGGATGTATTTTTGATCCGACGACGAAAAAAGCATTTCCCGAAAATAAAATACCCACCGACCGATTCGATTCAACGGCAAACTACATTGCTAACGTGCAGAAGATCTGGCCTTTGCCGAATGCTAGTCTTTCGACAGGCAACTACGCTACGTCCATCAGCACGGGGCTTAACAGCACGCAATTCAATGCGCGGGTTGATTATAACCACAGCGACAAGCAACGGCTTTTCTTCAGATACACCGATTACCGCAGCAAAACCCGCGGGAACGACCCGTTCGGCACCGGTATTGGGTCCGAGCCCATGATCAACAACGCCTATCAGATCGCAATAGGGGATAACTATGTCTTTTCGCCGAGCATGGTGGGAGAGATTCATGCGTCCTATCTCCGGAAAGCGAACGAGGCTCGAGCAATAAGCAACAAACCCGAAACCGACATGGGGGCCTATGGTCCCAACTGGGAATTCATGAATACCGCCGCTAGTTGCAAGGGTAGTCCAAATTTGGCGATTGACTCGATTACATGGGGCGGCAACTCCGCCTGCGTAAACGACACAGAGAACATATACTCCCTGACAGGCAGCATCTCCAAACTGACTCACGGGCACACTCTAAAGTTTGGCGGGGAATTGCGGCGGATTGAATTATATTTTCGCGAGTTGAACTATCCGGTGGGCACTTACACATTCGCCACCGGGTCTACTTCGGGAGGTGGGAATTCTGCCACTGGCGTTGGATTTGCCTCATTCCTGCTCGGGGCCATGCAGGCCGGCAGTGGTCAACTTCAGAATGGTTTCACTCCCGCCGGAATGCAGTTTTATCAGGCATACTACGTGTCCGACACGTGGCAAGTGAAGCCACGTTTGACGCTTAACCTGGGCGTACGCTGGGAACTGCCCGGCGGGTATAGCGAGAAGAAAGACCGCGAGACTGTCTTTCTTCTGAACTCCCCCAATCCGATCCTCCCGCAGTTTAAGGGGAATATCGCGCTCGTAAACTCTCCCGACTGGCCGTATCGCATCAATCAGATACCAAGGCATGATCTGTTTGCTCCGCGAGTCGGATTTGCTTATCGCGCCACCAATTCCCTGGTCTTTCGTGCCGGCTACGGGATCACGTTCCCTGCGGCCGACACTTCGATGGGTTTGGCGCCCTGGAACTCTGCCATTAATGCAGCGAACACTACGCCGTATGGCCCATCCTTCAGTAATCCGTTCCCGAACGGCATCATTCAGGCTCCGGGGCGCGATCCTTCGTATCAATTTGCTTTCCTCGGCCAGAACTTCCTATTCCCTTCCCCCGGTGTCTTCCCGAATGAAGTCTATCCCTATGTCCAGCAGTGGAATTTCAATATTCAGACACAGTTAGGAAAGAGCAGTGCGCTGCAGATCGGTTATGTTGGCTCCAAAGGTACTCATCTTCCCACCCTGATGTCTTTCAATAACCAATTGCCGCCGGAGTATTACAATGCCGGGCCTGGCCTGCTCAAAATGGTGCCAAACCCCATGTTTGGCAAGCTGCCCGCAACTGCTAATCCACTGCTGACCATGCCTGTGATTTTCCAAGGCATTCTGTGGAAGCCCATCCCGCAGTATTTCCCATGGGTGACCACTCAGAACGAATCTTTCGGTTCCTCCATCTACCACTCACTGCAAGCGTCGTTCCGAAAGCAGTTCGGAGAAGGCGGCCTCGTATCGGTTGCCTATACTTGGGCCAAGCTGATCAGCGACGTCGATACTGCTACTCCCCAGGCTGAAGGCGTTTACCAAGCCCCTGGCGGCGGTACATTTGGTGGCCAGGACGCATATAACAGGCCCGCAGAAAGAGGATTGACCCTCTACGACGTGCCTCATCGACTTGTGTTTTCGTACGCCCTTGACCTCCCCTTCGGAAAAGGGAAAAAGTTTCTCGGCGGAGCTGAAGGTATTGCCAACATGTTAGTCTCCGGTTGGGGTGTCAACGGCATAACAACCTTTCAAAGCGGGATGCCGCTTGTAATCCAAGTGGAACAACCAACACTCAACGGGCTTCCGCTTGACCTATTCATGGGAGTTAGTAGCCTTTTCGGACTTCGGCCAAACATAGTGCCCGGGTGCAACAAGGAAATCGAAGGCGACGTGAGTGATCGTCTGGATGAATATTTCAACACCGCCTGTTTTACGCAGCCCGCGGTAATCGGCTTTGGCGATGCCTTCGGGGACCAGCCGATGACGGATCCACAGCTGCGATCTCACGGCATCATTAACTTCGATTTCTCCGTGTTCAAGACCTTTCCCGTTACCGAACGGGTGGGCTTTGAGTTTCGAGCCGAAGCGTTCAACATCTTCAATCGTGTGCGGTTTGGCCCTCCGGGCGGGAAGCTTAACCCCGCCACTTTGGGCACAGCTGGCGACCGCTTTGGCAAAATCACCGTCCAATCTAACGATCCAAGACAAATCCAGTTAGCGCTGCGATTGAAGTTCTAATCGCATGATACTGCGGCTGGGATCAGACTCGGCGGCTCAAAACTCTGAGTTTGATCCCGGCCATACCACGGCGAACAAAGCATCCTGCTTTAGTACCTGGCTTTTGCTGAGAGCCTGCAGGCCGTGCAGTGGCTCGCAGATTACGGTGTGACTGTCTTCGTTTTGAAGTACCGACTCAATCGCATACCAGATGACCCAGCAAAGGCGTGCGTTTGGATGAGAGCCGCGCAGCAAATATGAATGTGGAAAGAATATAGATCCACAGAGCCGAGAGCCTGGGACAGATTGGAGATGACCAAGACATGAAGCAACCAAAACAGAATACCGCCGCAGGGGACGGGCCGCAGAACCCTTCACGCCGCAGCTTCGGTGCCGCTATTGCGGCACTCGCAATTGCTGCCGCCACCACTGCGCGGGCTGACGACCATCCGGTGATTGTCCCGCGAGGGCCGGGGAAGAAGCCAGGCAATTTCACACTCCTCCTGACCAGCTCGCCTGAGGGGGTCGGCATGTCGGCTGAGCGATTAAAACGGATCCATGCGTTCCTGCAACGGAAGATCGATGCGGGAGAGATTTCAGGCGCTGTTACAGCCATCGCTCGCCGCGGACAGCTCGTGAACTACGAGGCTCACGGCTACGCCAACGTGTTAACCAAGACACCCATGCCGATGGATGGCATTTTCCGTATGGCGTCCTCGTCCAAACCGATGACGGGCGTCGCGCTCATGATGATGGTGGAAGAGATCAAGGTTCGCCTGCACGATCCGATCAGCCGCTACATCCCCGAATTCCGTGACACGAAGGTTGCGGTACTGCGTCCAGGACAGCCCGCGACGCGCGCGACTGGCGATCCGCCGCGACTGGTCGATTTGGTCCCGGCAAGCCGACCGATCACAGTGCTCGACCTGGCGACTCATACCTCGGGGCTCCTGTCGGGCGGCCCGGGAGCGGATGTGCTGAACCCGCAGCGCGAGCCCGACGATACCCTGGCGACCTATATCCCGCGCCTGGGCGCTGTACCGTTGGACTTCCAGCCGGGAACGCGCTGGCAGTATTCGGGTGGAGCGGGGGTCGACACGCTGGGCCGGATTGTCGAGATCGCCTCGGGCCAGGATCTCGATTCCTTCATGCGCGAACGGATCTACGAACCGCTGGGCATGAAGGATACATGCTTCAACCTGCCGTCTGAAAAACGCAATCGATTGCTGCCGCAACAACGCAAGGTCAAAGGTGAGTGGCAGGTGACTCCCAACGAGCCCAATCCGAAGCCTACAAAATACTTCTCGGGAGCGGGTGGTTTGGTGAGTACCTGCCGCGATCAGCTGCTGTTCGAGCAGATGCTCATGAATCGTGGCGAACTCAATGGTAAGCGCCTGCTCGGCACGCGCACGGTGGAGCTGATGGGCGCCAACCAAGTCGGTGATCTGTATAAGAGTCCGCTTGGCGACCAACGCGGCCAGGGATTCGGCATCACCGTGCGAGATGTAACGGACTGGGCTATCTCAGACACCGGTCGTTCCAACGGTGCTTTTGGCTGGCAGGGTGCCTTTGGCACTATGAGTTGGAACGACAGGGCCGAAGAGATCGCCGCAGTAATCATGCTGCAACAGTTCGATCTCGAAGTGCAACAGGACTTCGAGAAGGCTGTGCGCCAGGCGATTATCGACTAGCGACAGCTGCTGAGGAGCAAATGTGCATACAACACATAAAACTGGCGCATTTGCCGCAACGCTAATTATTGTCTCGGTCGCGGCAGCAGCTACCGCAGTGAATCTGGCTGTTTCCGCCAGCGCGAACTACGTACTCCGTTTCATAAATACGGTGACGTATTTACGTAAGCTTGAACTCTAAAACAACGCAGGACGGCTGGGTTGGATATATTCCCTTCTACCCCGAAGAGGTTAAGATAATAAAGCCCAGGGTTGACCGCGTTTTTTGCGGTTAACCCTGGGTTTAGCGGTAAGTAAGATCTACCCGGAACGGGTTGCGTGATGGTTATGAATGCACACTACCCCGTTGGGGTAGACATCCGACCAAACAGGAACCCAGGGTTGGGCTGCAAAAAGCGCAGCTCAACCCTGGGCTCTGTGATCTAACCCCTTCGGGGTAGCCGGCGCGTGCAAGGAGCAGAGCAGGAATAAAGGCCTTGTTTTTCGTTACCGTATTTATGAAATGAAGCACTAAGGCACATAAATAATCGAGTGGAGGATATATGGAGTTTTCGAAATCATTTGCTAAGCTAGCATTAGTTGGAGTGGTTCTCATTTGCATGGGGTCTGTCGTTCAAGCTCAGGAGAAAACAACGCCTGTTTTGGGTAGCGGTGCGCCCGCAGCCGCCCCGCCGCCAAAAGCAGTACCGATGGGTCCCTACGGAGTGACCGTTGCGACCGACCCATCGCTGCCAACACATACCGTCTATCGTCCCACCGATCTCAGTCGGTTCAAGGGCGGAAAGCTGCCCATTGTGGCTTGGGGCAATGGCGGCTGCATAAACGTCGGGCGCGCATATGAAAACTTTCTGAAAAAGATCGCCTCTCACGGATTCTTCGTAGTTGCGATCGGTCCCGACAATGTGCCGGAGCCCGATCTCAGCGCGCTGAAACGCGGCGAAGCGCTCCCTCCACTAGCGCCCGAAATGGTGTCACGTGCATCACAACTGGTGGACGGCATAGACTGGGCCATCGCGCAAAACAGTCTCTCAGGTGGTCTCTATGCCGGCAAACTCAATCCAAAGGAGGTGGCAGTCATGGGCCAGTCTTGCGGCGGAACGCAGGCTATCGCCGTCTCCGCTGACCCGCGCGTCAAGACATCCGTGATCTGGAATAGCGGCGTATTTACCGGACAGAATGTGAGGTCGATGAGGATGGAGGCTACCAAGGAAAGCCTCAAGGCCTTTCACGCGCCGGTCGCCTATTTCATTGGAGGGCCGAGCGACATTGCATATGCCAATGCTGAGGACGACTTCAAGCGAATTGAGGGTGTGCCTGTGTTCTATGCAAATCTGAATGTCGGCCACGGCGGTACATATAAACAACCAAACGGCGGCTGGTTTGGTGAGATCGGTGTGGCGTGGCTGTCCTGGCAACTGAAGGGCGACAAAGAGGCCGGCAAGATGTTCGAAGGACCAAAATGCGGGCTCTGCGTTGAACCCGCCTGGACTGTCAAGAAGAAGAACATAAAGTGAGGAAGCGACTTGTTGCCTCGGCGCAACGCGCCGAGGCTTCGTGGGGCGCCGTCTCTCCCCACCGATAGTCATAATCAGCGCGCCCAAATAACTGAGTCATGCCGAGTAATTCGGCAGTGACATGCAGTGGCTCCGCTCACCGCCACCTATCCCAATCGAGGCGAAGCCCCTGAATTTTGATTTCCGCATCGGTCTGCCATTGCACTTATGGAAGGTCAGGCAAATGATTTCCAAACGATCAGCAGCTATTTTTGCCGGCATTGCGCTGATGCTTGCTTATATCATTTTTATCCCGCATGTATCAGGGCTTTCAATGGCCGGCGAAGAAAAAGTGAGCGCCCCTTTTAGATATTCAGGCTATACGTCACATGAATACCAAAGCAATAGACAGTGGTCTGAATATGTTTCCGTGTCGGATGGCACGAAGCTTGCCGTTATGATATCTGTGCCGACCCAGGGGCCCTCAGCCGAGTCCTTTCCCGCGATATTTTCATACACCTCCGGGCATAGAGCACTCGTGGACCCAGCCACGGGCCAAACGATACAACGTTCGCAACGGTTTATCGATTTTTTTGCCTCTTATGGTTATGCAGTTGTTACGGCAGAGATGCGCGGCAGCGGCGCTTCATTCGGCAGCCGGTTCGACCGGGGTCCGCAGATCGGCAAGGATGGGAAAGACCTTGTTGATTGGATAGCTGCCCAGAGATGGTGTAATGGAAATGTCGGGATGATCGGGGCCTCCTATCAGGGATTCAGTCAATTTGCCGTCGCAGGGGAAAAACCTGCGGCCCTTAAGGCTATTTTCCCCGAGGTTGCAGGATTCGATGAATTTACAGGGGGTCTGTTTTATCCTGGCGGGATCTGGAATATGGCAATGACCGCTGTAGCCCCTGCTTCTATTGCCAAGGATGATCAGAATGCCGTTTCACCGCCATTCAGTTTGCCCTCTGCTCCGGTAGTGGATGAAGATGGCGATGGGGATCTTGCTGATGAAATTCCTATGGATCGCAATGGTAATGGCGAGTTTCTTGATGATGGTCCCCCCATATACAAGGATGGGAATCCGAGACAGAATATTTACTATAATGCGACGCTGGAACATCTAAAGAATGTCGTCCTTGGCCCGAATCTATTGTCCCATGCGCCTTATAGAGATAGCAAGATAGGTGATTCAGGCTCCTCCTACCTTGACCTTGGACCGAATTATAGGCCAGCCCGCATAGCAGAATCAGGAATCGCTATCTATAATGTAGGAGGATGGTTTGACTATCATGTGCGCTGCACAACCCAATGGTTCGCTACCTTAAGAGCAACCAATCCGTCAAAAATGCTTCTCTCTCCCACCGCCCACACAGGCGGTTTAGGAATGCCAGGCCCCTATTGGAAATATTTTGGCATATCAGAGGACAGCAACTCCCTTGACCGGGAGAGGTTGCGTTTTTTTGATCGCTACCTGAAAGGCGTTCACAATGGCATTGATAATGAACCGCCCATATATATCTACGTCATGAACGGAGAAGGATGGCGGTTCGAGAACGAATGGCCCGTTGCGAGGCAAAAAACGATTAAGTATTACTTTGCGGAAGGAAATTCGCTTGCAGAGCAAAAAAGGTCGGCCGGATCTGATCATTACCGCGTCGATTATACCACCGACTCTCAGCAGAACGGCCAGAATCGCTGGAGTTTAGGTTTGGGCATGATCTCCAATGTGGTCCTCAGAACAAAGAAGGGTCTGAAATGTTTAACCTACACTTCGCAGCCTCTGAAATCCGATCTAGAGGTTACCGGGCACCCGGTTGTTCACATGTGGGTGTCCTCAACAGCGGCTGACGGAGATTTTTATGTGTATCTCGAAGACGTTGATGAAAAGGGAGAGGCATACTACGTTACCGATAAAATGCTGCGGGCGAATTTTTCGAAGTTAATCCGCAATGAGGATATCCTGCCCCAAGGGTCAGAAATCGATGTCCTGCCGGAACTCCCCTGGCATGGTTTTAAAAAATCCGACTATGTAGATGGGAATTTAGGAGGCGGCAAAAAAGCAAAGCTGGTTATTGATCTTATGCCTACCTCCTGGGTTTTTAAAGAAGGACATCGAATAAGGATCTCACTTGCCGGAGCAGATTGGCCCACTTTTCAACTACATCCGGCGCTGTCGCCAAAGAATGATCCCTCTGATCCTGCGAACATTACGCCCACGATTACGGTCTATCGCAATGCTATTTATCCATCCCATATTGTGCTACCGGTCATACCGGATAATCCGAACGTTTTCAAAGGAACCGCAAATGTCACCACCTCCGGATTGAATTATGAGGGGCCTGCTGAGCTTTATACCTTCGAATCAGAGGTCTACCTCCACTTTAATGATCAGTGGCTCAAATGGAAGACCATCAAGCATAAACAAACCACATCCCCGGGGCGCTACAACTGCACGGGCGAATCCGGTAAATTATCAGTGTCGGTCAAAACAAAGGCACCCTTCAATGCCCTGGCGAAAGGAAAAGGGATATATTTTGAAGGAAAGGCACATTAGAGAATGCAGCTCACGGGGCCGATGCCGGGAAAGGAAAACGATAAATAATGAAAATATATAATCCAAACAGAATCACTTTTTGCCTGTTGCTCAGCAACATCATCGTTTTTCTAGTCGTGGGCTCACAGGCACTTTCCCAGGATAAATGTGATAAGACTTGCCTGCGGCAGTTCAGCAAAAGCTATATTGACGCCCTGGTCAAAAACGACACTAAAAGTCTGCCTATAACCTCCAGTGTGAAATTCACTGAGAATGGCCGGGAGATAAAATTGGGCGAGGGATTGTGGAAATCAGCAAAGTCGATCGGCGAATATCGTTTCTTCATTGAAGACCCTGAAACCTCCCAGGCTTCATTCATCGGAGTAGTGGAAGAGGCTACCGGACCCGCGATTTTATGGCTGCGCCTGAAGGTCGATAAGAAACAAATATCGGAAATTGAAACGATCGTGACAAGAAAGGGCAGCCATGCCATCTTTGTTCCCGAGGCCCTCAAGACGCCATATCCTCCTTTCACGGAAGCGATCGCGCCGAATAAGCGGGAGTCGCGGGATCGGCTGATCGCCATCACTAATTCCTATTTCGATGGAATTGAGGCGCATAACAGCAAAATAGTTCTCGCGGATTCGAATTGCGACCGCATTGAGAACGGCATGAAGACAACCCATCGCAATACCATCGGCTCCGAGGTGGAAAACTGCGCCACATCGGCCGATTTACTCACTTACATAAAGGGCGTCGACAATCGGCGTTTTCCAATCGTCGATGAGGAGCATGGCGTTGTATTGGCAGTGATTACCTTCGATATCCCCGCAGGTCCGCCCCCGATGCCAGTTCAGTCCAGTGTCGCTGATGTGGAACTCATGTCGAAATTACGCAATACGGCCCGTACTCTGCTCCTTGCAGAGTTGTTCAAGATTGAAAACGGCAAGATTCAGCACATTGAAGCTTTTATGCACAATCTGCCCTACGGCGGCACACCAGGGTGGTAATTAACAATACAGGAGACAAATAAATGGATAAACATTTTAATCTGACAAAGGAGATGATCGCCGGTTTTATAATCGGGGCTGTTATCTGTGCTGCTATATGCGTTTTTCTGAATTATTTCTTCATAAAAATGCCTGCGACTGAGGCCGCGAACACATTCAATCATAGTGTCAGCGGTTTTATGAGCGGAGGAATTTCAGCCGCACTGGGTACACTTATAACAGCCAAAAAAATCTTGAAATAAAAGCCTTGAAGATTTTCATTAATAATCTATATTCCACCATCCTTCATGAAGGAGAAACACAATGATCCAACTCCGATTTAGATCTATCCCGATTATAACCATACTGTTTTTTGTGATGCTCGCAGTCAATCTCAACGCACAGGGTTTGAAAGTCGTCTCCCCCGAAAGCGTAGGACTATCCTCAGAACGTTTGTCGCGCATAGACAAAGTCATGCAGGAAGCCATAGATCAAAAGAAAAATGCAGGCATAGTTGTGCTTGTCGCGCGTCACGGTTCGATCGCATACCACAAGGCATTCGGATTTGCCGACATCGAATCAGGCACGAAGATGGAAACTGACAAAATCTTCAGGCTTGCTTCAATGACAAAGCCGGTTACAAGCGTAGCCCTGTTGACGCTATATGAAGAGGGCAAATTCCAGCTTTCCGATCCCCTGGAGAAATATATTCCCGCCTTTAAGGATGTGAAGGTATTAGCCGGATTCGATAATAATGGCGCTATGATTTTGGAGGCACCTAAACGGAAGATCACGATACATGACGTGTTCCGCCACACGGCGGGCTTCGGTAATGCCGGCGGGGACTCTCCGGTGGGCAAGCTCTATCGTGAGGCCGGAGTGGAAATGAACAAGGTGAATTCACTCAAAGAATTCGTCGAAAAACTGGCTACGGTGCCGCTTTTTTATCATCCGGGCGAGCGCTGGCTTTATAGCGCATCCCATGAAGTTCAGGCATACCTTGTAGAGTATTTTTCGGGCATGCCCTTCGACAAATATCTTCAAACCAGGATAACCCGGCCTTTGGGAATGAAAGACACGGTCTTCGGCGTACCGAAAGAGTTATTCAGCCGTTTTACCACCAGCTATAGACTTGGCAAGGAAGGTTTACAAGTCGTTGATAAGCCGGGAAACAGCAGTTCCAACGTGTTTGACAGAATCCCATCTGGAGGAGGCGGCCTCTCTTCAACATCTACAGACTATTTCCTGTTTGATCAGATGCTGTTGAATGGAGGCAAGCTGGGCAATGTTCGTATTCTCGGCAAGAAGACCGTGGAGCTTATGAGATCGAACAATCTTCCTCCTGCAGTTAAGCGCATAGCATCTATATATGGGGACACCGCTTATGGTCTCGGCGTCTATGTCCTTATTGACCCTGCCCAGGATGAAAATCTAGGATCCTCAGGTAATTTTGGATGGGGCGGAGCGTCGGGCGTCTATTCAATTATCGATCCTAAGGAGGATCTTGTGGCGCTCTTTTTCACACAGCTTATGGGCGACTTCACCATGCCACCCCGGTTTCAGACTCTCGTGTATCAATCGCTTATTGATTGATAAGCGCTAAGGCTAGGACAAGATAGGGCGTCTGACTAATACGTTCATTAATTGAAAGGAAACCAAAATGGAAAACAGCAGGATATTTTTAAGTTTTATCAAGGCTGTAATATCGGTCGCTTCAACGCTAGCCATGTTTGTTGGAACTGGGGCGCTCGCGAAGAGTGCTTCCGTCCCCACTGGGCCCTATGGCGCGGTTATGGAGTATGACTCGAGTAAACTTCCATACCAGACGGTCTATCGCCCGCGCGATTTAACCTCAACCGCTGCCGTGAAGATTCCGATCGTTGCATGGGGCAATGGCGGCTGTGCCATCGACAGCACTCGGTACTCGGGATTCCTGTCGACGATTGCGTCACACGGTTTCGTGGTATTGAGCACGGCAGTTCAGGAAGGCGAATCCCGCCGCCAGGCGACCGCGAGCGATTTGCGTGCA
>Ga0208980_10000742_pt1 | contig 18896 bp, 20 predicted proteins | sample WetSurMetagenome_3_FD_187993 | JGI IMG/M metagenome (GOLD analysis project Ga0208980, IMG submission 187993) | Wetland microbial communities from Twitchell Island in the Sacramento Delta, sample from surface sediment Aug2011 Site A1 Bulk (version 2) | ecosystem: Environmental > Aquatic > Marine... | reverse complement strand
TGGCGCGGAAGAGCTTTGATCTGGCCGACCGATGGCAGGTTCCCGTCTTCATCCTGACGGACCAGTACCTGGCCGACTCCGTCCAGGTCATGGATGGACAGGTCCCCACAAAAATGCTCCGCCGGGATTACCCCGTTTTCGAGGCCGGGTACAGGCGCTATGCGATCACGGCCGACGGGGTCTCGCCCCTGACCTACCCAGGTCTTTCGGAGGCGCGCGTCGAGGTCGACTCCGACGAGCACACCGAGGACGGGAAAATCACGGAAGATCTCGATCTGAGGGTCCGGATGGTAGAAAAGCGGCTCCGGAAAATGGAAGGAATCAAACAAGAAGCCGTCATGCCCTCCCGCTTCGGGAATCGAAAGGCCGCTACGGTTCTCATTTCGTGGGGTTCGAACCAGCACATCGTCAATGAAGCAGTCGGCACCCTGCAGGCTGAGGGAAAATCGGTGGCGGCCCTGCATTTCGGCCAAGTCTACCCGCTGACGCCGAAGATGGCGAGAGGGCTTTCCCGCAAGCGCCTGATCTGCATCGAGAACAACGCGACAGGTCAGTTCGCGCAGTTGCTCAAAAGCGAGATGGGCCTGAAGGTGGATCATCGGATCCTGAAATACAACGGCGAGTGCTTTACCGTCGAGGAACTGGTCGAGAAGGTCAAACAGATTGTTGGATGAAGGAACGGGGAGAGGGAGCCAGAGGGGAAAAATCCATGTTAAAACAAGACATCGCCTGGTGCCCGGGCTGCGGGGATTTCCCCATCCGGGCCACCCTGGAAAAAGTTCTGAAAGAGCTGCCGATCCCGGGAAAGGACATCGTTCTGACTTCAGGGATCGGCCAGGCGGCAAAAATGCCCCAATATCTGCCGTACAGCTATTTCAACGGCCTCCACGGACGGTCGCTGCCGCTCGCCGTGGGTATCAAGCTGGCACGCCCGGAGCTGACCGTGATCGCCGTCTCCGGCGACGGGTGCCAGTATGGAGAAGGGGGAAATCACTTCATCCACACGATACGGCGCCGCCTCGACATCACGATCCTCGCCTGCGACAATAAGGTATACGGTCTCACGAAAGGGCAGAGCTCCCCCACGACGGATGCGGGCATGAAAAACGCCCTGGACCCCCAGGGAAACCTCAACACCGCCTTCGATCCGCTGGCCGTGGCCCTCATCGTCGGGGCCCCCTTCGTTGCGCGGACCTTTGCCGGCGACCCCCGGCACATGGAGCAGGTCTTCCGCGAGGCGATCCTCTTCAAGGGCACCTCCGTCGTCGATATCCTGCAGCCCTGTGTGAGCTTCAACAAGGTCAACACCTACCCGTGGTATCGTGAAAGGGTCTACGGGGTGGAGGAGCCTCTGAGAGACCGGCTCGAAGCCATACGGACGGCACAGATCTGGGGCGATCGGATTCCCATAGGGATCTTCTGGCGCGATGAAGGCTACAACTGCCGGGAAGGCAAGGAGATGTTCCGCAAACCCGTCACGAAGGCTGCCGTGGCGCGGCTGCTGAACACGAAATGCATCATGATGCGTTAGGGGAATGTGGGGGGTGGCAGGAAGGGAATCGTCAAATTTCCAGCAAATTGACCGTCAGAAGTGACGGAATTCCGTCACAATCCTCCGAGCACCCGCCAGTAGTTTTCGTCCTTATCCGGCTCGACTTTCTTCTTTTTCTTCTTGTTAAGGGAGAGAAAGACAATGATGAACACGAGGAGAAACGGCTGCTTGCCCGAGGTCTTCATCAGCCGACGGACCAGACTCTTTTCTATGTTCTCCAGAAGCCCCACGATTCCCGCCGTTGCTGTCCTTTACTGTCGCGCATCGCGCGCTACAATACCTATATCTGACAAAATCCGGAGCTTGTAAAGACAAAAGGGAAGGGAAAATACAAAGGGCAAAAAAAAAGATTGGGTGCCAGGTGAAGGAGGGGAAACTGGCACCCAGAGAGAGATAAATGGGGTTTCAAGTTATCGGATTCGCTTTATACAATATGCAACAAGTGTGACAACTTGTGCATGATCGAGAAAAATTCTTGAATTTTTCGCAAATGGCCCGTTCAGGTGGCGGGGGCGGGGGCGGGTTTTTTCCGAACCATCAAGAAAGGAAGAACGATAAGTCCTGACAGGTACTTGATAATCGCCTGCCCGATGATGGCGGGCCAGATGGGCCCAAAGGCCAGCAGGACAAAGACGAGGGAGTCGACGGGGCAGGAGACGAGGTTGGACCAGATGATCCTGGAAACAAAGGGACGCTTGAGAATCTTAAAGAAAAACCAGTCAAGGCTCTCCGATACGAAGAAGGCAGCCATGGAGGCTAACGCTATATCCAGATTGAAGAAAAGAGTGATGACCGATGCCGCGATCATCCATCCCCAGGTGGCCCAGTCACCCCAGTAGCGCTGAACAAAATCCCGGAAGGAGAAGGTGAGCCCTATCCAGACGACCCCCGCTGGGAACGTGAGGCCGGCGATCGTGACAATACCGAACCAGATAACGAAGGCATTGCCCAAGAGGATGCTGAGGAGGTAAAGAACCCCCCATATCCACTTCTTCATGGTAGCGCTCCTACATTTTTTGTAGGGTTTTCTTCAAAAGGACGTCCTTTTATTCCACAACTCGACCCCCGATTCAAGGGTTTTCGCCTTGACGCTCTCGATGTGAGTTGTTAGGGTTTGAAACGGATGACTTCCTCGGGCTTTGATATCAGAAGAATCACGGTTACTGCCGCAGTCCTCGAAAAGGACGGCTGGATCCTCATTGCTCGTCGCAAACGCGGGGACCGCCTTGCCGACAAATGGGAGTTCCCGGGGGGGAAGATCGAGGAGGGCGAGACCCCCGAGGCCTGCCTCCGGAGGGAGCTGCAGGAAGAGTTGGGCATCGATGTCTCCGTGGGCGGCTTTGTAGGCCGCAGCTGTCATCGTTACTCCCACGGGGAGATCGAGTTGCTGGCCTACCGGGTCACACATCTGTCCGGTGATTTCCAGCTTCATGATCACGAAGAGATTCGCTGGGTTTGCCCGGCGGATCTGAACCGTTATGATTTTTCCGCGGCCGATATCCCCATTGTGAAAAGCTTGCTGGAAGGGATACAAACGATGCCTTCCGAAGAGTCCCCCAAGGAACAATACCTTCCGGTACAGGGCCTCAAACTCCGCTTCCTGGAATGGGGTCCAGAAGGAGCTCGGCCCATGGTCTTCCTTCACGGTACCGGGGACAACGCCCGCACGTGGGATCTGCTCGCACCCCACCTGGCATCACACTTCCGGGTCATCGCCCTGGATCAGCGCGGGCACGGAAAAAGCGGATGGGCCGTGCCGCCGGCCTACCGGTGCGGGGATTATATGCTTGATTTGGCCGCCCTGATCGATCATCTGGGCCTGAAAGGCATGATCCTGCTGGGGCACTCCATGGGGGCCCTGCACGCCAGCCTCTATGCCGCGCTTAACCCCGACAGGGTGGCCGCCCTCATCCACGTTGACATCGAGCCCTGCCCGCCGGACTGGAACCGGAAATACCTCCTCGGGCTCTACAAAAACCTTCCGGATTCGTACTCCGACCCGGAGGATTTCATCGCAGAGATCGGGAAAAATGCCCCCTATGCCCGGGCGGAACACTTGCGGCACCTGGCCGAAAAATCCCTCGTCCGACGGGGTGGCCGGTGGTACAGGATCTATGACCGGGAGATCCTTGCCCGGTTTGACCACTACGACCTTCTCGGGAATCTTTCCGACATCCGCTGCCCAGCCCTTGTCATCCGAGGCGCCAAAAGCCGCGTTCTCGGACGCCAGGCCGCAGAGGAGATGGCCCAGGCCATCCCGGCAGGCGAAATGGTGGAGATCCCGAAGGCGACCCACCCGGCACACCTGGACAACCCGGACGGATTCCGGGAAGCCGTCACGGGCTTTCTGAAAAAGCACGGATTCATCGCATCGTAAAAAGGAGATGAGCATGGATGTTTTCACGGCGATCAGCGGCAGGAGAAGCTGTCGGAAGTTCCATCCCGAAGCGGTCAGCGATGCGGACATCGAAAAGATCCTCGAGGCCGGCAACTGGGCCCCATCGCCTGCCAACCAGCAGCCCTGGGAGTTCGTCGTCATCACGAACACGGGCATCAAGGAAAAGATCTTTTCCGAAAGCGAGATCTGCAAGAAGAAGCTCTTCGAGCGAAGCGGCTGGAAATGGCTGGAGAAATTCCCCATCGACTTCGTGAAGGAGACCCCCGTCATCATCGCCGTGGTGGGCGACCCGAAGAAGAGCGGTGCCGATCTGTTTCTCGATGAGGGCTCCGGCCGGGGCTATCTGGAAGGCTGCTCGGCCGCCGTCCAGAACATGATGCTCGCTGCTCACGCACTCGGGCTGGGGACCCTATGGTTCAGCCTGTTTGAGGCCGCTGCGGTCCGACAGATCCTCAGTCTGGATGCGGGAAAGGATCCCGTGGCACTTCTATGCATCGGAAAGCCCGTTTCTTCAGGCGCGACGAAGCGGAAAGACTTCCGTGAAAAAACGACGTACCTCCGATAAGGTAACGGCATCCCGACGATGATCCATCCCTCGCGCATCCAGCCGCTCAACAGCAGGAGCATCCAGGACGGCCGGTACATCCTCTATTGGATGCAGGCCTCCCAGAGGGTCGAGTGCAACCATACCCTCGAATATGCCGTCGGCGAGGCAAACGAGCGCAACCTCCCCGTCGTTGTCGTCTTCGGCCTCACCGAGCAGTTCCCCGAGGCCAACCTGCGCCACTACGCCTTTATGCTGGAAGGGCTCGAGGAGGTCCGCAAAGGGCTTCGCGACCGGGGCATCCGGTTTGCGCTCATGCGCCGCTCGCCCGAGCTGGCCGCAGCGGCGATGGCCGAGGAGGCGGCCCTTGTCGTCGCCGACCGGGGCTATCTGCGCATCCAGAGGCAGTGGAGAAACCACGTCGCGAAAAACGCCCCCTGCGCCGTCGTACAGGTGGAGTCCGAGGCCGTCGTCCCCGTGGAGACGGCCTCGCCGAAGGAGGAATACACGGCGGGAACGCTGAGGCCCAAGCTCCAGCGCATCCTCGAGGGATACCTTGTCCCCCTGAAAGAAAGACCCGTCAGAAAGGATTCCCTCTCCCTTCGCCTTGATGTCGACACCGAGGAGGATTTCCCGTCCCTGCTCAAGAAAATGAAAATAGACCGCTCGGTTTCGCCCGTGAGGGCCATCCGGGGCGGCACGGCCCGGGCTAATGCCCTGCTGGAGGAGTTCATCGCAAAGAAGATCCGCCACTACGACGAGCTTCGGAGTGACCCGGGCCTCGACTATTCCTCCCACTTGAGCCCCTACCTGCACTTCGGACAGGTCTCGCCGCTCGCCGTCGCCCTTCGCATCGCCGCCGAAAAAGCGATCCCCGCCGGGGCGCGCGAGTCATTTCTGGAGGAACTGATTGTGCGTCGCGAGCTCAGCATGAACTTCGTCTTTTACAACGACCGCTATGACGGGTATGAGTGCCTGCCGGACTGGGCGAGAAAGACCCTCGCCGAGCACGCAAAGGACCGCCGTGAGTATATCTATGGCCCCGCGCAGTGGGAGCATGCCGGGACCCACGACCCCTACTGGAACGCTGCCCAGCGGGAGATGATGATCACCGGCAGGATGCACAATTACATGCGAATGTACTGGGGGAAAAAGCTCCTCGAGTGGAGCCGGACCCCGCCGGAGGCCTTCAGGACGGCCATTACCCTCAACAACCGCTACGAGCTCGACGGAAGAGACCCCAACGGTTTTGCCGGCGTGGCCTGGTGTTTCGGCAAACACGACCGGGCCTGGTTCGAGCGGAAGGTATTCGGCAAGATCCGCTACATGAACGACGCGGGCCTCAGGCGCAAGTTCGACATGGACGCCTATCTGAAAAAAGTGGCCGCCCTCGAGACGGAACGGTGAAATCAGAAAATAGCTGTCGACTTTTTCCTTGGATCACGGTATAAGGCTTGCGCGAGCGTCGTAGGCCCTAAACCGCTGCGATCGCCAGTGGCGACTGGCGGTTTTTTTTATGGCAATCCCCACGACCTGAAGAAACGATGATTCCCGCACATCCTCGAAAACTGATCCGGCTCCTGCTTCTTGTTGCGCTGATCGCAAGCTTCGCAAGCAACGCCCTGGCCCAGGCCCCGCCCGACGATATCCGCAAAAGCCTCGAGAGGGCCGTCAAGTCCGGCACAATCCAGAAAACCGTCTGCCCGCAGGCACCCTACTGCAACCCCTCATCGGTCAGCCGCTTCTACCAGATGCGAAAATACGAACCGGCCTGGACGAGGGATGGCTATCCGCTGCCCGCGGCGGACACACTGGCCCGTGCGATCAAGGCGGCCGATGCCGAAGGCCTTCAGCCCAGGGACTACCACCTGGAACGCATCGAGACCACTCTTGCGGAAATCCGCCAGATCCTCGTCCGGAGCGAAAAGCCGGACCCGGCAAACATCATCAACCTGGAATTTCTCCTTTCCGATGCCTACCTCGTCTACGCGGCCCATCTTCTCAACGGACGCGTCAACCCCGAGACGCTCCACTCCGACGAGTGGACGATCTACCCGTCGCGCTTTAACTTGGCGCGCCATCTCTCGAAGGCCCTGGAAGAGGGGGATTTCGAGGGCAGCCTCAATAGTCTCCTGCCGGCCCAGTCTGGCTACGGCCGGCTCAAGACGGCGCTCGTCGTGAACCGGGCCCTTGCCGAGCGGGGCGGCTGGCCCGTCATCCCGGGAGACGGCAGGCTCGAGAAGGGCATGAAGAGCGATCGGGTCCCCGTGCTCCGCAGCCGGCTGAAGGTCACAGGCGACATGCCAGCTGCGGCGGACAGTGCGAGCGATCTCTTCGACGAGCCCGTTGAAGAGGCGGTGAAGCGGTTCCAGTTGCGCCACGGTCTGTTCGACGACGGAATCGTGGGCACCCGGACGCTTCGGGCCCTTAACGTACCCGTGGAAAGGCGCATTCGTCAGATCGAGCTCAACCTGGAGCGGTGGCGCTGGCTTCCCCAGAACCTGGGGAACCCTTACATCATGGTGAACATCGCGGGCTACGGCCTCGAGGTCGTCGAGAATGAGTCCCCCGTCCTGACGATGAAGATCATCGTGGGGACGGCCTACCAGAAAACGCCTGTCTTCAGCGGGAAGATGACCTATATCGAGATGAACCCTTACTGGAACGTCCCTCACAGCATCGCCACGGAGGAGACGCTCCAGAAGATCCAGAAGGACCCGGGCTTTCTTGCCAGGGAGAACATGAAGGTCTTCTCGGCCGGGCAGACCGGCGAAGCGGTGGATCCCGCCTCCATCGACTGGTCAGCTCTCTCGGAGAACCATTTCCCTTATCGCCTGCGCCAGGAACCCGGCCCCCGCAACCCTCTGGGCCGGATCAAGTTCATGTTCCCCAACAAGCACAGCGTCTACCTGCATGACACCTCCGACCCCCAGCTCTTTCGCAAGGAGCGGCGCGAGTTCAGCCACGGCTGTATACGGATCGAAAAGCCCATGGAGATGGCTGAGTTCGTCATGAGGGGAAGCAAGGAGTGGCCGATGGAGAAAATCAAGGCGGTTCTGAAGACGAAAGATACGACGGTGGCCAACCTGCCGAAGCCCATACCCGTGCACATCCTCTACTTCACTGCATGGGGAAACGGCGACGGAACGGTGCACTTCCTCGAGGACATCTACCGCCGCGACGAGCGGCTCGAGAAGGCCCTCCAGCCCAAAATAAAGCCTGCCAGGGCCGCAAAGCCCTAGCAGGCCGTTTCATTCATCTTCTGCATTCCCGAGACCCGAGTCCCGATCCCCGCGACCGTAAGGCCGCTCAGGCCTTCTTCACCTTCTTCTTTTTCTTCCTTCCGTCCTGCCACGTGCGCACGTCACCCACATCGAGGTGGACGAACCCGCGCCTCGCGTAGTACCCGACACCGCCGCAGCGCATCTCCCGCGCCGCATCGTTGAGGTACTTGATATGCAGATCGGGCATCCGCAGGTCGACGGCCATCCCGGCCATGTGCAGGCTGTTGCGGGCAACCTTGCGGTTGCGCTTGCGAAGGGCCGCATTGGTCCTGGGCGAGCGGTACCCCGAGATGACGTGGAAGGCGCTTTCGCATTCGAGCTTCTGGTTGAGATTGTAGAGCAGGTCGAGCAGGTTGGGGTCGATGTCCTTGATCTGGTTGGCCCGGTAATCACGCAGGATGTGATTGACCTCCGCGAGCGCCTCGGGAATGTAATCCCCGTCGGCCCAGTAAACCCGGTTGAACGTCTCGCCCGTATTGGTGCTGTAAAGATGGAGCCTGCGTTCCTCGCTGGGTTCGAGAATGAAACCGGCTTCCTCACGCCAGCCGGGCGTGATCAGCTCCGGTGCGGGGGCCTCTTCGAGAGATGCAATAGCCTTGTGGGGCAGCGCCAGGAGAGCGGCGCCGAAAATCCCCAGCTTGAGAAAGGAGCGGCGGCTGAAAGGATCGGCAAACAGATTGCCATGTTTTCTAAAGGAACGCATCAGTCCCCTCCTTTGCTTTTTCCCTAGAAAGCATGCGCCAGCGACGCAAAAGTGCTGTTCTTTTACCCCGGCCCGAAAAGGAAAATCAAGGAAAAAATTAATTTCCTAACAATATTCGTGCCATGTCTCGTTTTGGTTACATGAAAAAGACCGGTACGTTTCCGGTCCTGTCTGAATTATCGACCCGTAAGGGTACCAACTTGAGCATTTCTTCACCTCCGAGACATCAACTTTCCTTTGAAGGAAAAATGCGTTAAGATCCACCATTACGGAGAACGCAAATGACTATCCCCCTCAAGGACCAGGCACTCAAGGACGACATCATCCGCTTCTGCAGGGAGCGAAACGCGGAGCTCGTGGGATTTGCCCCCGTGGAGCGCTGGGACGAGCACGGCGAGGTGCCGCCGGATTTCCGGCCCAGGGCGATCTTCCCGCAGGCGCGCACCGTCATCGTCATCGGCATGTCCATGCCGCTGCCTGTCGTGGAGACCACACCGTCGGCCCTCCACCAGGAGCTCTACACGACGACGAACCGCCAGCTCGACGATCTGGCCGTGGAGCTCACGCGCTACCTCAACCGCATGGGGCACGCCTCGTTCCCCTTCACCCGCGACACCTACACCACCATGCGGGCGCTCAGGGAGAATAACCTGGCCGCCTTCGGCCACGTCCCGGCGGCAAAGTACGCCGGCCTGGGCACGATCGGCATGAACCAGTGCATCCTCACACCCGAGTTCGGGCCCCGTGTCCGTTTTGTTTCCGTTCTCACTGCCGCCGAGATCCCGCCCGACCCGATGCAGGGCAAGGAGCTCTGCATCCAATGCGGGCTCTGCGCCGAGTGCTGCCCCAAGAATGCCATCAAGCCGCGGGAGGACCGTGTCGTCGGAGACTATGACAAGACAGCCTGCCTGGAGATGCACGAGGAGCTCGTGAAGCGGCGCTGCTACCCCTGCGGCATCTGCACGAAGGTCTGCCCGATCGGGAAGGATCGCCGGCTCTACAAGAGCAAGGGGATCCGGAAGAAATACGGGAAGGAACGGGAGGTCCTGGCGTCCAACCCCGATGCCCCCGAGTACAAATCGTGGACCCACATCCGCAAGTATGGGGCCCCCCACAAACCCAGGGAAAAAGCGAAAGACAAGGAGTAGCGCCATGGAGCGGTTCGAGAACTTCTGCGGGCGGATCCAGAAGATGATCGCCGACGAGAAGACCATATCCCGAAAGATCGAGAACGGAAGGGAGATGGTCTCGGAGCTCGTGATCCGGCCGGACTGGTTTTTCGATTATCTGAAAAAAATGATCCTCGAGCCGGCCTCCTTCGAAAGCCGCAGGCCCGGCATCTGGCCCAACGAGTACGCGCTGTACCGAAGCCCCGAGAGGTCTATCGTTGTGCTGGCCTACATCTGGGATGCGAAGCTCGCCGACATCATCCACGACCACGGCTCCTGGGGCATCATCGGCACGCTTTGCGCAAAGCTGGGGGAAAGGAAGTACGAGCGCCTGGACGACGGGAAACGGGAGGGCTATGCGGAGTTGCGCGAGACGGAGCACAGGGTGTGCGGGCCGGGCGAGACGACCTTCGTTTTGCCCCTCAACAAGGGGCTCCACGCCATGGACAACCCCACCGACGGGATTGCCGTTAGCGTCAATGTATACGGGAAAACGATCCGCCAGGGTTACGTCCAGTTCTTCGACCCGGAGAAAAAGACCGTCACCAGGGTCTTCCCGCCGCGGACCTTGAGGGAGGTCCTTGCCGTCAAGACCCTGGCAGCCATCGACCCGACGCGTGCAGAAGGGGTGCTCCGAGATGTGCTCGGTACGTCGCGGCCCCCGCAGCTCAAGCAGGAATACGAGGCGGCCCTCGCCAAAATCAGGGGCAAGTGATCGGTTGTCATCCTTCGTCAAGCTCAGGATGACATGATCTTTTGTCATGGTGATCGATCATCGTGAGCCTGACGAACGACGAACCATGACTCAATCGAAGATCGCCACGCCTCGCACGGCTTCGGCTCGCGATGACCGTCTTTTTATAGCCGATTCTTTCGACCGAATAGACCGGATAGACGGGACAGACTGAACAGACCCGCTTTCGCTATTTAACCTTCTCGAAGTAGGAGTCCTTCACCCCGTCGAGAAGCTGGAAGGTCTTCACCTTCACGGCGAAGACCTCCGTGTCGGGATCTTTCGCGAACGGCTTGAGCTGAGGGTGTTTTTTCAGCAGCTTCTGCCGGGCGAGCTTCTTTTTGGCCTTGTCGCCGATGGTCTTGAAGACACCGCTCACCGTAAGGGCCCTGATCCGGGCGCGATCGGCCCCGCAGTCTTCCTCGCGGGTGTCGATGAGGAGACTCACCGTCCTGTTGGCGGCGAGGTTGCGGAACTTCTTCGTCCCCTTCCGGGTCATCATGTAGATCTCACGACAGTCCCGGTCCGGCACATAGGACATGAGCGAGCAGTGGGGAACGTTGTCCATCACGGTTGCGAGCACGCAGACATCCTTGTCCTTCACGATCTTCTTCATCTTCTTGAGCATGAGATTCTCCTTTTTTCCGCCGGGACAACGGCCACGGCGAAGGCTATACGATTTTTACCGGCTGCGTATCCAGATCCTTCCCTTCGTAGAAAACGACCAGGAATATCTCCCGGTCAGAGCGGTTCACGATGGCGTGGGGGAGGCCTGCCGGGATCTCGAAGAGCTCCGGCTCCCTGCCGCCGACGAGAATCTCCTCCGCCCCCGTTATCAGTGCTGCCGGGCCCCCGCAGAACAGCAGCCACTCCGCGGCGCTTCCGTGGGCATGGTTTCCGCGGACGGCCCCGGGCTGCATCGATGCCACGTGAAGATTTCCCAGCGTCTTCCCCTCGAGCCCCGCCAGGGGAAGCGGGTTGAGGACCCAGCCCCTGGCATCCTTCCAGGCCTTCTCCCCGATCGCAACGCTCCTGATTTTCGCCATGTGACCCCTCCGCGTCCCGTCATCGTTTCATCCGACTTCATTTCTAACACGCCTGAGTCTTTCGTGGCAAGCAGGACAACTCCCAAGCCGGCCGCGGCAGATGATTTGATTTGCGTTCCGGGCATATTCTGCTATCCTATCTCTCATGGAAAAGATTCGCCTCGGAATCAGCACCTGACTGCTCGGCCAGAATGTCCGCTGGAACGGCGGGCACGCACTGGACCGGTTCCTCGTCAACTCCTTGGGGAAGTACGTCGAGTATGTCCCCGTCTGCCCTGAGGTGGAGTGCGGTTTCGGTATCCCTCGCGACACCTTCCGCCTCGTCGGCGACCCGAAGCGGCCGCGACTCGTGATCCACAAGACGGGTGCCGATCACACGGAAAGGATGGAGGACTGGGCGCGCAAGCGCGTCAAGGAGCTGGAGAAGGAGGACCTCTGCGGCTACATCTTCAAGAGCGACTCGCCCTCGAGCGGCATGGAACGGGTCAAGGTATACAGCGACAAGGGCATCCCGTCGAAAGTCGGCGTCGGCATCTTCGCCCGGATCTTCATGGAGCACTTTCCGCTCACCCCCGTGGAGGAGGAGGGTCGCCTCCACGACCCCGTCCTGCGGGAGAACTTCATCGAGCGTATCTTCACCTGCATGCGCTACTGCGACATCATGGAGGGCACGAGGCAGGTGGGGCGCCTCGTGGACTTCCAAACGAAGAACAAGCTTCTACTCATGGCCCACAGCCCCAAGCACCTCAAGGAGATGGGAAGCCTCGTGGCCCATGCCAAGGGGATGCCGGCCCGGGAGCTTGTCGAGCGCTACGAGAGCCTTCTCATGGAGGCCATGGCTCTCAAGCCCACGGTGGCCAAGCACGAGAATGTCCTGATGCACATCATGGGTTACTTCAAGAAAGACCTGAGCGCAGACGAGAAGCAGGAGCTCCTGGGGGTCATCAACGATTATAAAAGAGGGCTTATCCCTCTGATCGTCCCCGTCACCCTGCTTGGCCACTACGTCAGAAAGTACCGTCAGCCCTACCTGAAAGAGCAGACCTATCTGAACCCTCACCCGATGGAGCTGATGCTCCGCAACCACGTCTAAGGCACGAGATTCGAGGTACGAGGACCGAGGGAAACCATCCCTCCCTTTAATACCTCGATCCTAGATCCTCGCTCCTCGATCCTGACTGGTTGACGCAGCATGCCACGGGCTGTATCTTATCGTCATGCCAACGAACCGCGACACGGAAATTCCCCGCCTGCTACTCGACTGGTACAAGATAAACAAGCGGGACCTGCCCTGGCGCAGGACGAAGGACCCCTACCGGATCTGGGTGGCCGAGATCATGCTTCAGCAGACCCGCGTCGACACGGCCATCCCCTACTACGAGAGGTTCCTGAAGAGGTTTCCCGATGTGAAGGCGCTCGCCCGTGCCCGCGAGGACGACGTTCTCAAGGTCTGGGAGAACCTCGGCTACTATTCCCGCGCCCGCCACCTCCATGAGGCGGCCCGTGCCGTCGTGAAACAATTCGGCGGGACGATCCCGGAAGAGATGGAGGATCTCCGGAAGTTGCCCGGCGTGGGCGCCTACACCGCCGGGGCGATCCTGAGCATCGCTTTCGGAAGACGCTTTGCGGCCGTCGACGGCAATGTGATCCGCGTCATCAGCCGCCTCTTCGCTGTCGAGGACCCCGTCGGCGGGAGCAAGGCAAAAAATTGCATCGGGGCAATCGCGGAGAGGCTCGTCCCGGCGAGCGAGCCCGGCCATTACAACCAGGCCCTCATGGATCTCGGCTCCGGCATCTGCACGCCCCGGAGCCCCGCCTGCCCGGCCTGCCCCCTGGCCGCTGAGTGCAGGGCCAGGAAGAAAGGGATCCAGGAGTCGATCCCCGCAAAAAAGACATCGGCAGCAGTCCCTCACCGCGAGGCTGCCGTTGCTCTCATCCGCAATGACCGCGACGAGATCCTTCTCGTCAAGAGGCCGGGGAAGGGACTTCTCGGCGGCCTCTGGAGTTTTCCGGGGGGCGACCTCGGAGAGGGGGAGACGCCTGCCGCGGGCCTGCGCAGGTCGCTCCGGGAGGAGTTGGCGCTGAAGGCAATCCCCGGCAGGGAGATGTTGTCCGTTGAACACGGATATTCTCACTTCTCCATTACCGTGCACGTCTTTGCCTGCACAATCCGGGGGGCCATCCCTGATGCCGGGGATGATGCGCAATTGCGCTGGGCCGGGATGAAGGGTATTTCCCGCCTTGCCGTCTCGAGGCTCGAGATGAAAATCCTGAAAGCGTTGCGCCTTGCTCCGCCTGCCGCAAAGCCATTTGACGATGGCAAAACCGCCCCGAAACGTGTTAAGTATTCTAGAGTTTTCGGAGTTTTCGATGCACCGGGGCAGCCCATGAGCAAGGATCATCTCCCGGCAACGCCGGCCATCCGGGTCCTCAAGGACAACGAGGTCGACTTCGTCCCGCGGCCCTACAAGTACGAAGAGAGGGGCGGCACCGAGGTGGCCGCAAGGGAGCTCGGCGTCGACGAGCACCTCACCGTCAAGACGCTTGTCATGGAAGACGAGAAGAAGTCGCCCTTTATCGTCCTCATGCACGGCGACAGAGAGGTCTCCACGAAGGACCTTGCGCGCATCCTCGGCGTGAAGACGGTGCAGCCCTGCGAACCGGCCGCGGCCAACCGCCACACAGGCTACGTGGTGGGGGGGACGTCGCCCTTCGGGACAAAGAAGGCCTTGCCTGTCTACGTGGAGGAGACGATCTTGCGTCTTCCCGCTATTTACATCAACGCGGGCCGCAAGGGGCTCCTCGTGGAGATGAAACCTGCAGAGCTCTTGCGGATTCTGGAAGCAACGCCGGTGAAGGTGGCGCGATAGTTCGCATGAAGATGAAACGATCTGCCGATGACGAATCCGTCATCATCGAGTGCCTGCGATGCGGGACGAAAAACCGTATCCCCCGGACCCGCCTTGACGACCGGCCACGTTGCGGGCAGTGCCACGCGCCGCTTTCCCTGGAAGCATTCGCGGTGCGCCCCATGGAGACATCGGATGGGGCCTTTGCCCACGACATTCTGGCCGCTCCGGAGCCGACCCTCGTCTTTTTCTACTCGCCGCGATGCCCATACTGCCGGATGCTTTCGCCGGTGATCGACGAGCTGGCCGTAAAATACGAAGGGACCGTCCTGATCGCGAGGCTCAACACGGATGTGAATCACATCATCCCGACCCAGTATGAAATCCAGGGAGTCCCCACGGTCCTGCTCCTCCGCGAGGGGAAACTCCTCAGGAGGATGGTCGGCGTCCTGTCGGGCGATGAAATCGAGCGGAATCTGAAAGGAATCCTCAAGCTGTCGTGAACGATACCCGGAATAAGCTCCAAGATAAGCTACAGGATAAGCTCAAAGAAGGTTTCCTCAACGGACTGAAGCGGGGGTGGAGCGCGTTTCTCTGGATGATGAAGATCATCATCCCCATCTCCTTTCTGACGGCTGTGCTCGCCTGGACCGGGTGGCTCGGGAGGCTGGATTTTCTGCTTGCGCCCCTCATGGGATTCATGGGCCTTCCGGCCATGGCAGCCCTTCCCATCGTCATCGGGGGGCTCACGGGCATCTACGGCGGCATTGCGGCCATGGCGGTCCTGCCCTTCACCGTCGCCGAGATGACCCTGTTGGCCAACTTCCTTCTCATCTGCCACAACCTCATCCAGGAGGGGGTCGTCCAGGCAAAATCCGGTCTCAACCCCGTCAAGGCAACGCTCTTCCGGATTGCCGCCGCCGTGGTCACCGTCTATGCCATGACCTTCTTCATCAAAACCGACCCCGCGGCCGCGGTGCAGGCGGGCGCCCTGGGAGCCTCCACGCAGGCCTTTCAAGTGATGGTGGCCGACTGGGGGATCTCGATGCTGAATCTCACCGTGAAGATCTTTTTCATCATCATGACGATCCTCACGCTCCTCGATATCGCCAAGAGCATGGGTTGGATCATGCCCATCGTGAAGGCCCTGTCGCCCTTTTTACGAATCCTGGGGCTAAGCGAGAAGGTGGGGATTCTCTGGATGACTGCCGTCATCTTCGGCCTTACCTACGGCGGGGCGGTGATCGTGGAGGAGGCCCGGCAGGGACACATCTCGAAGGAGGAACTCGAGGAGCTTCAACTCTCCATCGGGATCAACCACTCCATGGTTGAGGACCCCTTCCTTTTTCTGACCTTCGGGATCAGCGCCTTCTGGCTCTGGGTGCCGAGGCTGATCACGGCCATGGCAGCCACCCGGATGCTCACCCTCTGGGTGTCGTGGACGAGAAAGAAAAATACCGCCATCAGCGGATAGACTAAACGTTCCAGGAGCATGCCCACATGAAACGTCCCCTGTCGATTTCCCTGGCCTTTCTTTTTTTCGCCCTCATCGTCGCCGGCTGCTACGGCCTTCAGGGCAAGCAGACGCGGCATTCCAGCAGTGTCGTGCAGTACCTTTACCCCGATAAGGAAAACGTGGCGGTCACGCCTTCCATCCCGGTTCTTTCGCTGCCCATCAAGGCGGGTGTCGCCTTCGTCCCGGACACGGAACTGTCGGGCAGTGCCTATCGGTTGAGCGAGAAACAGAAGCTTGACATTATGGAACAGATCACGAACGAATTCGCCAAGTACCCCTTCGTAAAATCCATCGAGCGTATTCCGACAGCTTACCTCAAGCCGAAGGGCGGGTTCACCAACCTCGACCAGATCCGAACGATGCACGGTGTCGATGTGATCGCTCTGATCTCCTACGACCAGGTGCAGCACACAAGCGAGGACATGCTCTCCATCGCCTACTGGACGATCGTCGGCATGTACGTCGTTAAGGGAGAGCGCAATGACACCAACACCATGATGGACACGGCGGTCTACCACATCCCGAGCCGCAAGCTGCTCTTCCGGGCGCCGGGAACGAGCCAGATCAAGGGCTCAGCCACCCCGGTGAACCTGGCCGAGCAGCTCCGCAAGGATTCCTACGACGGATTTGTCAATGCCAACAGCGACATGATCGCCAACCTGCACGCCGAGCTCGAACGATTCAAGGACAAGGTCAAGGCAAAGCCCGAAGAGTACAAGGTCGTTTCCGAGCCCGGCTCCCGGGGCGGCGGCGGCTTTGACCCGCTGACGGCGATTCTGATCCTGATGACGGGAGGGGCTGCCCTGTGGCTCGGCAGAAAGAGAGATTAGCGGGTAGCGTTCCCCCGGTGACGGTCGCGATCGGGGCGCTGGCCATCGCCGCACATCTGTGTCCGCCTCTGGCTGCATTCCTCGTCTACGAGCGGAGCGCCATTGCGGGCGGAGAGTTCTGGCGCCTTGTCACGTGTCCCCTCGTGCACTTCTCCGGGGATCACCTGTTTTTCAATCTGCTGGTATTCGCGGCAGCGGGGGTTCTGATCGAGCAGAGACGCCCCCGGCTCTTTGCGCATCTTTGCCTCGCCGCGTCCCTTGCGGGGAGTATCTGCCTTTTTCTTCTGTCGCCGGGAATGTCGGTTTTCGGCGGGCTCTCGGGAATCGCGACGATGGCGGTCGTTTTTCTCGCCGTGGAAGAGGCCGGCAAAGGAACGCGGGGCAGCTTTCTCTGGCTTGCTGTCTTTGCCCTGACGGTGGGAAAGATGATCGCGGAGTGGGTCCTGGGGACGCCGCTTTTCGCCGGCCCGGAGGCGTTTGTGATCGTCCCGTCGGTCCACGTCGCCGGCGGGCTCGTGGCACTCGGCGCATACCTTGCGGTTGTACGCCGGCGAGATATCCTACTCATGCCCTCCGGATGACCGTCGGGAGCGAAGCCCCGAAAGGAAAGCCCTCGCTTCCTCGAGCCCGTTGCGAAACGCCTCGTCAAAGGCCTCGTCGCCCATGCAGCAGGTCAGAAAGACGGGAGTGTAGTAGATCGCGTTGAATTCCTGGACTTCGGCGGAGTCTTCCCCAAAAAGTGCCTTGAGGATATCCTCCGTTTGCTTTCGCCACTGTCCAAATTCCCCCGACGCAGCCGATTTCCCGCACAATTCGTCGATAGCATCTAACTGGATTTCAATTACCTTTTCGCCTGTCACCTGTCACCTGCCACCTGCCACCTGTAACCTAATCTCGTACATACCACATCCCCCCGGCTCTGGACAGGGGTTACAAAAACGAAGCATCTGCTTCGCAGGTGAAGCAAATGCTTCGTCGTCGTAACTTGCCGATCAATATGACGTTTTCTCTCCTTTCCCTTGAGAGCCATCCCCAGGCAAAGGATGTGCTTCATTTTCCCCGGTTAGCGCGCGAGGAGCACAGGAATAATGATTAGTAATTTCAGTGTATTACAAAATTGCCCTCCCGGGCACGGCCCTTGCTCTATAGGAGATTGAACAGAAAACCGAAAGAGGGGGCGACATCATGAAAGCGCCGAACAAAACCGCAACAATCTGCCAATGGGTTACCGACCCGACTGATACCTGCATCGGACAGACGAGAGCCCGTGTGGCCGAAGTAATGGTAACCGAGCCCATCCCGGGGAGAATCTTTGTTCCCGCCGGAGGGGTTGCAACAAGGGTCCGGAAGGTTCCCGAGCGGATTGTCAATTACGAGAAGCGGGGTCCTGTCGGCATCATCACCGCAAGGGTACAGAATATCGGCGAAGCCTACGACGAGATCGACGCCCTGCTCGACAGGATCGAGCAAGACAAGGAAGTTCAGGTCGTCGCCATCTACACCCTGAATGGGCTTTTTGCCTCGCTTCCCATTCGCTGCGGAAACGCCTCCACGGCATGACAGGAAGCATTGCAGCACAGCAGGAGGACACCATGAGCTTCTACGAAGCGGCAAGAAAAGTTCAAAAGCAGAAGGAGATGGAAAAATACCTGGAAGACATGAGGAAGGCAATGGCCCAACTCGAGCGGATGATCCAGAATGGGGAGATCCACTGAAAGAATTTCCACTTTAATAGAACTTGTACGGAGGGGCCGGCGGTTGGGGGAGAGCGCCACTGAAAGCCCCGGACACCCCCTTTAAGGGGCCGCTGACGTCGCAATCGCCCTGCCCCTCCAGGCAATCAGCCTGCCATCGGACCACAGCACCTCTCAGCGCCCTGCACGGGGATCACCGGACCAGAAAACCCTTGCACAATGCGATAAAAAGCGTATTATTTCAAATACGTGGTGCCGGGAACCCACCACCCCAAGGCACTCATGAGCCGTACAGCCCGAACCTCAAAAGCAAATCAGGGGACATCGTCCTGGAAGCCCCAGGAGTATCAGGGCGATCTTCATGCAAAGGACCGGCTGCTCACCTCCGTCCACAAGATCAGCAGCCTCCTCACCCGACCCGTCGCCCTTGACACCGTCCTGACCGCCATCGTCGAAGAAACCTCTCACGTCTTCGGTTATGACCGCGTGGCAATCTACCTGATCAGCAAGGACCGCAAGCGGCTCGAGTGCAAGTATGAGATCGGCTTTACGCCCGAGGAGATGGAGATCGCCTTTCA
>Ga0208980_10000741_pt1 | contig 18901 bp, 15 predicted proteins | sample WetSurMetagenome_3_FD_187993 | JGI IMG/M metagenome (GOLD analysis project Ga0208980, IMG submission 187993) | Wetland microbial communities from Twitchell Island in the Sacramento Delta, sample from surface sediment Aug2011 Site A1 Bulk (version 2) | ecosystem: Environmental > Aquatic > Marine... | reverse complement strand
GAGCCGGTCCTCGCCGTGCCTGGTAATATCAACGGCATCGTCTGCAATTAGACGATGCCCCTTCAGAATCAGCTCGAGGGCGCATTCGCTTTTCCCGATCCCGGAAGGGCCCAGCAAAAGAATACCCAAACCATAAACGTCCAGTAGCGCTCCATGAATTGTAATCCTCGGCGCAAACCATCCCTCAAGAAATCGTGAAATCTTGGTAATAGCGACAAAGCTTATGGCTGAGCTTCGCAGCAGGGCAATGCCGTCGTGTTTAGCTAGTTCCACGACTTCCTTCGGCGCCTTGAGCCCTCTGGTTACGATAATGCAGCCGATGCCCAGTCCTTGAAGTCTGCAAATGGCTTCGCCCCGCGCACTCGGCTTTAAATTGCGCAAAAAATTGATTTCACTTCTTCCTAGAAATTGAATGCGGTCAGGATCAATGTAACCATTGTAGCCGGCCAGGGCAAACCCCAGCTTCTGGATCCGAGGAGAGCATATCTTATTGCTCATTCCCTCTTTTCCATACAGGACTTCAAGGTCCAAATCCAGGGATTCAGACTTGCAGAGTTCGTGAACCGTAATACTCTGCCGTCGGCATCCTTCAAGCTCAGCCATACAATATCCGCACTTTTCGTTGCAGCATTGGGCCTATCCCGGAAGCGCAAAGCACATTCCGGCGTACTTCTCTGCCATCATGAGTGGATAAGTCCGAGCGAACCGTTTTTGCGCCGGTAGAGGACATTGACTTTGCCGGACTCGACATTTCGAAAAACAACAAAAGGGTTATCCGATTGGGTCAATTCCAAAACCGCTTCTTCTACGGCCATGGGTTTTTTGTGAGCTTCTTCATCCACAATGCGGCCTTGCCTGGCCGTGCGTGCGTCTCCCCTGCTTTGAGCTTCGCTCAACTCCTCCTTCAAGTTTCTTCCTGTGCGCTGCCGTTTCCCTTCATATCTCTTGCGCTTGTGTTTGAGAGCTTGCCGTTCCAGTTTCTCGATGGCCAGTATGATTGAGGAATACATGTCGCTCGTCTGGCCTTTTCCGGTCAGATTGAGCAGTTTGGATTTCAGGAGGATTTCCGCTGAATGACGTGTTTTCTCAACTTCAATAATTACATGAAAACTGACATCATTCCCGAATATCTTTGAAAACTTACGCAGCCGTTTCAATACATAACTTTCAATTGCAGGAGTGATTTCAATATGCCTGCCAGTAATCTCCACATTCATCTTGATCTTCCTTCCGGGTGATGTGATTGGACTCTCCATTCGGTCCGTTGCCGCTTTTTAGGAACAATATCCCCGGCAATACAGTTTCTGTTCAATATCAGAAGAGGTAGCCGATTTTCCTCTCACGCGATCCAGGAATCTGCATTTGTTCCCGGTACTTTGCAACGGTTCGACGCGTAATGAATATTTTGCTTTGACGGAGCATTTGTCCGATCTGGTTATCCGAGTATGGTTTACCTTTATCCTCGCTCTCTATTATTTTCTTGATCGTGAGTTTCACTTGGACAATGGACAGTTCTTCACCATCGGAACTTTCCACCCCCATTGTGAAGAATTTGCGCATTTCAATGACGCCCTGCGGGGTATCCACATATTTATTTGTGACAACCCGGCTAATTGTGGAACTATGCACACCGAGCTCGCTAGCGACATCTTTTATCAGCATCGGCCGCAGTGCAGACGGTCCCTTCTCCAAGAACTCCCTCTGCCGGTTCACGATGCAGGCACACACCTTGTATATGGTTTTTTTTCTTTGGCTTACGCTCCTGAGCAGGTCGATTGCAGAACGGAATTTGTCGCGTAGAAATGTTTTTGTCTCTCCGCTGACTCCGTTGCTTTTCAGGAGTTCTCTGTAACTGGCATTCAAACGCAACTGAGGCATGCCTTCATCATTTTGAATGATCACAAAATCGTCATTTACCTTTGCGATCGTAACCTCAGCTTGAACATAATTGGCCTGCTGGCTGTTGTATTTCAGTCCCGGTTTCGGGATGAGGTGCCTGATGATATCCACCGATTTCAAGACATCTTCGAAAGAAAATCCTGTCTGCGCTGCAACTTCTTTAAACTTGTGATTTTCCAAAAGGTGAAGGTGATCTTGGACAATAACCCAAGCCAGGCTATCCTTGAGATTCAATGCAAGCAGTTGCAATAAAAGACATTCTCGCAGGTCCCGTGCTCCAACGCCAACGGGGTCCATATCCTGCACCACCTTCAAAGCGGCTTCAGCATCGTCTCTTGTGCAGCTTTTGGCTTCGCAAAGCTCGTCCAAGGTGATCAGGAGGTACCCGTCTTCATTGAGATTGCCGATAATCTCGCTCGCAATTTCACCTATGCGAGGATCAACCTCCGTGAGCCCCAGTTGCCAGCTAAGATGATCCTCAAGAGAGGGAGGGCGCGATAAAAAGGATTCAAAGGAGGGTTTTTCAGATTCCTCGACTTCCCGATTCTTGTACCCTGTATCCAGATATTCATCAAATAAATACCGGAAATCGATATCTTCGAAGGAATCTTTAAGATCTCCGCTGGTTTGGTTGTCCGCCTGCCCACGTTCCTCCAAATCGCCGTCATCAAGAGTCATATCCTTAGGAGGTTCCGGTTCGGCGGACTCCTCCAAAAGTGGATTCTCCGTCAATTCCTGATTGAGCATTTCCTGCAGCTCGAGCTTGTTTAGCTGAAGAAGCTCTATCTTTTGCAGCAATGATGGAGTCAGCGCCAGCCTCTGACTCAGCCGCAGATCCAGAGACTGCCGCAAGTATTGCTTGCGATTTGGCATTGCATTCAACTCAACCTGAAGTTTTCGCCTAGATACACCTTTTTCACTTCTATATCGTTGGTCAATTGTTCGGGAGATCCTTGGCGCAAAATTTTTCCATCGTTTATTATATAGGCACGGTCCGTGATATTCAAAGTCTCGCGAACGTTGTGGTCAGTTATTAAAACGCCGATATGACGGGCTTTCAACTGCGCTATGATCCTCTGAATATCCAGGACTGCAAGTGGGTCAATGCCGGCAAAAGGCTCATCGAGCAGAATAAAGCGGGGTGTAAGAACAAGAGCCCGTGCAATCTCCAGCCTTCTCCGCTCCCCCCCGGAGAGGGTAAAGGCGCCCTGATGGCGTAAGTGCTCAATCCCGAATTCCTTCAGGAGCCCGGTTACCAAAGCGGCTTGATCTTCCGACGTAATTCCGAGCGTTTCCGATATGCTGCGGAGGTTTTCTTCGACTGTAAGTTTGCGAAAAACCGATGGTTCCTGCGGTAGATAGCTTATGCCCGAACGCGCCCTCTGATACATGGGAAGGCCGGTGATATCTTTACCATTGAATATAACGCGTCCACTCTCTTGGGCAATCAGGCCGACAATAATGTAAAAAGTTGTTGTCTTTCCTGCGCCGTTTGGACCAAGGAGACCGACGACCTCACCTTGGCAAAGCTCAAGATTGACTTCATCGACGACTTTTCTGCCTCGGTATGACTTGTTCAGGTCCAAGGCTCGCAGTTTGCTATTTGTCATCGGAAGTCATTCTATATCAATCCCTTACGACTACTACACTCAGCGATTTTCAAGCAGAATCCTATCATCGGAAGCAAAAAATGTCAACCGGCGCGCGATTGACTTCCCTCTTTGTGGATCGACAATTTCGGCATTGTTACCCGACACCACGAATTTCTTCGGGCTCAGGAAGTAATCAGCCGTATCGCCCCTCGCTTCCCTGCCTGATTGATGAATAATGACTTTTTCCACTGCCGTCGCTCGTTCGATCTGTTTTCCCTCGGAATCAAAAGTAACCTCCAGACTTTCCGAAGACATATCGAAGTCGGCCCCCTTCAGGACTACCTTCCCTGAATATACGAGGGAGGATTTCGATCGCGCGTATTGAAGCTGTGAACTTGCGATTGAAATAACGCCTTCAGCGGATGAATTTTCACGACTTCTGGTGTCATTGGTAGTGGTCAGTTTTGCCAGATCAGTGCTTTTGGCTGCCACATATTGGGGTACTATGTGCCTTATACCCCCTTCTGCTACAATCCTTTCGCCCCCACCGAAAATTTCCAGTACTTGAGATTGCAGCTGACTGCTCTCTGAGAGCATTTGCACATTGCCGCTGTATTTGGCGTGGGACGCTTCCATCCAGTACTGCAATTCCTCTGCTGTACAAATAGTTGCGCTTGAAGAACTCGAGGATTTCTGCGCATGCGCACCCAGCATTCCCTCCTTGGCTTGCAGCACCGACCGAACCAGGCGATGCGCATACAAAGTCTTGGACTGACGATCCAATTCCATCACTTCTGCTGTAGTGGAACTGCTGCTGTCCTCGATTTTCGGTTTTTCCCTCAATACCAGAACCTGCTTGAGCGCATCGTAATCGCTCCGCCCGGCTGAGGCCTTTCTGGAGCTCTCCTGATAAACAAAATCACCCCATTGCGAAACTGATTGGATTGCTCCGTCCGACTCCTGAAAATCCGCGCGCATATGATCGCTTGAGGTACTGAAATCCTGGGCAGAATTCTTTGAGTCCGGCGCAGCAGAATAATTAAAGGTCACGCGCACATTGCCGTCGCCCTCGAAATTTCGGAGGCGATTGGCCGGAGAAAAGAAACGGAATTGAACCGTATCCGCCTCCAGACGCTTGACCTGCGAGCTCCCTCCATCGGCTGCAGGAATACCAGCAAAAATCACATTGCCTGAGGCAACTCCCGACTCCACAAAATCAGCATCGGAGGCATAATTCATCTTCAGAGAGCCCGCTGAAAGCGATCGCGTTTGTTGGGCTGCAGTTGCATCACCGTTTGCAGCTGCGTTGGAATTCCATCGAACGTTCCCTTTGGCCTGGAGTTGCTGAATGCCGGTTCGGGCATTCATTTCTCTGAAAGAAATTTGGATTTCATCCGCCATGAGGCTCTCGCTCTCCACATCTCCGGCACTTCGATTTGACATTTTTGCGCTTTCCCAGACGTGGATTCTATCCAGTAGACCGCTTCCTGAAATGAATGTCGCCTCCAGCCGGTTTGCAGTCACGACCGATTCATCGCTTCCTCGCTTGCTGCTGAAACGAACCCCCGTTGTGCTCTGAACCAGCAAAGGCAGACCTTTTTCGGGATCCAGTTGCAGATGGATCTCTGCTCCGCGCAACTCCTGTTCGCGGCCCTCCGCGTTTGAAGAAAATGAAGCCTGCCCGCGCACATCAATCTTCTCAAGAGCTCTGCTTGAATGATTGACCAGAAAGACCATCTCCTCACCCTTGAGAGTGCGTTGCTCGGCAGCACTCTTCGCTTGATAGGCAGCATTGCCCAGACAGCGCAGCGACTTCAGATATCTTTCATCGTCGGTAAGAATCACATCTATTTTGTCGGCGGCAAGAGTTGCCGACCCTGCATCCACATACGCGTCACTTTGAAAACTGAACACATGCGCGCTTCGAGATAAGTAAGCGCTTTTCGAGGTTATGTGAATCTCCTCAAAACCCATGGAATTTGTTGTCCTGGTCTCATTCGAAACAACAGTAAAATCAACATTGGAGGTCAAACTCAGCATTTTTTGAGCATCGTCATAATTCCCTCCGCCGGCCGTGCCGCGCATCTGTTTTGAATTGAACTGAAGCTTGTCCTTAATGAATCCTTTATTGGTGCGCAAATCATAGCGAAGGTTGCCTGCCGATAGCGATGCTTCCTCCCCCATCTGTACGCGCACATCCTCGATAAACTCCGCAATCTTACCTTCCTTGTCGTACTCCGCCTTTCGGCTGCTAATTCGATTCCGGATGCTGCCGTCTGGGTTGAAGTCCTCTGCCTCGATCCCTTCAAGAAAGTTTTTCCCTTGCCGCGTTTCCAGGAGTTTTTGCGCGCGGATCTTAAAACGGGTAACTCCATTCTCATGTTCCGAATATTCGATGGTTTCTGCAGATCGCGCCATTTCGGAACTCAGGATTTGCATGGTTTGCTTGATTGCGTGCGCGCGCCTGTACCATGTGTGCAGGTAATTGATGCCGACCAGAAGGATCACAAGCACAATAATCCCTATCAAAAACCCGCGCAGGTGTTTTATCAGAGAGATATGCACGCAAAACTCCTCAAGTCTTTAGGCTGCCTCAAATGAGTATATGGGTTTGCCATGCGCGCAGTCAACGAAGGGAGACGGGTATAAAAATCCCAGGTGATGTTTGACGCGGGAAAAACGCTCCTCTTCGGCGCAGGTGACAATTTCACCATCGCACACAAGGACAGGGGAACTCATGCTGTCATGGTTGGATCCCAAATATGTACTCCGGTGTTTTTATCCCGATTATTTAGGCAAGCTTCTGGCGTTAAAGCTCATAGGTGTGATCTGCTTTGTGGCTAAATTTACCTGCCAGATAAAATGTTCTTCCTGATTTTCAGCCAGCCTTGTGAACGCCAGGTCCACGAGATAGGTGCCCTCTTCCTGCCGTTTTGCTGCAGACCATGACTTGAATTTCAGCTCGGGATTTTTGCCTGACACCATGTCGCTGACAGACGCATTTTCCGCGAGCAATAAATCATAGGCTTCCTTTTCAACGCTTCCCTGCTGAAATTTTGGCCCTGATTCCGCCTGTTCCTGATCCGCCAGCACGCCGGAGGCGGAGCTATCCGCTTCCTCCGACTCTCCGGCGTCAGCCTGCTCTGTTCCTGCTTGAATAACCTTCTTAAGGACGCGGGGGCCCGTCGGCAGGGAGCGTGGAAGTGTCATCTGAATCAGTGCAGGCTGGGGCACCGGAATCGCCAGAGAACCGGGCTTTCTGTATTCTTCCGGAAACGGCTCTTTGTTCTCCCCTACCTTAAGCGTTACAAGCTTCGGTACGGGGCCGTACATAGCCCGGCTCAGTGCCGATGTGCGTTCTCCAAGGCGCTGGCGAAACCCTCGCACACTTACGATCGGAAGACCAACAACAACAATGAACATCAACAAACCCGTGCAAATCATGGATCGAATCCGGTAAAAGCGAGCAGCGGATGTGGCAAATGTTCCGGTAGGGGAGTAGGAATATGGTTTATTTTCACTCGGAACAGGCTCGGAAGGTGTATTTTCTGCGCTCATTTGGTGATCCATTGATCACTTCAGCACGGCTGCTCTTTTTCGAACGCCGCGGTGAATCAGGTACTGATAGATGAACTCGTCGATATCGCCGTCAAGAACTCGGTCGGTATTTGATGATTCATACTTGGTCCGATGATCTTTTACCATCCGATACGGGTGCAATACATAAGAACGGATCTGGCTTCCCCATCCTATGTCCAGTTTGGAATCCTCCACCGTTTGCAGTTCTTTCCTTTTCTTTTCCAGCTCACGCTCATAGAGGCGTGCACGCAGGATTTTTCTCGCCACATCACGATTCCTGATCTGCGAGCGCTCATTTTGGCACGATACCACTATGCCCGTGGGGATGTGTGTAATGCGGACAGCGGAATCAGTCACATTCACATGCTGTCCGCCTGCACCCGAAGATCTATAAGTATCGATGCGGAGATCCTTCTCGTCGATTTGCACTTCGATTTTGTCGTCAATTTCCGGATAAACAAAAACCGACGCAAAACTCGTGTGACGCCTGGCAGCTGCATCGAAGGGTGATATGCGCACAAGACGGTGGACGCCGCTTTCAGCCGACAGATTCCCGTAAGCATACTCGCCTTTCACAAGGAACGTTGCGGACTTGATTCCGGCCTCATCGCCCTGTTGGTAATCCAGCATTTCCGTTTGATAGCCGGATCGCTCGCTCCAGCGCAGATACATACGAACCAGCATCTCAGCCCAGTCCTGCGATTCGGTGCCGCCGGCCCCCGGGTGGATGGTCACAATGGCATTGGAGAGATCATGTTCCCCCGAAAGAAGCATGCGAATTTCAATGTGCTGGCTTTCCCGCTCAACTCTCAGGATTTCCTCGTTGAACTCTCCAAGGATATCCTCGCCTTCGGCGGCCAGTTCCATCATTGCCCGCAGGTCTGAAATGTCCCGCGCCAATTTTGCATCGGCTTCGATATCCATTTCCAGTCGGCGTCTCTCCTGGAGAATAGCTTGAGCCTCTTCCGGGCGGTTCCAGAAGTCAGGTTGCGCCGCCTTCTTTTCAAAGTCGAGAATCTCTGCGCGCTTTCGCTCTGCATCAAAGATAACCTCTTATTTGATGTGCTTTTTCTTCGATTTCGTTCAATTTTTCGCGCAGTTCCTCAAGCATTGAGATCTCCCCCTAAAAAAGTCTGGTTTCAGCCTCGTTTATCCCTTGCGAGGCAACAATAAGCAATTGCCCAAACGACTATGATAACACACGGGATGAGCAAATAATCTCCAAAGCGGGTGTAGACACTTCGTTCGTTCAAAAACGAGAAATGACCGCGGCAGATATCCTTCTTAAAAGTGTGCGTCGCCGATTCGATAGAGCCTGTAGGAGTAATAACCGCGGAAACGCCGGAGTTGGCAGCCCTCAAGAGAAACCTGCGGTTTTCCACCGCCCGCCATCGAGCAATGGTCAGGTGCTGATACGGGGCAGCACTGTCGCCATACCAGGCATCATTAGTCAGATTCACGATCAGCCTGCTGCCTTGTTGCACGAAACGGCGCGATAGATCCGGGAAAGCCGCCTCAAAACAGATGATGGCGTTGACAGGCTGATTGTTGATTGTCGCAGCAAGATATTCATTGCCCGCGGAAAAAGCGCCCACATCCCGGGAGATGGAGCCAGCAAAGGAGAAAAGACTCTGATAGGGAATATATTCGCCAAACGGCACCAAATGAATCTTGTCGTACCGCTGCAAGGTGTTACCATCCTGACTGATAAAATACGCGCTGTTGAAATATTGCGTGCCCTCGCTGCCCACTTCCGTGCCGATGTTGCTAAATATCATACCCATCGGGAATTCCAGAGCCAGTCGGCGCATCGCCTTGCGATAGGATGAATTTGATTCATATGAAATGGGAGTGGGAGATTCCGGCAGTATGAGCAGGTCATCCTTTCCCGCACCCAATTGCCGCACCATTTCTTCATAGCCGTCCTGATACTTCCAGGCAAGAACTTCTTGCGGGTCATCAACGGATAGATTCCCCTGCAGCATAGCCACCCGGTAGTCGGTTGTGATTCCTCCCCACACGCGCCAAGCCTGTGCCCCATACCACAAGCATCCCAGCACAAGGAGCGCCATTATCAGAGCCGGCCAAACGGAGTCCCTCTGGGGCCTCCTGAGAAAATACCAGGCCAATGAAGTGTTGACGCAAACCACAAGCAGCGAAATGCCATAAACGCCTGCCAGATCAGCGGCCTGCATTATGAGCGGGAAGCTGCTTTGCGAATACCCGGTCAAGAGCCAAGGAAATCCCCCGAAGAGAAAATGGCTTATGGCGTATTCCATCAACAACCATGCAAGAGGGAAAATGAGCAAAAACACTCTCCCTTTCCGGTCCATACAATAACGGGTTATTAAGCATGCGAAAGCAGGAAATAGCGCCAAATAAACTGCCAACAAGACGAACAGAAACCACGCAACCGCGAAGTCAATGCTTCCGTAATGAACAAGAACGGAGGGAATCCATGGGAGCAGGAGAAAAGCCTGTATCCAGAACGCAATCAAGCTCCCAAAAAATGCGCTTCTTAAACTCCCGGCACGATCAAGAAAGAAAAGAAGTGGCACAAGCGACACCCAGGCGAGCCAGCCCTGGTTTACCTTCGGGAAGGAACAAAACAAAAATATCCCTGTCATCATCGGCAGCAGGGAAAATGCTATGTGATGTCCCCCCTTGGCACGATTCCGTAAAATGTCCGCAAGGGGAGTTTGACCGTTATGCGCGCTTTCATAAAAGCGGTGCGCCAACAGATTCGATGCCTCGGGTTTCTTCTTTTTTGGCCTATTCCGCCGCATCAGAAAATAATGCACAAGGGGAAATAGTCAGTTGGTCTTCACAAAGCCCGCAAAGCCATCCTTTTTCAATCGGAGCTGCATTGCGACGGCATCCGCGCGAGATTCGAATTTTCCAACCTTCAGCAGAAATAGCTGACCAGGTTCTGAAGGAGAGGAAATCGCATACTCATAGCCTTTGGACTTCAACATGTCGGCTTTCGTCTCCGCTTCCCTGCGCTGGCGGAACGCGCCGATCTGCACACTGTAGCTGACCTTGGCCGCAGTTTTGACAGCCGGCACCGGCTGCTTCTTGGTCTTGGGTTCGGCCACGACAGATTTCTCCGGCGCTTTCGTCTGGGGCAGAGTTGTTTTCGCGACCGGCTCAACGGCTGGCGTGGATATTTTTGAATCCTTCTGCCCTTCTCCGCCGATATCCTGATACCAGTTTAAATCTTCTTTCGTCGGTTCGTTCACGCCTGCGCTCGAAGACTGGGAATTTTTGGCAGATTCCGCAATAGGAGCCGCAGCAACGGGTGGAGCGTTTTGAGCCGCCAACTGCATTCCCTGCCTTTTACCTTCAACATATCCCAGAATGAAGAATCCTCCGCATATGCCGATCAAAACAGCAAACAAAATGATGAGCTTCCGGTTGTCCAGCACAAATTGCACACCCGGATCTGCAGCGCGATTTTCCATAATTGATAGTCCTATGCTTTTCCCTTAATCCAATCCCGGATTATATCAATGGGAACGGGAAACACCACGGTTGTATTTTTTTCCACGCCAATCTCTGTCAGAGTCTGCAGGTAGCGCAACTGCAGAGCGATAGGTTCCTTGTTAATTACTCCAGCCGCTTCAGCCAGCTTGGCAGAAGCCTGGAATTCCCCGTCCGCATGAATGATCTTTGCCCTTTTTTCCCGTTCAGCCTCAGCCTGTTTTGCCATCGCCCGCTGCATTTCCTGCGGCAGGTCGACCTGCTTGACTTCAACCAGGCTAACCTTGATCCCCCAGGCATCTGTGTGTTGGTCGAGGATTTCCTGGAGCTTTACGTTCAGTTTCTCCCTCCGGCTCAGCAGGTCATCCAGTTCAACCTCACCGAGCACAGATCGCAAGGTTGTCTGGGCCAACTGAGAGGTCGCATACAGGTAGTTCTCAACCTCCACTATCGCACGCGGCGCATTCATCACGCGAAAATAGACAATGGCGTTCACCTTCACCGAAACGTTATCGCGTGTAATGATGTCCTGAGGTGGAACCTCAAGAGTAATGGTTCTCAGGCTAACCCGCACCATTTTATATACAGGCCAGAAAATCAGGATAAATCCCGGCCCCATGGCTTCAGGCAAAAGGCGGCCAAGCCTGAAAACAACTCCTCTCTCATACTCGCGAAGGATGTTAACGGTGCTCCACAGATACAGCAGAATTATAGCAATGCCGATTAGCCATACGATGTTGGATTCCATTGTCGCCTCCCCAAGGTTGGTCCCTCAATTCGGGATCCTGCTACCCCATCTCCCCTTTAGTCACAGTCCTAAAAGTGACACAGATTCAAGGAGGGTTTTCGAAATCAAAAGTAAACAGCCGCCCCGAACCTCTACTCTTTGATCTCTTCGACCTTCAAAGTCAGATTTTCAATGGCTACAATTTTAACACGCTTGCCGGCAGAAATGGGTACGGAAGAGCAGGCGGACCAATATTCTCCTCTGACCTTGACGCGCCCGCCGCCAGCGATTTCGCTGTCAGCAACGCCCACAAGACCAATCATGCCGGCATCGCCCGTAGACACCTTCTGCCTGAGAGATTTAAGCAAAGCAAACAGGAGCAGCATGAAAATAGCTGCAAATGGAAGAACTACCCCCAGGGCCGTCTTCAGCCCTATGCGCACAGCCGGGTCCGGAGCATCAATTAAAATGAGAATTCCGATGAGCATAGCGGCCACTCCTCCAAAACCCAGAACACCATATCCCTGCACCTTGACCTCGGCGATAAACAGTCCTATCGCCAGCATAATCAGCAAAACTCCGACGTAGTTTATAGGCAGAAAAGAAAATCCCAATACCGATAAGAGCACACAAATCCCCCCGATTACTCCGGGAGCCACAAACCCAGGGTGCGTAAATTCAAAATACAGCAAAATCAGGCCGCAAATTCCCAGTAAAAGCGCGAAGTTCGGTTCTGAAATCTTAGAGAGAAATATTTCGCGCGTCGTCATCGTGTAATCGACAAACGCCTCTCCCCTCGGATTCAGGACTATTTCTGTTCCAGAAAACAACTGCACCTTGTAATCTTGCAGTTTGTCGATCAATTCCTGCTCGTCTTTAGCCACAAAATCGATCAAATGATTAGCCAAAGCTTCCGTCTCAGTAAATGATTTGCTGTCGGTAACTCCTTTCTCCGCTTCCTCAACATTTCGATTCCGTTTGCTTGTGATGCTCCGCAAATAGGCCTGTGCGTTGCTGGTGATTTTTTCGCTCAGCGTCTTTACAGCCTCTCCTCCGCTCACAGGAAATCCGCCGATAGCCATAAGCGGATGGGCCGCGCCAGTATTGGTTCCCGGCGCCATTACCGCCACATCTGCAGCCAAAAGAATAAAGAAACCCGCGCTTGCTGCTTTAGCCCCACTTGGCGTCACGTAGACCACAATGGGGATTTTGCTGCTGAGCATTTTCCCGATGATGTCCTCCATAGAGGATCCATACCCGCCGGGAGTCTGCAGACGGATCAAAAGAAACTGAGCATGATCGGACTCTGCCCTCTCGATAGAATGCTGCACAAATTCTGCGGTAATGGGGTCTATAGACCCATTGATGTCAATGCGGGATATTGCAGCGCCGGCGGGGGTCAAGCAGCAGAAATATGCGAACGCCAGCAATACGGCTAACCTTCCAATGGTATGCATAAGCTTTCTGCGCCTTATTGCTATAATAATACAGCAAAATTGGTGTGGAGAAGATAGGATTCTGCAAGCAGGCTTCCCAAATAAGCACTGCGTCCTGTTGCGGGCGCTCCTAAACCGCGACGAAATTATCCCCTAAAAATTCGAAAGCCTTTCGGCGTGATAGGAAGAACGAGATAAGGGGGAGGATTCCACTTGAGTGAAGCCCAGCGATTTGCAGTAGTCCCTGAACTCGGCAAATTCTTCCAGGGAGTAATAGCGGTCGACCGGGAGGTGTGCGCGGGTTGGCTGAAGATACTGTCCCAAGGTGACTATATCGACCTTGGCATCTCTGAGGTCATGCAAAACTTTGAGAGCCTCCTCCTTATTTTCTCCGAGGCCGAGCATGATGCTGGACTTTGTGACGATATCAATGCCGAATGATTTCGCATTGCGCAGATGATCGAGCGAGCGGCTGTAGCGGGAACCCTGTCTGGCCACAGGATACAGGCGTGGAACCGTTTCCACGTTATGTGCGAGCACGTCAGGCTTTGCATCTACGACAACTTTGAGCGCTTCCCTGTTGCCGCGAAAATCAGGGATCAGCGTTTCGATCCCAATTCCCGGACACAATTCGCGCGCTTTCCGAATGGTTTCGGCAAATATGAACGCTCCTCCGTCCTCAAGGTCATCTCTATCAACGGAGGTTATCACCGCATAGCGCAACTTTAATTCTTGGATGGCAGAAGCAACCCTGGCGGGCTCCTCCAGGTCATATGCCTGCGGGCGCCCGCTCTTCACGGCGCAAAACTTGCAGGCGCGGGTGCATATATCTCCAAGAATCATGAACGTTGCCGTCCCTGATCCCCAACATTCGGCAACATTGGGGCATAATGCATCTTCGCACACGGTATTCAATTGGTGTTGCCGCAATATCTTTTTCAAGCGAAAATACTCTTCCCCCTGGGCCAAACGGACCTTAAGCCATTCAGGCTTTTGTTGACGAGCTTTTTCCATATCTGATAAGTAATATAATTTCAGCACAAATACAAATGCAAACAGCCGGTCGATAAAGATGCCCGGCGCTACATAGGAGCAATTTCGAGGCCTGACAGCCCGGGCTCCGCATGATAAAATGCGCCAGCCTGAATAGTGGGTCAGGCGCCCGGGTTCATAAATCTGTATGGGTCCGGTGCGTTTGTGGCATTCATATTTAATGATTACAACCCTGTTAAGGAGATTCTAAATGGGAAAGACTTATAAGATTGCGGTAATTCCGGGAGATGGGACCGGGCCGGAGGTGGTGGCCGAGGGAGTAAAGGTGATTACCACCGCAGCGCAAAAATTTAGTTTCACGCTGGATTTGACCCACTATGACCTCGGAGGCGAGCGCTACAACAAAACAGGTGAGATTCTGCCTGACAGCGTTATAAGCGAACTACGTCAATATCATGCAATTTTTCTTGGCGCCATCGGGCACCCGGACGTCAAACCAGGCATACTTGAAAAGGGCATCCTTCTGAAGCTGCGCTTTGAGCTAGATCAATATATTAACCTGCGTCCTGTCAAACTCTATCCTGGTGTTGAGACTCCCCTGAGAGATAAGGGCCCCGATGAAATTGATTTTGTCGTTGTACGCGAGAACAGTGAAGGATTATATGCCGGGGCGGGTGGAACGTTGAAAAAGGGCACTCGCGATGAAGTGGCAATCCAGGAATCGATTAACACACGCAAAGGCGTGGAACGCTGCCTTCGCTATGCCTTCGACTTCTGCCACAGACGTGACCGGGCCAAAAAACTGACCCTGTGCGGCAAAACCAACGTTTTAACTTTCGCCTTTGATCTTTGGGAAAGAACATTTTACGAAGTCGCGAAAGATTTTCCGGACATCAAGACCGATTATGCGCATGTGGACGCGACCTGCATGTGGATGGTGAAGAATCCGGAGTGGTTTGATGTCATTGTCACGGACAACATGTTTGGAGACATCATTACCGACCTGGGCGCCATGATTCAGGGGGGAATGGGCATCGCGGCCGGCGGCAACATAAATCCGCAGGGCGTTTCCATGTTTGAACCCATTGGAGGTTCGGCGCCCAAGTATACCGGCTTGAATGTCATCAATCCCATGGCAGCCATCATGGCCGGGCAGATGATGCTCGATATCCTGGGAGAATCCCAGGCCGCAGCGGCGGTTGAAAAATCGGCAATGAAAGTTATGGCAGATAAGCTGAAGAGTATGTCAGCAGGGAAAATGGGTTATTCCACTTCACAAGTCGGCGATTTGGTCGCAGGCCTGATTTAAGGCTTAATAGGTCGAATAGGACCCAAGAATCCTGAAATATTTCATCCTCTCCTGAAGATGACGGATGGCGTTGACGCACTCCCGGCTGCGGATGTCGCTCTGCAAATCGACATAAAAAAAATATTCCCATGGCTTGCCATGGATTGGCCGTGATTCGATTTTTGTCAAATTGATATTACGGAGAGCAAAGACCGACAAAGCTTTGAACAAAGCTCCCGGTTCGTTTGTCAGCGAGAAAACGATTGAAGTCTTCTCGCCCCCCCGTGGGAACCGCCCATTGCGCGCCAGCGCCAGAAAACGAGTGTAATTTTCCCGGCTGTCTTCAATGCCGCTTCGCAGGATCTTCATGCCGTAAATGCGTGCCGCTTCTGCGGATGCAATGGCTGCCGCGGTTTTCAGGCCATGATCGCGAATGTGCCGCACGCTTCCCGCGGTATCGCTAAAAGCGACTTTCTCGGCAGATTTCATGCGGCGCAAAAATTTTTCGCACTGGGCGAGCGCAACGGGATGAGAATAGATCTTGTCGACGCTGCGCGCTTCGCATTCAGGGTGCGCGATCAGATTGTGCTCGATGCGGACCTGGGTTTCCGCCACAGCCTCAAGCGAATAGCGCGAAAGCAGATCGAAATTTTGATGAATGCTTCCGGCGAGCGAATTCTCGATGGGAATAACCGCCAGTGCGGCCTTTTTGCTCACCACCGCAACAAAAGCATCCTCGAAAGTCGGGCACGGCAGCAGCTTGATTTTAGGTCCGAAGATTTTGCGGCATGCTTCCTGGCTGAAAGCGCCCAATTCCCCCTGAAATGAAACCACCGATCCCGCAGGCACTCGTAGAAATTTATTTTTCATATTTGTTGTTTAATTGTGAGTCAGGCTCCTGCCGCTCGGCAAGCGCCGCCCTGTAATGCTCCAATTTGTTGACCGCATTCAGGTATGCGCGCGCGCTGGCGTCAACAACGTCGGTACTTGCCGCTTTTCCGATCAGGGTCACTTTGCCAAAATCCACCTTGATAAACGCTTCACCCAAGGCATCGGTCCCCCTGGTCACACTGTGAACCGAATAATCCAAGAGTTTTCCGGCGACTCCGGTAATTCGTTGAATGGCATTAATTGCCGCATCCACCGGTCCATCCCCCACGGCCGCTTCCCGCAAGCTTTTGCCTCCCTTCTCGAGAATAATCGTTGCCGTGGCAAGAATCTGGTTGCCGCTGCTGGCCTGAATGTAATTCAACTTGTACGGATCCGGAACAACTCTCAAGGCATCGCGGACTATGACTACGAGATCATCATCAAACACTTCCTTTTTCTTGTCTGCGACCTTCTTGTACAAAACATATGCCTTCTCAAGCTCTTCCTTGCTGAGCTCGAGGCCCAGATCGCGGTATTTGAGCTGGAGCGCATGACGCCCGGAATGTTTCCCCATTACAAGCTTGTTCTCCTTGATACCCACCGTTTCCGGACGCATGATTTCGTATGTGGTTTTCTCTTTAATGACGCCATCCTGGTGGATGCCTGCCTCGTGCGCGAATGCATTCCGCCCCACAATGGCCTTGTTGGCTTGAACCATCATTCCCGTAAGGTTGGTAAACAGGCTGCTTGTGGGATAAATCTCGTGAGTTTCTATCCCCGTTTCAAAATCACCAAAGTAATCCCTCCGAGTGCGCAGCGCCATCACAACCTCTTCCAGTGACGTGTTCCCCGCCCGTTCCCCAATTCCATTGATGGTGCACTCCACTTGTCGCGCCCCCTGGAGTGTCGCGGCAAGCGAATTTGCTACCGCCAACCCCAGGTCATTGTGGCAATGAACCGATAGTATTGCCTTGTCAATATTGGGTACCCTTGCACGCAGAGTCCGGATTCGTTCACTAAACTCGGATGGAATGGCGTACCCCACGGTGTCGGGAATATTGATCACGTCGGCGCCGGCCTCGACCACAGCTTCGACAACCTGGCACAAATAGTCCAAGTCTGTACGAGAAGCATCTTCAGCCGAGAATTCCACCCTGCCACAAAGCGATTTGGCGTATTGCACCGCGTTCACCGCCTCTTCGAGTACCTGCTCCCGCGTTTTCTTCAACTTATACTTGAGATGTATATCGGAAGTAGCGATAAATGTGTGAATTATGGGTCTTGATGCGTCCCGCAGAGCATCCCATGCGCGGTCGATGTCGCGTTTGTCCGCGCGCGCCAGGGCTGCGATTGAAACGGTCCTTACCGATTCGGCAATTCTCTTTACCGCTTCAAAGTCCCCATGGGAGGTAATTGGAAATCCCGCTTCAATAACATCACACTTCAGCTTCTCGAGTTGTTTGGCCATGAGGATTTTTTCTTCAATATTCATGCTGGCGCCAGGGCACTGTTCGCCATCCCTGAGTGTGGTATCAAAGATATATATTCTTTCCGACATTATTCAACCCTTTCACCGGTAAAGAGGCCGATATGCCCTCTGATTTCGAAGCAGGTCGGCCCAGCCGGGTGAGATTAAGTGATAGGCGAGGGATCCTAGGTCATGTAGCTTGCGTTGATATTAACGTACTCATGGCTGAGATCGCAGGTCCAGACTGTTGCGGCTGATCGCCCGGCGGCCAGATCCACTTCAATCAGCAGGTCATGGCGTTTGATGGCCTTTTCTGCGCGGGCTTGCGCGGCACTCACAGGAGCCCCATCCCGGAATAAGGGGATGCCGCAAAGGCTCAGGGAGATTTCCTGAGGGTCAAAGGCTACGCCGCTGTAGCCCACGGCACAGAGAATTCTTCCCCAATTCAGTTCCTCTCCATAAAGCGCGGTCTTCACCAGCGAAGAATGTGCGATTGCCTTGGCCACGCAGCGGGCGTCTTCATATTTTTCAGCTCCCTGCACCAGGATCTCCACGAACTTGGTCGCCCCCTCCCCATCTCTAGCGATGCTCTTGGCCAGTTCCCTGCAGACTTCTTCCAAACCGCTTTCGAAGTAATAGGCAGAACGTGAGTCCAGGCGCACTCCCGATGCACCATTGGCCAGCAACGCCACCATATCGTTGGTTGAAGTGTCTCCGTCAACCGTGAGACAGTTAAAGGTTTTTTCCACAACTCGACCGAGTATTTTGGATAATTGTGCCGGAGGCACCTGGACATCCGTTGTAATTACCGAAAGCATCGTGGCCATTTGCGGATGAATCATTCCGGAGCCCTTTGCCATTCCTCCGATTCGCACCGGTTTTCCGGAAATCCTGCCCTCGACGGAGCAGGTTTTTTCCTTTGTATCCGTGGTCATAATGGCGCGCGCAGCCTGGCTGCCACCCTTCGAATTCAGAGCTGAAGCCGCCGCAGAAATGCCCTTAAGCAATTTTCTCATCGGGAGCGCTGCGCCGATCACGCCCGTGCTGGCAACCACAACCTGTGCAGGATCTATCTCGAGATGTGAAGCAAGGCACTCCGCGCTGAGCAGGGCATCCCGCACTCCGCTCGTGCCGGTGCAGGCATTAGCGCATCCGGAATTCAAAAGCACCGCGCGCACCCTCCCGCCGGATGCACGCAGATGTTTTCTGCTCAAAAGCACCGGTGCCGCCTGGATCCGGTTGACCGTGAAAACCGCAGCACCGGAGGCTGGCACGGGCGAAAACAACACCGCCACATCCAACCCTTTTTTCTTAATACCTGCCGCGACTCCGGATGCAAGGTAGCCCCGCGGTGCGGTGATTCCCCCGGGTATCTTTTCCCAGACCTGGCGGGGACGCTTTCGAATTTTGCCGGACTTAGGATCTTTTTTCATAGGTGCAAGACCATTGCGAGCTCATCACAAGTATTGAATTTGGGGCAGTGGAAGCACTCATTATATACCTTCAATGGCATCGTTCCATGCTCGACCTGTATGAAGCCGAAGCGGCTGAAAAATTTCGGCGCATAAG
>Ga0208980_10000740_pt1 | contig 18910 bp, 14 predicted proteins | sample WetSurMetagenome_3_FD_187993 | JGI IMG/M metagenome (GOLD analysis project Ga0208980, IMG submission 187993) | Wetland microbial communities from Twitchell Island in the Sacramento Delta, sample from surface sediment Aug2011 Site A1 Bulk (version 2) | ecosystem: Environmental > Aquatic > Marine... | reverse complement strand
TGAGGGTAAATAGTGCCCGCTAATGCTGTAGTTCCGTCAGCTGAGACACCATACAAACCCACTTTACCATTGTTATTGTGTACATTATTCAGCAGCCATTTTACTGCGTCATAAACATCTGTGCTTGCATCAGCTTCAGTTGAGCTTTTATTAATTTTAAGAAAGTCCTGCATTGCGAAAATCCCTTCGGATTTATATCGTCCACGTATATCCTGGTATACGAAAATGTATCCTTCCCCTGCCATATCGGCAACATATTCTGTCTTATTGGGTGAAGGTCTCATCTGTACACCATATGGTGTCCGGAAAAGCAAAATCGGTAAGGCTTCATTTATTCCTTTTGGAGTATAAATTACCGTAAATAACCTGATACCATCACGCATTGGAATCATAGATTCCTGACGTGTGTAGGTCAGAGTATCAGTTTTGTCCTCGGCTGCCAGTGGAGCTGCGAACAGACAAACAACCTTAAGTACGATTGAAAATTTAAGCTCTTTCATAGTAATAGGGTTAAAACGGATTTGACAATTTTATTCTCTATGTCAAAATTATGAAATCCTTAGAAATGAGTTATGTAACAAAAAATAATCGACTATTATTATAGTATTGGTAATTGGGTATTTTGCTTTATTATGGCTTAAAATAAATTTGACTTCAGGTTTTTCGCACAGTAAATTTGTGTAAGATATATTACAGATAGATCAGCAAACCAATCGTTCAGAAAAGACGCTTAAACTCTTTTAATCTATAATTGGGATTATTTTTCATCCATTATATTACTCATTTATAACAATTTAAAAAAGAGTCAAAAGTGAAAAAGAAGATTGTATGCTTATTGGTTTTTCTTTGCTGCTGCAGAATCTGTACTGCACAGCAGGTTGTCTCCGCTTGAGGGTATGCTTTAAAATCAGAGGTTTCGGTTAACTGGATTCTTGGAGGGAATTTATCTGGCATTCCCTCTTTAAGATTAGGTGCGTTAAATATGACTGGTACTGACTTAGCAACAGAATCACTGATAACCCTGAAAGTATATCCAAATCCTGCATCTGATTTCATAAATGTAGAAATCACTCCGGTTGATACAGGACGTATCAATATAGAACTGTTTAACAGTTCAGGAGTAAAAGTACTTAACAAGATCATTGGATATCAGCCTGTTTTTCAAGTCAATCTAAGAGACATCCCTTCAGGTACTTATTTTGTGAAGGTATCCCTTTCTACTAATGATCAGCTTTTTAAAGCCGAAAAGATTATTAAAAAATAAAATCACTGCAATATGAAAAAGATTTTACACTTTTTATAGGAACCGCATTATCAATTGCGATTATTTATACGCAGGATGCTCCCCCGCAAGCGTTTAGCTATCAGGCGATTATTATGAAAGCAAACGGAAGTTCGGTGCTGTCAAATACAACTATCAGTTTTCGTATTGCCATCTTGCAAGGCAGTACAGCTGGCGTTCCCGTTTATACCCAGACTCTTCATCCGACAACAGATTCTAATGGGCAGATTAATATTGTAATTGGAGGGGAAACAAGTTTCTCATCAATTGATTGGTCTTTGGGACAATATTTTCTTAAAGTTGAATTGGATATTAAAGGTGGTACTAATTATCAGCCGTTATCCACTACACAATTATTATCTGTTCCGTATGCTATGTATGCCGGAGCAGCAGGCTCATCGAAGGATGCAGTTACGATTACAGGCGACCAGACTATTACCGGGATTAAAACCTTCAGTAAAGATTTACTGGTTAATGGGCTTACCGTCGGCAGAGGGAGGAATACTGGGGTTGGAAATGCAGCATTTGGAGAACAAGCACTTTATACAAATGGAACAGGGTATTATAATACTGCAAATGGTGTATTTGCATTATATTCAAATACATCAGGAGTCGGAAATACGGCTGCTGGATATAACGCACTTAAAGTAAACGAAACAGGATCTTCCAATACAGCAATAGGTGCAAATACACTCTTCTTAAACACAGGATCTTCTAATACTGCCATTGGTTTGGATGCGCTCTATTTAAACACAACAGGCTGGGCTAACACGGCAACTGGTGTTGGAGCGCTCAACAATAACTCATCAGGATTCCGAAATACAGCGAATGGCGCAGGAGCTCTTTATTACAATGAAACAGGTTGGTTCAACCCAGCAAATGGGGAAAGCGCACTATATACCAACAAAGATGGAAAACAGAATACAGCTGTTGGCTTTCAAGCCCTTCTTTCAAACGTTAGCGGGTTTGGCAACACAGCGATTGGTTCTGATGCTGGTCGTAGCATCGAAACGGGAAATAACAATGTCTTTTTAGGTTCTTCGGCAGGTGAATTTGAAACTGGATCCAATAGGCTATACATTGATAATCAATCAAGAGGAAACATAACAGATGCAAGAAATAAAGCGTTACTTTACGGTGTATTTGATAGTGATCCTGCCAATCAGGTTCTTACAATTAATGGCACTCTTCGAATTCGTAATCAACCTGTAAATGATCAGGATGCGGCTACTAAGAGTTATGTTGATAATAAAACCGGAGGAAGTTCAGCAACGCATTACGTTGGCGAAGAGTATGGTGGCGGGATTGTTTTTTTTGTATATGATAATGGACAGCACGGTTTAATTGCTGCCAAAGAAGACAACTTCTATGTTCCAAGCGGAACCTGGTGGTATGCAGGCACTTATATGAAAACAATGGCAATAGCAAATGGAGTTGGAGCAGGCAGAGCAAACACACTCCTCATCTATACTGTTCAGGCAGAAGGGAGCTATAGTGCCAAATATGCTGCAAGAGCTTGTTACCAGTTTTTTGCTGAAGCTGATGGAGTTACTTATGGCGACTGGTATTTACCCTCCCCCTTTGAATTGAACGAATTGTACTTGCAAAAAAGCGTCGTAGGAGGTTTTACAAATAACAAATACTGGAGTTCCTATGAGAACAGCGTCAACAACGCAACGAGCCAAAGCTTCGACGACGGCAGCTGGCACTATGACGATAAGAGTGATCAAAACTATGTGCGCCCTATAAGATCCTTTTAATAATTTGGTTTAACAGCATATCTTAAGCACTCCGAAATCTTCGGAGTTATTTATTAAAAGCGACATTTTGATGCGAAAGTCATAAGGGATGTTCTGCCGCAACAATCCGTACGACTTTCTAAAGAAATACTTTAAAAGTATTTAGATCAATCAATCGTCTGCCGGCAGGTATTAAATTAGTTAATTGACCACCGAAAACAAAATACCTATTGATAATTTGTGCCAAACTTTTTATATTTACCCCCGCGAAAATTTGGATTGGTGCCTCTGCTGATCCGTAAAGTTTAAGGCAGGGGACAAATTGAAAACCAAGATCTTCCGCCTTTTTCAAGGAATGGCAGTAAAATGGCGAGATAGCTCAGTTGGTTAGAGCGCATGTTCCATTTACATGAGGTCCGGGGATCGTATCCTCGTCTCGCCACAAATGAAAATAAGTCACTTATATAATGTATTTTATGTAAGTGACTTGTTTTGTTTACTTCTGATCTCACTGCGATTATTGAGAAGTATGTAACAAGCTACTATCAGGAATCTGCCAGGGGTTAAATAAATAAAAGAGATATTATTCCTTATCTGACATCTTAAAGATGATGATTTATTCTCCATTGAAAATAAAATCTTCCGATAAAATATTCACATATGGGTTTGTAATCTTCATTTATCGGATATTTAACATTATTTTCAAGTATAGTGGTCTGGGTCAAAGGATATCGTTCCACACTGTCAATCCTCAATAAATCCGCATATATTTCAGGGAAAAGTTTAAAAAGTTCGTCTTTATAAATTGAATCCTGCCTGAGTTCCTGACTTGATGTAACGCAGAAGAAATCATGCTGGTCAACATAAGGGAAAACAGAACATAAGGTTTTAGGTACGATATGAAATTCATCCATCCAGGTCATTAAGACTCCGTTTGTAGTAAGATGGCTCCTGATCAATTCAAAAAATTGCCTGGAATACAAATTATTGCTATATGAAGTTGTGGTGAAGAGCGGGTCCATAAAGATCGCATCAAATTTCTCGTTGCTGTTATAAAGGTACTTGCGGCCATCAGCATAAATTAAGTTGACGGCATCATCCTCCAAAATGGATTTTAAATATGATATATTCGTCAGATTCTGGATCAGGGTTGGGCTTAATTCAACCAGCTTAATTTCCGGTTTAGGTGTTAGCTGCAAGAGGGTTTCTGTTGTTGAACCAGTGCCAAATCCTATTACTAAAATATTCTTAGCTTGTCTATTATGTGATAATGCTTCAATTGCTTCATAAAAAAACTGCGGATGCGGACGTCCCCCATGAGGCATTCCATTTATGTAAGTTTTTAAAAACTCGTTCTCACTGTAAGTTACGATAACACCATCCAACCCTTCTGTAATATACTTCTTCATCTTCAGGTTATCAGGATAATCTGGATGAATTACATCATAAAGCTGATTTTTGCCGGGAAAGAAAATTATGCTCAGACCTACAAGTGATACAATCAGTAAAAGCTTATATTTCAATTGAAAAATTACTCTATTGCTGCTTATCAGAATAATAAAAAACAATCCAAGAAGAGAGAATATAAGCAAAGTATACTCAGTGCCTAAAATGCTTAGAAATAACAACCCTGTAAATAAGCCTCCTGCAACATTCCCTAAAACGTTAAAAAAATAGACTCTCCCTACTGTTGATCCTTCTCTTTCATCCTTAAATGCCAAAGAAGTTATAAGCGGAAAACTCGCTCCCATTAATAAAGTGGGAATAAACACAAAAATCAGGGGCCAGATAAAAACATCAGTAAGAAGAAATAAATTCTTTAGAAACAAACCATTTGGGCCAAAAAATGGGAAACTAATTGTAGGATGATGCATGCTATTGAATGACAAGGAATTGATTCTTGCAAACAGAGGAACTTTTTCAACCAGATTATAATACCCTGTAACTGAAAGAAGTACAAACAAGGCAATAAAAAACTGAAAAGCAAAAAACAGATTTTTCTTGTTAATAGAAGTATTAGAGCTCAGATACTTTTTCATAAAATAGCTGCCAACAGCAATTCCCATGAGGTAAATAAAAAGGACAGAAGAAAATGCATATGCAGATGCTTTCACCAGAGTTCCAATGATTCTGAACCAGATAATCTCATATCCGATTGCAATGAATCCGGTTAAAAAGACTATCAGGTAGATGATTTTATTATTTGAAAATCCTTCCGACCTGCTGAATTCACTCCGGGAGCTTCCATTAACGGGCTCTTCCTGCTTAGCTAACCTCTTCCTGAACATAAATATCAATGTGGCGATAAGAATATTTATCGCTGCCGCGAAATAAACGCTTGTATCAAGCCCGAAGAAAGAAATGAGCAAGAAACTTGAGATCAAAGCACCTACGGCAGCACCAAGGGTATTTATAAAATACAAGTAACTCAAACTAAGCAGGAAATTATCTAAAATATTATTAAATATTTTTGTCAATAATGGCAAGGTACTGCCCATTAGAATAGTCGGAACGCACAGAAAAGCAAACATATAAATGAATGATGTCGTATAGCTGCTGCCAGCTGTACTTTTTCCTAAAAACTCAAGGAATGGGATGCTGATACATCCAAATACTCCAATCAGTAATTCAATACTGACATATAAAAGCAATCTGTACCTGACTCGTTCCGCAAAATACCCTCCAATAATCGCTCCTAAACCAAGTCCCAGCATATATACAGTTACAATTAGAGTAGTTGATATATTCTCTACACTATAATAAAGGGTTAATATTCTTTGCCATGAAACCTGATAAACTAAACTTGAAAAGCCCGAAGCAAAAAAAACTGATACCAGGAGATTAAGTGAGAATTTTGATTTCATATTTATCTATATAGATGGTTCTTGAAGGTCGTTTCTAAATTAAACTGCTTTCTTTTACAGATTTTCATGATTGGTTACAGGTTCCCCATAATTACATCTGACCAGAGTAAAATCCTTGCTGAGATGCATAAAAGGATTTCTTTTTAAATAATCAGCTGCGGCCAGGGATTTTTTGTTTACCCCAAACCAGAGATATTCCTTTGAAGAATCAAGCTTTTGCTCAAATTCACCACCGATTCCTAGCTTGTGCCTGGTAAGCCCGTCTCTCAGAAACGGTCGTGATCCACCTAAATCGACATATTTACATCCCAGCTTTAGTCCTTCAAGTATACCAAAATAATATACAGCTCCTATCACTCCATGAGAGAGGTATTCCTGGCTGCCGTCAATCAAGCCGGTACGCTTAAGATGGAGGATCTTGTCTGTGACTCTCAGAAATGCCATTCCTGCAATTTCTCCCTTCTCTTTAACTACCATTATTAAAGGATGTTTATATGATTTCCACATACTATCCAGATCCTCTATAAATGCTTCATCTCCATGCCGGTTTTTCATATAAGGCAGGTAAAATCTTTCATTAAAAAAATCAAATATCTTTTTATCAGCTGATATCTCATAAGTAAGGTCATACTTCCGTATCCTTCTTATAATATCCCTGAAATCAGTCTTACTTTTATTAAAGATTTCACTTTCCGGCCGGTCAATATTTATTCGCATTGTAGCCCAGACCGGAAGAATATATCCCTCGCAATTCCGGAATGAGTCAAAGGTGACATGGCTCATTTCAGCAACTGCCATATCAATATTCAGTCGATCGATCAGACCGGGGATGTCTGAAAACCAGTATCTGCCCAGGAAAGTCTGATGATAGTTATTATTTAAAAGAAACCTTCCATAATAACTCTTTTTTATTGGAGAATATCCCGCATATAAGATCTTCATTGTATCAGATTCAAGCTGATAAACCGGCATAAATATACGGGCTAAATGTCTGAGCCACTCCCTCATCCTTATTGATTTTCAATTCGTTCCTTATTCTATACTAAAACCGAAAAAATACTGCTTCAGAGATTAGTCTATTCCTTTAAAATAATGAGTCCACTGACAAAAAGTTTTTCAGTCTAAATATAAAAAGAAATCATACGACTTTCTCGTCTTGTTCTCATTTTAAAATTTTTATTTACTATATATTATAAACTAAAATGCTTATAATAAGTACATAAGGATCCATCGGTCTGTAAAATGATTCCATCGGTTACCCGGAACCACTCAGGTATGAATCAAAACAAACACCTGGTGTGCTCCCATCACGGATGTTCCATAATTATTATAAGAAACTTGACTTCGGCTTTTTTCTATTTTAACTTTGTTGAAGAAATAACTGATACGATTTAAGTGGATTAGGATTTAAAAATTCAGCGATACCAGTCTGTCATGAAAACGAATATCAGAATATTGTTTTGCCGTCTTTCATTAATGGGGCTTGTATTAATATTCATCAACAGCTGTAAAGATGATCTCAATGATGCTCTGATCGTTATTGACCAGGATCAGGATAGCATTTCTTACATTTCTGTGAATATCGGTACACAGGAATGGATGATATATAATCTGAAAGTCAGAAGGTACCAGAATGTCGAGAAAATATTAACTACCACTCCTGCCTCACTGATATTAACTGCCGAACATACTCCAAAATATCACTGGGCTTATGATGGCGATGAGAGAAATGTTGATATATATGGAAGATTATATACATGGTATACAGTAACTGACCCAAGAAAGTTATGCCCCAGGGGCTGGCATGTACCTTCTGATGATGAATGGACTACCCTGATATCGCTGGAGGCTATGGGTGGTGAAGATGTTGGCGGAGGCAAACTAAAGGAGACAGGTACGACACACTGGTCAGAACCTAATTCAGGAGCAACTAATGAAACAGGCTTTACAGCTCTGCCAGGAGGTTATCGTTTCCACTATGGCCGTTTCCGCGACGTTGGCTTCAGCGGTTTCTGGTGGAGTTCAACAGAGTCCTCCGACTCGACAGCCTATGGATGGGGAATGACCAGTTCCAGCAGCCGGCTTTCCAGATTCATATTCAATAAGAAGGATGGCCTTTCAGTTCGCTGCATACTGGGCAATTGATCAGAAAAAATCCTGACCTTTAGCCGGACTATGACAGCAACAGCTGTGTAAGTATCACATTAAATAACAGTATCAGAATACTGCTGTGGACAACAGCCTTTGTGCTTGCCCTGCCCACTTCCAGTGATCCGCCCTCCACGTAATAACCCTTAAAGGCTGAAACACTGCTTATTATGAAAGCAAAGAAAAGGGTCTTTATCAGGGAATAAACAATATAATATGGAATAAAGGCATATTGAATGCCGTAAATGAAATTTTCAGAAGTCACAACACCTGCAAAGGTTCCGGCAGCCCATCCCCCGGCGATGCCTACAATTATGCTTATCAGAGTCAGGAAAGGATTGAAAAGAAGCGTGGCTACAATTTTAGGGAGAATAATATAGGAAGCAGAATTTATTCCCATAATCTCCAGTGCATCTATCTGCTCTGTAATCCTCATGGTTCCTATCTCAGATGCAATATTGGATCCGACTTTGCCTGCCAGGATAAGAGCTGCAACAGTGGATGAAAATTCAAGGAGAATTGAATCACGGCAAGCGAGGCCGATAAAATATCTCGGATAGATCGGGCTCTGAGTATTATAGGCTGACTGAAGTGTAATTACAGCTCCCATGAAGAAGGATATTATGGCAATGATGCCGACCGAATTGAGACCCAGATTCACAATCTCACTCATGGTCTGCCTGTAATACAAAATCAGTTTTTCCGGCTTCGAAAAAACCTTCTTCAGCATAAGAAAATAACCACCGAGTTGATCCAGAAATTTAAACATTATTCAAAATTGACAAGTGTCAAAATTATAAATTTTTAAACACACTCATGCTGCAATAATTGATCAAGACCTTTATCATTCTTCATTAAATCAGAAGTAACAGCCAGCCAGGGAAAATCAATCCTTTTAATAATCTATGGCCTGCTTTTCCATATTTTATCAGCGCTCTCCAGATAATCCGGCAAAGCAGCTGAGCCATACCACTGATACAATTCTGCCTCAAAGACCTTTTGCTTTATTGCCGGATCAGCATCCATCAATGCTTTTGCCTCATCAAAGGTCTGAGTGTCAAGAATAAAAATTCCACGATACGATTTATCATTATTTTCCAGAGGGCCTGCAACTACAAGTTTCTTCATTCCGGCCAGCTTACGGATATTTCTCATATGCCCCGCAAACAGGCTATCTCTTTCCGTCTGATCACTCACCTTATAACTTCCGCTTTTGAGAATAACAAGCACATACATTTTCATGCCATATTCATCTGCTCCTGCCCTCTTAGCAAGAGTTGAATCATAATTAGGGTTAATTGTCTGCGCAGAAGTAATTATACCCATTAACAGAAAGATTGTTAATATTATACAAAGTTTCATATCTTCCGGTCTTTTTAAAAGGTTAACAATCTATTTCCTCAACGGCCGGCTTGTCAAGAAAGCGATCAGAGTATAAAAACCGGCTATTATTAAAAGCTTGAATGCAAAATTCATCAGTGTATCACTCACTGAATGTGAGTTGCTATCAATATCCATAAAAGTGTAAATAGCATAGCAGATTGCGGCTGACAATATCAGCCATCCTGTCAAAGAAATAGGGATGAAAAGTATTCCAATTCGTCTGAACCAGGGAAAATTCATATCATTTATTTTGATGTGAATAATTTAATACAACGTTTTCGGCAGAGATCAGTTGCCAGGATAAAAAGAAAGACGCTATGAAATTAAACAAAAAATATTAAAGATTTGTTAAAAATTTCCAACTTCAGAATTGCTTCAGAATTGCGTTTTAGTTTTGTCGCGTCAAACAATTAATAAAAGAAAATGAAAAGGTTAGCATTTTTATCGTTAACAATTCTGTTTGCAATTTCTGCAGCATACGGACATGCTCAGAAATCAAGCAATACACAGACCATGGAGACAAATAAGGAAAGGGTGCCACTGAAGAAGCTTGAGGGAGACAAGGTAAGTGCGATAGCCAGGGAGAGCTTCATAGCGGACTTCGGAAATGTTCCGAATGTGAAATGGCAAAGGTCGGGAACCTTTGATGAGGCTATATTCATGAAAGACGGGAAAGAGATGATTGCCAATTATGATATCGGGGGAAGGCTGGTTGGAACAACAAAAGTTGTGACTTTGGCCGATGTTCCTTCGAAAGGCCAGCAGGAGATAACTAAAAGATACAAGGATTATAAAGCTTCGACGGTTATTTTCTATGATGACAATGAAGCAAATGATACTGACATGATAATGTATGGCGTGCAATTTGACGATGCTGACAACTACTTTGTCGAATTGACGAAGGGTAACAGTAAAATAGTTGTGAGGGTCGATATGAAAGGAGAGGTATTTTTCTTTAAACAGCTTTAGCATCTCAGGTTTAAAATTCGAAACAGGAGGATGTCCCATCGGGGCATCCTCTGTTTTTTAGTAAGCTAGGGATCACACCTCGGGTTTCTGCCAAGAGGCTGCTGGGTGCGCGGGTATTGATATTAAAACTGTTAAAGTTTGTTAATAATTGATTATCCGTGAATATTTTCAAGTTATGAGTTGTCTAACTGTAGAACCGCTGCCTTTTAAATGGATAGCGCTGCTTTGAAAATTTTAAAATATAAAAAGTAGACCTGATTGAAACACTATTTAAAGATGATAAGATTCGACCTTACCCTGTACAGGCTGTTTAGTATAAACTTTAATTGCATCTTTGCAGACCTTTATTGAATGCAAATTGTTATATAATCAAGCATAATTTAATCAAAATTTAATCTGTTCTGAATGAGACCATTTTTCTACATTGCGATAACACTTCTCTTCCTGACCTCCCTTGCCGGGGCGCAAACCAGGCCTGGCGCCGTACTTAGCGGTAAAGTCCTGGATAAATCTACAAATCAGCCCATGGAGTATGCAACAATATCAGTAGTAAACAATCAGACCGGAAAAACAATTAATGGTACCATCACTGATGTCCGTGGCGCTTTCACAATATCCGATATCCAGTATGGCACATACAAAATCATAATTGGTTTCATCGGATATGAGAATATCACAATCAACGATGTGACATTAAATGCAGGCAAACGAATAGTTTCACTGGGAACACAATCGCTCCAGCCATCCATGAAAAGCCTTCAGAATGTAACAATTATCGGAGATAAACCGATTGTGGAAAACAAGATAGATAAAATAGTATATAATGCCGCCAATGATATAACATCACAGGGGGGCGCGGCAATAGATGTGCTTAAGAAAGTTCCGCAGGTTACGGTTGATGTTGACGGAAATGTTGAACTGCAGGGAAACTCCAACATAAGGTTCCTGATAAACGGGAAACCATCCAGCATATTCGGCAGCAGCCTTGCCGATGCACTCTCTTCAATTCCGGCCAGCCAGATTAAAAGCATCGAGGCTATAACCAGTCCCGGAGCCAAATACGATGCACAGGGGACGGGCGGAATTATAAACATAATCCTTCAGGACAACAAGATGAAGGGGGTGAATGGCAATATCAATCTTTCTGCCGGGACAAAGCTTGAAAATGCATCGGTGAATCTGAATATGAAGCACAATAACTTTGGTCTGAATGCCTTTTTCGGGGGACGTGCACAGCTGAAATCACAGGTGCCTGATCAGCAGCAGCGCATAACAACTGATACCATCGGGAAAATGGTCACAGCATTATCTCAAAACGGATTGAGTGAATTTCAGAGGCAGGGCTTTCATTCAGGCATTGGTTTCGACTGGGATGTTTCAAAGACGGACAACATTAACGGATCATTCGGTTATAATCTGTTCAGCAACGATAATAACGGGGTAATAAATCTCCGGGAATTAATAAAGGATTTTTCTGACAGCACTTTGTCTGATATCTACAGTGTCAGGAACTCTGAAAGCCATATGAGGTTCAGCTCTATCGACTGGAGCCTTGCCTACAAGAAGAAATTCAAAAAGGAGGGGCAGGAACTGGATGTGCTTTATAACTCAAGCCACGGGACTCCCAATATGAATTATACCCAGACCCAGTCTTACCTGAATGATTCCAAACCATATATGGGACAGTCGAGCTTCAACCCCGGAACAGATGATGAAACAGAGGTATCAGCCGACTATACGCACCCTGTAACTGAAAACTTTAAAATTGAGACAGGAGCCAAGTCCACCTTTCAGAGGCTTCACAGTATTGCAGATGTAAGTGTCTATAACCCTGGCAATGAAGTGTTCGTGACTGACCCCCTCCAATCCTATGATTCGAAATATGACCTGAACGTATATGCGGGATACCTGTCAGCGACCTTCAAGTTATTCCATTACCTCGATATACAATCGGGAGCAAGGTACGAGTACACTCAGGTAAAGCTCGATGATCCAAATACATCTGTCCCGTCTTATGGCACAGTTGTTCCGACTATCGTGCTGTCGCATAATTTCTCCAAGAGCCAGTCGCTAAAACTTTCATACAGTAAACGTCTGGAACGCCCCGGTTACAGGGAGCTGAATCCTTTCATCGACCTTAGCGACCCTTATAACATAACTACAGGAAACCCCTACCTTAAGCCTGAACTTGGCAATAATTTTGAACTCGGTTACAATGCCACCTTCAAAAAGGGGGGGAATGTTTACATTTCATTGATTGAACGGATAAATACCCAGGATGTCAAACAGATAACAACTTTCTATCCCGAATATCTGATAGGCGATTCGATCTATACAAATGTATCTGTGACTACAAGGGAGAATGTCGGTGAAGAGTACAATTCGGGACTAAATGTATCAGGATCCTATCCTGTCACCTCCCATCTGAATATCAGGGGAAACTTCATGCTCATGCACAGGTACAGTGTAATTGATCCCGGCAAAGGCCACATACCAACCTCCGTAAGAACAAGGTTGAACATGAATGCGACATATCAGCTTCCAAAGGATCTTGTTCTGGAGCTGTTTGCAATGTACAGCGCGCCTTCCCAGAGCGTACAGGGAAAAGTACCTCAGTTTTTCATTTATAACTTTGCATTCAGGAAAATGTTCTGGGATAAAAAGGGAAGCCTTGGATTCACGGCAACAAATCCATTCAACAAGTATATCAACCAGGTAACTACCATTTCCACTGAAAACTATGCATCTAAGTACTTGCGCCAGATGCCTTTCAGGTCTTTCGGCATAAGCTTCACATATAAATTCGGAAAGCTTGAATTCAGCAAGAAGAAGGAGGATAACTTCAACAATCCTACTATGGAAGAAAGCGGCCGCTGATACAAATTTGAGGCTTTGGATCAGAGATTTATATCTCCACGCATTTCCATGGCCTTTATATGTGCCCGAATGCTGGATCTCTTATCTTCTATCCTTCTCACAATTGCTTTAAATTCCGGCTCTTTGTCAAGATCCTTAAAACCAGGGAAAGTTCTAAGCGAGACAGGATCTTCTACATAGCCATACTTTTCAAGCATTTTTATAAAATAAAGGGCTTTATTATCATCTCCGATCAGAGCATATCCGGCAGCGACTCTGAGTGCTCTTCCGCTTACCCAGAAATCCTTTCCGGCCTTTATTATACTGTCTCCCATCACAACTATGTCCCTCAACTTTGCATCATCCTCAAATCTCCTTCCGGCTCCCCTGCACAAACAGGATTTATACAGGTAATCATCTTCACCGAGCTTATATCCTGAGCTTATTGTTTTGTTTAAATAAAAATCTGCCTTATTAACGTCCCCTTGTGCAGAATACAGATAGAATCTCATCATGTCACAGCTCTGCTCGCAAGGCGTTATCTTTTCTATAGAGTCAATAAAGGCAAGTGCTTCCCTGAATTTTTCCTGGGCATGGAGAATTGAAAAAGTTGACCTGAGGTATCTACAGCTTGAAGTCATTGAGAGCGCATTATGCATGTATTTGAATGCCCTTGGGTAATCTCCGATTGAGGAGAACAGCAGAGAGATATTGTTATGAATTTCCGGCCAGGAATCTCCTCCACGGTCAAAAGCTTTCTGAAAGTATAAAAGTGCCTCTGGTATTTCATTCCTGCACATGAATAATACCTGACCCGCACCGAGATAATTCCAGAAAGCCTTTTCCCCATTTGGACTAATCTCGATCGCCTTCTGGAAGTATGTGAATGCACTATCAGGAATATTCATGAATAAATAATATCCTCCAATGCCTCCCAGGGCGTTGGGATCATCAGGTTCCAGGTTAAGTACTTTCTTAAAGTAAACCATGGCAGAATCATAACTCCCGTATTTAAGAAGAGCATTAGCCTTACCGAAAAGAGCAGCCGTGTAACCAGGATCTATTTTGAGGGCATTTTCAAAAGTATTGATCGCTAATTGCAAATATTTATCTTCCCCGTCGAAATCCCATTTTCGGGTTAGTTCCTGCCCCTTCTTGCATAAATCATAAGCCAGTATTTCCTTTGTTGGATTACGATTGATCTTTTGTTGCTCGGGAGGTTTAATAACAACGTCAAGTGAAGCTGCTACCTTATTGGCTACGCTGCTCTGGAAATTAAATATATCTGTTGAGTATTTACCGTCATATACTTCTGCCCACAGGTGATGACCAGTTGTAGCGTCTATAAGCTGAACCCAGAGTCTGAACACGTTGCCCTTCTTCTGAACACTGCCTTCGATCAGGTACTTTGCTTTTATTTTCTCAGCTATATCTCCGGTGGTCATTTTACTGTTCCGGAACTGCTCAACAGATGTTCTTGAAATAACTCTGAGATCATTTACTTTGCTAAGCAAGGTAAGAATATCTTCCATGATTCCGTCGACGAAATACTGGTTACCTGCACTGTCACTGAGGTTTTTAAAAGGCAGCACAGCTATTGATACTTCCCCATTGTGAACAGTATTTTCAGATTTTGTTGAAGCAATTTTGAAAAACCCGGCATAGATCAGTATTCCCAGGATAAAAAGTGACACAATAGACAGTGAGACCTTAGCGGCTTTTATGATATTAGATCTATTCCATAAAGATTCCCTGCCGGTCTCTGGCTTAACATATTCTGGAGGAAAAGTAATTGCTCCTTTCCTCAGGGCACCGGGAGGAAAGCCGAAAAATCCGGTGAAGCAGGTATTGAAATACGACGCACTTCCAAAACCCACCCTGTACGCAACCTCGGCCGCGGTAATATCTTCATTTTTAAGGATCTCCAACGCTTTATGCAAACGAATCTCTTTGATAAACTGATTGATGCTTTTTCCTGTGGCCTGCTGAAGTCGTTTCCCAAGCCTATCGCGGCTCATACCGCATTCTTCCGCAAGATCTTGCACCCCAAAGTTTTCCTGATCCAGGTTTGCCTGGATTATTTCAGTTAGCTTTCTTATGAATAGCTGATCTTTCTCAGTATCCATCTTTAAAATGTAATTTGAGTTGAAATCTGCTTTTCAGATGGCTTGGCAGCCAACATCTCTAAACAATCTTCTTCACCCCAAATATATCAGAAAATTCGATATCTCCTAAAAATAAGATCACTACTAATATTTCTGTTCTTTTCGTTTCCCTTGTGATTAACTCAAGTTTTGTAAGAGGCAAACCATCTTTTCATCCGGTTAGAGGACTTTTTTAAAGAATTCGGTTCTTTTTTAAAGAACTCTCCCAATAATCTAATGAAATAAGATTAAAACCTGAAATCAAAATGAGACACTTCTGCCGAAATTTATAGTAAATCGGTCAGGACATTACGTGCAGGCCGGTATTGCGCTATTCAGATTCTCATAAAATATAATAACTAAAAACAAGGAGGTACACATTATGACAAAGGGTTATGCAGCTGCCAGACCAGGCGGTCAACTGGAACAGATTGAATACGATCTTGGAGCACTCGGCGACCACCAGGTTGAAATTAAAGTTGAATATTGTGGAATTTGCCACAGCGATATCCACATGATAGATAATGCATGGGGAATGTCTCAATATCCTCTCGTACCAGGTCATGAGATCATCGGAACTATTGAAGCCAAAGGTGTGCATACAGAGGGACTCTCGATTGGCCAGCGGGTCGGGGTTGGCTGGAATAACGGATCATGTATGAGTTGTGAATGGTGTCTCACTGGCAATCATAACTTATGCAATTCTGCAATACCTACAGTACTGGGACGATATGGCGGCTTTTCAGAAAGGGTCAGGGCGCTAGCTGCATGGGCAATCCCTATTCCTGACAAACTTGGTCCTGAAGCTGCAGGGCCCCTTTTATGTGGTGGTGTCACTGTTTTTAATCCTATAATACAGTTCGATGTAAAACCTACAGACCGTGTAGGTGTCATCGGGATAGGAGGCCTGGGCCATCTGGCACTTCAGTTTCTTGATGCCTGGGGATGTGAAGTAACAGCGTTCTCATCAAATCCTGCCAAGGAAAAGGAAGCGAAAGAATTCGGTGCTGATCACTTTGTGAACTGTAATGAAAACTGTGACCTGGCAAAGATGAGTAATTCGCTGGATTTCATAATCTCTACAGTTGATGTGCCCCTGGACTGGAACTCGTTCATTAACATCTTGCGTCCAAAGGGAAGACTGCATCACGTAGGCGCTTTGCTTCAGCCTATGGCAGTATCAGCTTTCCCTGGTCTGATTGCGCAAAAATCAATTTCAGCCAGCCCCGTGGGAAGTCCTCCGGTTTTAAGCAAGATGCTGGAATTTGCAGCCCGTCATAATATTTTACCTGCCACTGAAACTTTCAAGTTTAACGATGTAAATGAAGCCATTGAGAAGCTAAGAAATGGGAAAGTCAGGTACAGGGTAGTACTGGAGAATTAACTGTCAAGAACTTATTATCTAATTATTAATAATTTAAATTATGGTCCGCATTGTTGTTCTTTACCCGCAATCAGATGGAAACTGGTTTAATATGGAATACTATAAAAAGAACCACATTCCGCTTGTTAAAAAACTTCTTGATCCCTTTGGACTTATCCGTTTTGAATTGGATGCAGGATTGGCAGGGATTGATGGACAGGCTCCTTATTTCGCCATTGCCTATCTCACCTTTCAAAAAATGGAACAGTTCCAAAAAGGGTTTGCCGAACATGGGAAAACCCTTTCGGATGATATGCCTAACTATACAAAGGATGTTATCATTCAGATTGGAGAGATTGTAGATATCTGATTATCAGCTTAAATTTTAACATGCAATTTATCAATCACAACTAAATGTTTAAATTATCTGATTATGAAAACAAAATACTTTATCCTTTGGGCATTAATAATCCTTTTCGCAGTAGCCTGTCAGAAGAAAGCTGCTGTTAACAGCGATAAAATACTTGTTGATTCTCTTGCCGCCGTTGCTGCAGATGCCTTTAATTCAGGTGACGTCAACAAGGCACTGAGCATATATGCCAGTGATGTTGTCTTTCTCAATGGCCCTGCAAAAATGAGTAACCTTGATACAATTGCGAATGCATTCAAATACATGTTCCAGCACTCCAAAAACTTTAAATACTATCCTTGCGTATCATCTGTTACTAAAGAGCTGGTATTTATAGAAGGAATGTTCACTTTTGAATGGCATATGGATAATAATATGTCCATGGGAAAAGGATCAATGATTGTAGTCTTTAAAAAGCAACCTGATACCATGTGGAAGATCACATATTGCGAAGAAAACCACGGTGACGTTGTGAGAAATTAATATAGAATACACCTGACCTTTGGGAGAAGGATAACAGCCAACCCGGGGGACTTATCTACGAGGCCTTATTGAGAAAAAAAGATGAGGTATAGGGGTACCCTTTTTCACGCAGCCACCATCTTAATGCTTTGGCTATCTTTCTCCTTTTCAGCTGTACGTCGCCGGTTTCCTGTGAGCTTATGTGGTAAATCGTTCTCATATCGTCGCTTTTTATTTTTATACACGTTTAGTCGAGGTCATAGGAGGAGAAGTTTTTAAGATAATCGGACACAGAAGTACCGAACAGATCTTTAGAGTTTATCCTCCCATTTGAATCCAGGAATTGCATTAGCGATCCCGCACCTCCCAGATGAGAGGCCGCTATCATTCCTGATTTTGTTACTGTTATTCCCTTGATTGAACGCCCAATATAATGTTCATAATCTTTCAGATAGATTAGGTTCACCCTTATAAGGGCCTTCAGTGCCCCGATCTGAAGCTCCCTTGGAAAAATAGACGGATCTGTCCTGAATTTTTTCAAGGTAATCTTTCTGAAACCGAGATATCTGAGGGTGGATTCTGCAAACTGCCATTCACCGAAGCAACCGATTGTGTTTATGCACAGCCAGTTATTTCCTGATTCCCTGTGGCCCAGGTCATTGATGAACCGGTAGAACTCAAGCTCCTTATTTTGAAGGCCGATTTCAGCTGACAACTTGCTCATTTCAGACAGTTTCAATCTGAAATCAGTTACCGGACCATTACATAAAACTGTAACACTCAGGAAAAGTATCAACAGGAATGTCTTCTTTATAATCAATATATTTATAAATATCCCCATCCTTTTTACTGTTGATGATTATTTCAAAAGTAGGGATTTATGTATCACGCGTCAAGCGTATAAGGCTCAATGACAGGCATTTTGGAGTATCCTTATCATAGAAATGAAGCGGTCTGATTACAGATTCCGGTCACTGGCAACCAAACTTTAACAGTCCGTCAAAATAGAGTTGATATTTACGGGAAATTCTGTCTTTTTACGATGACCTGATAATGTCTTTGGCTCTAAACAAATGTAAATCAGACTACTGACAAATTCCGACCGGTTTTCTTACAGCTTATCAGGGAATAAACCGGTTTTGACAAACGGTAATTTTATGAAGATGAAAAATGAGTAAACAGGAAATTCAGAGGCTTGTTGCAAGGGTCAGATACCTCGATTTCGGCCTGTAATATTCGTAACAACACTCATTCTTGCCGAATCCTTTTCAAATAGCGGCCAGGAAAAAAA
>Ga0208980_10000739_pt1 | contig 18945 bp, 12 predicted proteins | sample WetSurMetagenome_3_FD_187993 | JGI IMG/M metagenome (GOLD analysis project Ga0208980, IMG submission 187993) | Wetland microbial communities from Twitchell Island in the Sacramento Delta, sample from surface sediment Aug2011 Site A1 Bulk (version 2) | ecosystem: Environmental > Aquatic > Marine... | reverse complement strand
ACATGAAGTGTTGACTTTCCCATGACACTTCGCGTCATTCTCCCATTCGCCCAACAACGGACCGATATGAAAACCCCTCGCGCTGCAGTATTCCTGTCAATTGCCTATCTCATGCTCTCCGGCGCACACGCCCAGGAGAAGGACCGATGGAATACCCCTGCGACCCCGGAGCAGACGGCCGGCTTCATCTCCCGGTTCGGGGATCGGGCCATGATCATCGTCCCCGAAACTCGCGAGCATCCACTTCGCTTTCTTGATGCGCCCCCTGCGGCCTGGATGGATCGAACGCCCGAAAACCCGAGCCGGTTCGAGGCCTCCCCCCGTCCCGGAGAGTATTTCGTCTTCCAGATCGGGGTCTATGCCCCCCATCAACGGCTCAAGAATGTTCTGGAACTATGTGAAGGGTTCGCAGGGCCGAACGGGCAACGGATTCCCGCCGGCTCCATAACTTGCTTCAACATGGGTGGCATAGGGTTCGATGGAAGAGCATTCACAAAGACAGTGAATGTGGAAAAGGGGAGAGTCCAACCCCTCTGGTTCGGTGTACAGATTCCCCGTGAGGCAAAGGGGAGGTTCCGGGGAGTGATCACCCTTTCCGCGCGTGACGTTCAACCTCAGGTTGTCACCATCAGTCTGGATGTTCAGGGAACGGTCATCGCGAATGGAGGGGTCGATGAGGGGAATCGCCTGGCCCGGCTGCAGTGGCTCAACTCCACGATCGGCACCGACACCAGGGTGACGAAAGGGTACGAACCGATCATGCGTACGGGGAATATTTTGCAGATCCTCGGACGTAAGATCACGGTTGGCCGTAACGGCCTGCCGGAGTCGATCTTCTCCTACTTCAACGGGAGCAACCAGGCCCTGCTGCCCACAGGCCGAGATGTACTGCGCTCCCCTATCAAGTTCGTGATTGAAACCGCAGATGGTCGGGTACTCAATCTCAGGCCGGGTGACATCACATTCACCCGGGGCGCACCCGGCCTCCTGGAGTGGCAGGTTATGAGCCGCGGGAGCGGTCTCTCCCTGGTTTGCACCGCTCATGCCGAGTTCGACGGATTTGTCGACTACCACGTTGCGCTGAAATCGGAAAAGGAATTGTCCTTGCACGATGTCCGCCTTGAGATCCCCATGAATCCCGAAATGGCAGGGTATTGCATGGGTATGGGACAGCAGGGGGGATTCCGGCCTGACACGATCCGCTGGAAGTGGGACGTCGCGAACCGGAACCAGGATATGGTCTGGGTGGGGGGAATCAACGGGGGACTCCGTTTGAAACTCAAGGCTGAAAACTACGGCAGGCCCCTCATCAATGTCTACTACAAATTCGGGACACTCAACCTGCCCCCTTCCTGGGGTAATGCAGGGAAAGGAGGGGCCGATATCGTCTCTCGCGGGAACAATGTCCTGATCCGGGCTTTCTCGGGGGAGCGAATCGTGCGTGCGGGGGATCAGCTGAACTTCGATTTTGAACTGCTTGTGACGCCGTTCCGGCTGGTGAACAGAAATGTGCAGTTCAACGACCGGTACTATCACACGTACAAGGACGTCAGTGCTGACTATCTCAAAGAAGCAGCGTTCTATGGCGCGAACATTATCAACATCCACCACAAGAGCGACATCAACCCCTTCATCAACTATCCCTACCTGGACCGGAATGTCCCTTTCCTGAAAGAATTCGTCGACAGTGCCCACGCACGCAATCTCCGGGTCAAGCTCTACTACACGACGCGCGAACTTACGGTGAACGTGCCTGAATTCTGGGCGCTGCGCAGCCTGAACGGTGAAGTGATTTTCCCCGGTCCGGGCAATGCAACCCGGACGGTCATCCATCCCAACGAAGTCCCCCGATGGCTTGTGGAGAACCTCAAAGAGAACTATATCCCGGCATGGGTCAGCGATTTCTCGGAGGGCCGGTATAAAGGAATCCAGGATGTCGCCGTGATCACCACGCCGGATTCCCGCTGGAACAACTTCTATCTCGAAGGTCTGAACTGGATGGTGAAGAACATCGGGATCGACGGCATGTACGTCGACGACAGTGCGCTGGACCGGAAGACACTGCAGCGGGCGCGCAAGATCCTGGATGATCACCGGCCCGATGCGCGCATCGACCTGCACAGCTGGAACCACTTTTGTGAGCCGGCGGGGTGGACCAACTGCCTCAACCTGTACATGGATATGCTTCCCTATTTCGACCTTGTCTGGATCGGGGAAATGCGCAACTACGACATGCCCCCCGACCACTGGCTCATCGAAGTCTCCGGCATTCCGTTCGGCCTCTCCGGACAGATGCTTGCCGACGGGGGGAACAAATGGCGGGGGATGGTCTACGGTATCACCAATCGACTGGGATGGGTCGGTCCCTCCCCCGATCCCATCTGGAAGTTCTGGGATGAATTCAGGATCCAGCAGAAGGAAATGCTTGGATACTGGGACGCAAGGAACCCGGTCCGCTGTTCCTCTGATTCGGTCAAGGTGACCGTGTACAGGGGAGGAAGTCAGACCATACTTGCTCTGGGCAACTGGGGGAATACTGAGCAAACCGTGAAGCTTGAAGTGGACTACGGCAGGCTCGGACTCTCGAAAGTGCCGGCGTTATTCCTCATGCCCGAGGTGAAAGAGTTTCAGATAGGAGGGGAGATGTCGTCACTCGATTCGGTGCGCATTCCCGGCCGTGAGGGCCGTCTCGTCGTCTTTGACAACAACTGAAATGTCCGAATTGACCGAGGCCCCCTTACAGGGGCCTCGGTCGCAGTAACGGTTTACAGGCAGATCAGTTGAACCTCGGAATATGTACACTCTCCCACCAGCTCGAAATTGCGAATGTCTGTGTGGTGAATCCAGGATAATAAGGAGGTCTGAAATTCGGATCCGAGAGCCGATCATCATAGCGATAACGCTTCAGAAATCCGGTTTTGAGTCCAGCCCCGCTGGCAAATGTCCCCACAGCCCCGCGGGTGTCCTGTACGATCGAGCCGTTGATGAAGAGGTTCCCTCGGGGTTTCCCTTTGCTGTAATTTTCCGCACTGAATGACCCCGAACGCGCGAATATGCTCGCGTCGATGTAGACGTCGGCCGAATTGGCGGTGTTGTCGGCAACGGTGACGTTGGTCTCGGAGACAAGTCCAAGAACATCGTCGCTGCCTTTCGTTCTGTTCTCGTATGTGACGTTATCCACGATGTAGACGTCCGTCGTCGAAAAGACCGAGAGCTTGCCATCCACAGTGCCGGATATACTCACCCTGCCGGTCGATCCCAGAACGCCATTGAATGTCCCGCTGTTGAGCGCAAAGCTGTCGATTTGAACGCCTGCTTTGGAGACGACTGCATAACCGTCACCGTTCGCTCCCGTGCCGCCGTTGAGCTTCACGGTGACATCACCGGCGTACATTCGTCCGCTGGATGTTGCAGCATTTGCCAGCTGGCTCAGATCTGTGGGGAACTGTATAGTCGCAACTCCTGTCTCAAAGCCTTTTTTGAAGACGGCCATGTTGGTTCCCCCTCCCCACTTCGGATCGATTCCCTTCGAGGTTGTGAGCTTCTCCATGAATGTGGGAGTGCCGCTCATGTGCATCTGCCCGTTGGAATGAACCCGACCCCAGACCGAATCGCCGGTGATCCAGAAAACGTTCCCCTCGAAATTCGTCATCCAGGCAAAGAGCGTGAAACTCTGCTGGCTGTTGGCTCCGAACTGAACTTCCACGGTGTCACGAAGTGTCTCGTAGGGCCCGTTAACCAGCGAAATGCTTCGCAGGAACGGCCGGCCGTTCGCTCCAGTCGCGACAGAGTAGGTAAATGCACCGTTGAGACTCCCGGTGAGACTCTGCGTCTGTGTCCCCCGCCAGCTCGTGTCCTGATAGAGCTTGGCCAGGCCGGCGTTCGCCCCCGTGATGGCAAGGTTGTGCGACTGGGTCGAGGCTGCGTAGGTGCTCATATTGCCCTGTGCCCTGGTCGATACCACGGTGAGCTCCCTGGCAACGATCCCCAGTAAGATCATGAAACCGATGACAACTATCAGTGCTGCTTTGCCACCCATACTCTCCTCCTTGTTCTCTTTAGCGTCGGGTATTCTGTGATGCCAGGCGGGTCTGCTGCCAGAGCGAGCTCGAGTACAGCGCGTTGCGCTCTCCTGACATGACCTGTTCCTCTGTGCGCATCATGGCATACGGATTCTGGACTTCCATAGTAATTTCGACGGAATGGATCTCCGTCAGACGGGATGCAATAACCGGTGTGGAAAGGACCTCTCCAAGCCGTGTGAGGTATCTGAACCGGAACACCGTCACCGCGCCGACCACCAGGGGGGTACTGTTGTTGACCGTTCGATAGAGCGGCCGATCCTGTTCGTTCTGTGTGCCGGCCATCTCCGCAGTTGTTCCCTCATAGTACTGGATGGTGTCGGGCGTACCGTCTCTGTTGATGTCGTACAGGAACCGGAGGCGCGAAGTGTCGGCAAAGAGAATGGTCTGCTGGTCTTCCGGAACCCCGACCCCCATGTTGCGGAGCTCGCCCTCGAGCAGGTAGGCGGTCTGAACGAGCATCTCCTGGACGAGCGCATCTCCGTTATATACGGAGTGGCTTTCGGCAGCCGTATCGTTGGCATTGATGATGATGAACAGCAACGCAGCCCCCAGGATGGCTGCAGCGATATAGTCAAGGACATATTGCATTGCTCAGCTCTCCTGTGGTTCAGTCAAAGTGGAAGTACCCGACGACGATCGACATCCGCAGTGTATCAATCTTTTCGCCGTCGGCAGCCTTGGGATAGGATCGCCAGGTCTTCAGATCAAGACGCTTGGTGTAGGTCTGCGAAGTCGAGTAGGAGTCCACGTTGTCGGGGCGAACATAATTTACTCTAAAGGATGTCGTGTAGCGTTTGTTGGTCCCGGTCGCAGTTCTCTCGGCCACCAGCCTGTTGAAATCATCGAAATCATCAAAGACGGCGATGCTGTCATCTCCGGTCTCAGGCCCGAGCAGGCTCGAGGCGGTCATGATCGAGGGATTTCCTATGGCCGCGCTCGTCGAGTCGGTGACCTCGTCAAATGCGAGACCCTGAGCCTGCTCAACGTAAGAGGTGGCGATGGTCGTTGCCAGGATCAAATCCTGCGCGTTTGTGATGTCGTCCCCCGTCGCTCCCAGCAGGCGGTAGAAGCCGAGCAGGATGCTCGTCAGGAGTATAAAGGCGCCGATCGTCAGCAATGTATGGTTCGACATAACGTGTCCACCTCGACATTGATCATCAAAATATGAGCGTGCGCCAGGTACCCTCCTCGCGCATTATGCTGGATCAGGCTGCAAGAAACGGGCCTGCGCGTAATTTCGCGTGCTGCAGCACACATTGGGCCAAAAACCAGCGATTCCATACTCCCAAAGCGATGTGTCAACATGGGTGTATGGGCGCCCCAAGTGTAGAAAGGTAATGCGTTACCGGCGCGAGGGTAACAGTTACCGGCGGGGAAGCCCTGGCCACCCCCCGGTGGTCTTGACCGGTGAATTCATTGATGCGATATTGACGGAGTCTGAAACCCCATGGAACTCTACCGGAATCCCTCACAATCTCCTTCCGACAGGGCTGGAGACCTTCTGGACCGAATGACGATCGATGAGAAGGTGGCCCAGATCAGATCAGTCTGGAGCCACCTCCTCCTGGACACAGGTCAGAGGTTCTCGCCCGAAAAAGCCGGAACACTCCTGCAGGCGGGCATCGGACAGATAACGCGCCCCATCGGCGGGACAGGCCTGCAGTCAGCGGATGCCGCCCGGTTTGTCAACGACCTCCAGGAATTTCTCCTCCACAAAACGCGGCTCGGTATCCCTGCGCTGCTTCATGAAGAGTGCCTCGCCGGGTTCCAGGCGATCGGGGCGACGATCTTTCCCCAGATCATCGGCGTTGCATCGACGTTTGATCCGGCGCTTGTCGCGCAGATGAGCGGCGTGCTGCGTGAGCAGATGCGTGTCTTCCGGATCCACGAGGGGCTGGCGCCGGTGCTTGACGTGGCACGTGACCCCCGATGGGGCAGACTCGAGGAGACTTACGGCGAAGAGCCCTACCTTGTTGCGGCAATGGGGAAAGCCTACGTGGAAGGACTCCGTGGTCCCGACATCAAGCAGGGAGTTCTCGCGACCCTGAAGCATTTCGCGGGGTACGGCGCTTCTGAAGGAGGGCAGAACTGGGCGCCGGCCCACATCCCTCTGCGCGAACTCCGCGAGATATACTGCTTCCCGTTTGAGGTCGCCATCCGTAAGGCCGGTGCGCTGGCAGTCATGAACGGATACCATGATATTGACGGCGTGCCGTGCGGCTCCTCGGAAGAGCTGCTGACCGCACTGCTTCGCGAGCAGTGGGGATTTGAAGGAATTGTTGTCTCGGACTATTCCTCCATCCAGATGCTCCTGGAATATCATCATCTGGCCCGGACAGGCGAAGAAGTGGGACTCATCGCGCTCAACGCGGGCATGGACATGGAACTGCCGCATGTGGAGTGCTTCAATGATCGGTTCAAGAACCTCTTCCTCGATGGGAAAGCCCCGATGGGCCTCCTGGACCGGGCGGTCGAACGAATTCTCAGAATCAAGTTCATGATGGGCCTCTTTGAAGAACGTGCGGTCCGGACTGATCAGGCGGAGAATTTTCGGGAGAAGTCCGTTCACCGAACGCTCGCCCGCACGATTGCGGCAAAGTCGATTGTTCTCCTGAAAAACGAGAACAACATCCTTCCCATTCGAAAAGACCTGCGTACGATCGCAGTCATCGGTCCTAATGCCGACAGCTGGCGAAACCAGATCGGGGACTATAGTTACCCCGCCGCCTCCGAACTCATCAAGATCTTGAACGAGGGCATGAGTCCGGAAGATGTCGCTTCCCTCCCGAACCCGACCGTCCCTGTTGTCACACTGCTCGAAGGGATACGCAACAGGGTTGCGCCCGGGACCCGGGTCCTGTATGCGCACGGATGCGGGAACAGGGATGCCTCAGATGCCGGTTTTGCGGAGGCCGAGGCGATTGTGCGCCAGGCCGATGTCGCCGTTCTCGCCCTTGGCGGCAAGTCGGGCTTTACGGCAGACTGCACATCAGGCGAAGGACGGGATCGGTCCGATCTCTCTCTCCCCGGCCTCCAACATCAGCTCATTCGCCGCATTCATGCAACAGGAACGCCCGTCATTCTGGTGCTTGTCGACGGTCGTCCCACTGCGATTCCGTGGGAAAAGGAGAATATCCCGGCGATCCTCGAGGCGTGGCTACCCGGAGAGGAGGGAGGGAACGCCGTTGCGGATATCCTCTTCGGAGATGCGTCGCCCGCAGGAAGACTCCCGGTGACATTTCCCTTGTCCGTCGGGCAGATTCCGATCACCTCTTCCCGGAGACGCCCGGCCACCCACGCACATCTCTACGGAGAATACGTGGATGGTGCAGGAGAACCACTGTACCCCTTCGGCCATGGACTCAGTTACACATCGTTCGCATACTCCGACCTGGCCATCTCCCCGGCCGAAGTCCCCACTGATGGAACAGTGACAGTCTCCTGCCGAGTGCGAAACTCCGGCCCTCGTGAAGGGGATGAAGTGGTACAGCTTTATGTTCAGGATCTTCTGGCAAGCGTGACACGTCCGGGAATGGAATTGAAGGGGTTCGCGCGAATCCCCCTGCGCCCCGGGGAATCCCGCACCGTCAGGTTTCGAATTCCCATGGAAATCCTCGCCCTGTATGACCGGTGCATGCGACTGGTTGTGGAACCGGGCAGCTTCCGCGTCATGATCGGCAGCTCCAGCCGGGATATCCGGGCAGGAGGAGAATTCACCGTCACCGGGAAAACGCAGGTGATCACGGAGCGATCGGAATATCTGTCCCTGCTCGAGTGACCATCCGTAATTCAACCCAACATACCAACACTACATGACAACCCGAGAAAGACTCATTGCCGTGTTCGCCGGTCGGAGACCCGATCGCCTCCCTAACGTGGAGTTCGGGTACTGGGAAGAAACGCTCGGACTCTGGCACGAAACAGGACTCCCGCGGCGCATTCAAACTGATGCCGCTCTCGAAGAGTACCTGAACCTGGAGGGTCTCACCATCTTTTCTGAGGTTCCCGTAAAGAACGGACTCTACCCGCAGTTCGAACGGAAAGTGCTCGAGGACGATGGCGTCCGGAGAATCATACGGGATGAAGAAGGAAACATCTGCGAGATACGGCCGGGACACTCCACCATGCCCCGCTATATCCGGTTTGGCCTCCGGACGCGGGAAGACTGGGAACGCCTGAAGCGTGAACGGCTCGATGTGGATGCGGACGGGAGAATTGGTGACTGCGTCGCTTTCGCTGCCAGCGCCCGACAGAGGGGTAGCCCGCTCTTCTTTCACGCCGGCTCTCTCTTCGGGTGGCTGCGTAACTGGATGGGGCTCGAGGGGCTCTGCCTGGCGCTCATGACGGAGAGGTCGTGGGTTGAAGAGATGATGGACCATCTGACCCACATGACGCTCAGCCTGATCGAGCGTGCCCTGCCAGGGCTCCAGGTAGATCTGGCGTGGTGGTGGGAAGATATGTGCTACAATCGGGGGTCATTGATCTCCCCCCGCCTGTTCGGGGAAATGCTGGTTCCACGCTATCGGCAGATCACCGGGGCGCTGCGCCAGCATGCCATTGGGGTCAATGTGCTCGACTGCGATGGCCGCATCCATGACCTCGTGCCAGGATGGCTGGACGCAGGGATCAATTGTATGTTCCCCCTGGAGGTCGCTCACACCGATGCTTTCAGACTCCGCGAGGAATTCGGAGATCGGATCCTCCTGCTGGGAGGAGTCGACAAGCTGGCGCTCATTGCGGGGAAGGAGAGTATCGATCGGGAGATCGAGCGTCTGGTTCCGCTGGTGGCGAAGGGACGCTATATCCCCTGCCTCGATCACCGCGTGCCTGCAGATGTGACGCTCGAGAATTACCTCTACTATCTCCGCCGCAAAGAAATGCTGTTGACCGTGTGAACGACGGAGTTGCTATTGCCGGTTCGGTTGGGTACTTTTCCTCGAGTTGTGCCGAAGTTCTGCTGATCTGTCATCCGTGGTGCCTGCGACCGATCCAGAGGAACAATGAAGAACGCAACGTTCCGCCACGCTCTCGTCGGCTATGCCTTCCTCCTGCCGAATTTCATCGGCTTTCTGCTCTTCACCATCGGTCCCATTCTGTTTTCCTTCGTCATCAGTTTCTTTGACTGGAATCTTTTCTCTGCTCCCGTCTTCGTTGACACGGCGAACTACCAGGCGTTGTTCACCTCGACAAGCTCCCGGTTTGGCTTTCTTCTCGGCAACTCGCTTTTCTTCCTGATCGTCGTTCCTGCACAGATGGCCGTCGCTCTGACCGTTGCGTATCTCTTGAATGAAAATCTGCGGGGGTCTCTGCTGTTCAAGGTGATCTTCTTCATCCCGGTCGTCCTGTCGGTCATCCCCATTGCCATCATCTGGGGGTATATTCTGGATACCGAGAACGGACTCCTGAACACGCTTCTGATGTCTTTTGGTGTGGGGAAGATCGCCTGGCTCTTTGATCTCACATGGATCAAAACGGGCATCAGTCTCATGGTCGTCTGGCAGGGATCAGCATTCAGCGCGATCATCTACTATGCGGCCCTTCAGGGAATCCCTGACCAGCTCTATGAGGTCGCCGCTCTGGACGGGGCGAGCCGATGGAAACAGTTCTGGAGCATCACCATGCCCCTCCTGACTCCCACCCACTTTTTTCTCGGTATTACCGGGGTTATTGGTGCCCTGCAGCTCTTTGCGCCGATCTATGTGATGACGCATGGCACCGCAGGTGGGGCACAGAACCTCATTGTTGAGGTCTACTGGAAGGCTTATCAGGAATTCCAGATGGGCTATGCCTCGGCCCTCTCATGGATCCTCTTTCTCCTCATCTTCATTCTTTCGGCGTTCTACTGGAAATACCTGCGAAGGAAGGTCGAATATGCCTGAGGCGGACAGACCTTGAGACGTGGTCCCCTGACAACAGCATTCTTTTATGCGATGCTCCTGGCGTTTTCTGCCTGGTACGTGGTCCCCTTTGTCTGGGCGCTGGTGACCTCCGTGAAACACCCCGGGATGGTGTTCGACGGACGCTGGCTTCCGTATGCGCGGTCGCAAGCAATCATGCTCGAGGGAAAAGAGGTGGAGATGCGCATTGTCGAAGAGCGTGGTGATGCGCTTCTGATGCGCATCTCGGGGACAGGAGAATTGCGCGAAATTCCGAGAGCAGAGATTGAGCACATCTCACCGAACTGGAAGAATTACACCGAGGCCTGGAACATTGTTCCCTTCGGCCGGTACTTTCTCAACAGCATCCTCGTCAGCATGCTCATGACGCTGGGGCAGCTCATCACCTGTTCCCTGGGAGGCTATGCCTTCTCCCGGCTGCAGTTTCCGGGCCGGGATGCCATCTTCCTCCTCTACCTGGCGACGCTCATGATCCCCGGGCCGGTCCTCACGGTCCCGATCTATCTTCTGCTCCGGGAATACCGTCTCCTGAACACCTACCAGGGAGTCATCCTGCCCGGTCTCTTTTCCGCTTATGGCACATTCCTTCTGCGGCAGTTCTTCCAGACCATACCCCGGGACCTGGAGGACGCTGCACGGATTGACGGAGCGGGGAGATTCGGAGTCTACCTGAGAATCATCCTTCCGCTCTCCGGTCCCGCCCTGGCGGCTCTGGCAACGTTCGTCTTCATCGGATCGTGGAACGATTTCTTCTGGCCCTCAATCGTCCTCACCGATCCCGACATGCTGACTCTGCCGGTCGGGCTGGCACATTTCAACGACATCTATCTCTTTGAATATGGACGACTCATGGCCGGGAGCATGATCACGATAGCTCCTGCCGTTGCGATGTATCTCCTGTTCCAGCGGTTCATCACGCGCGGGGTGGTCATGACCGGGCTGAAAGGATAAGGGAGAATCCCATGTCACGGGGAATCCGTGCGGCCATCATCCTGCTGCTCATCCTCACGGTGGTTCTCTTTGTCCGGCTCACCTCGGACGACGCGTCACAGTACCTCGTGTTTTCCACCTGGGGGACCGCGACGGAGGTGGAGAGCTTTCAGCGGCTGATCGCGCACTACAACGCGACGCGGCGCCCGGCACACAAGGTGAAACTCTCCCATGGAGAGCAGAATCAGTACACCGAACGCCTCCTTGTTCAGGCTGCGGCGCGAAGCCTCCCGGATGTGATCCACATTGACAGAAAAGATCTCCCGCTCTTTGTGCACCGGGGGCTGTTCAAAGACCTCACCCCGTTCATGGCGCAGGACACGAGCTTCGACCTTGGGGCGTTTCTTCCCGAACTCCTCCCCGGATGCAAAGTGGAGGGTCGCTTCTACGGCGTCCCCCACAACTTCTCGACCTTTGTCCTGTATTACAACAAGGATCATTTTGACGCTGAGCGGATGTCCTACCCCGACAGCACATGGACCTGGCAGACCCTTCTGCACGCGGCCCAGCGGCTCACCAAGAGGGATGCTGACGGCAAAATCGTTCGCTATGGATGCCTGATGAACATCATCCTGACGACGATGATCTACCAGAATGGAGGGAGGGTGCTCAATGAGGCTCTCGACTCCTGCGTGATTGCTTCGCCGGAATCCGAAGGTGCGGTCCGGTTCGCGGTTGACCTTTCTGAGAAGTACCGCGTCACCTGGAGTCTCCTGTCCCAGAATCTTCAATGGGATGACATGTTCGCCGGCGGTCGCCTGTCCATGATCGCCAATGGGCGGTGGGCTGCGGCATGGTATATGCGTTCGATGCCTTCGGGTGCGGTGGATGTTGCACCCCTCCCACGTGGGATGCTGCGGAGGGGTGCATCCGTGAATCACATGATGTCGATCTCCGCCCAGAGTACCAAGCAGGATGAGGCGTGGGATTTTCTAACGTTTCTCGTGAGCGAGGAGGGTCAGCGAATGGTCAATGCCGCCGGCGCCAATATGCCCGCCATGCGCTCTGTGGTAACCTCCGACGCGTTTCTGAAGCATCACACGACTCCCACGATGAACAATCGGGTGTTTCTCGAAGAGCTTCCTACCAGTGTCACCTGGCCTTTTGACCAGGGACCTTTCGTCACCCACTACACGCTCCAATCACAACTGGATCTTGCGATGCGGCGGGTTCTTCTGGGTCAGGCGACGGTGATGCAGTCGCTGAAGATCATGGAAGCCAACGTCAATGCAACCATAGCGACGCAGCGCCACACCGCACAGCCGAAACCGTTCGTGGGCAGCCTCCTTTTCTTCCTCTCCGCCGGCATTCTTGCCGCAGGCACCCTGGCGGCCTGGACCCTTCACAGAAGGAGAAGTCTCGATGAACACTGATTTCCTTCCCGTCACAGGCACATTCCTCGACGAAATCACGTTCGATATCCCATCGCAGAACTGGGGGCCCGAGGAGTGGCGCGCGGATTTTGACGCCATGCAGGTTCTGGGCATCGACACGGTGGTGATCGTTCGAGGGGGACTGCGGCGCGAATCAGTTTTCCCGTCAAAGGTCATCGGGACAAATCCACCGGAAGATCTGGCGAAACTCTTTCTCGAAGAGGCCGCCAGAAGGAGCATGAGTCTCTACTTCGGGAATTACGACTCATGGGATTGGGCGCGCACGGGGAGATGGAAAGAGGAGATCGAGATCAACCGGCGTTTCATGCGGGAAATCTGGGAGCGGTATGGGTCCTACCGCTCGTTCGCCGGGTGGTACCTCACGCACGAGACGAGTCACCGCCGTTTCCATTTTCGGGAGATCTACGCGGAGCTGAGCGAACATGCCAAGACCCTGACGCCGGACAAGTCCGTGCTGATTTCCCCCTATTTCCCCTCGCGGAAAATCTACGGTGACGAAGGACTGGACCCCGGAGAATTTGCCGACAACTGGCGTCAGATGCTTGGCGGCATCAGCACGATTGACTATGCTGCATTTCAGGATGGCACGGCACGATTGGACGAGCTTGATGCGTACCTCTCACAGGCGAAAGCGGCCATGGATGAACTGGGCATCGAGCTCTGGAATAATGTCGAAACGTTCTCTCGTGACATGCCTATCAAATTTCCCCCCATTGATTTCCGTGAATTGCGGGAGAAACTCATCATTTCCGGCAGGTATGCGAAGAAGAATCTTATGTTCGAATTTTCCCACTTCATGAGCCCGAATTCCATATATCCGGCGGCCAAGAATCTCTGGAAACGCTACAGGGAATTCGCTCGCATCTGAATGTCATGCCTGAGAATCCTCGATTTCTGAATCCTCCCGATCACTGCCGGCCGCTGCAGTTCACCCCTCCGTTTGAGCAGTGGTGCGGAACGGCCGAAGAGTCCACCCGGATAAATCTGAAGCGCCTCCGGGACCTCGGCATGAGGGGGCTCGTCGTCCACGTGAGTCTCGAGAACTATCTCTGCAGCGACGTTGCATGGGACATTCTCCGCCGAGGAGTCCGGATGGCTGCGGAAATGGGGTTTCGTGTCTGGATCTACGACGAAAAGGGATATCCCAGCGGTGCTGCCGGCGGCCTGGTGCTTGCACAGTTCCCTGGCGGGGAAGCACAGGGACTCGTCCGGTCCGCCAGGGGAGACGGTAATGTGAAGTACGATGTTGTCCGGCTCTACGAGGGGACCCATGCGACGGAAAACTTCTATCAGAAACGGCCGTATATCAATATCCTCGATTCCGAAGCCGTGTCCACGTTCGTACAGGTAACACACGATCGCTACGCGCGTGCTCTCCACCCCATAGGACAATACGTCGAAGCATTCTTCACGGATGAGCCATCCCTGATTGCCGCATATGTCCCGCAGGGGAAATCGTATCCACGGACACTTCCCTGGCATCCACGACTGCCGGAAATCTTTCTCTCCCGCAAAGGGTATGACCTGATGCCTCACCTGGAGAGCCTCTTTGAGAGCAGAGGGGAGATCGATAGAAAAGTTCGGTGCGATTTCTACGAGGTGATCGCCGACCTCTGCGCGGAGACATATTTCGGTCAGATTCAGAGCTGGTGCCGCAGGAACGGTGTCCTCTCGAGCGGTCATCTCCTCGGCGAAGAGACGCTGGTCTGGCAGACACTCTTCGAGGGGGATCCGTTTGCCTGCTACCGTAGGTTCGATATCCCGGGAATCGATATGATCCTCTCGGATCCGGGGAAGATCATGAGCGGCAAGTACTTCATTGTCCCCAAGCTGGGTAGTTCGGCGTCCCGGCTGCAAGGAACACGTCGGCTGATGTGCGAGATCAGTGACTTTCTTGGCGCTTTCAATGGACAGCATGCCACACTTGAGCAGATGCAATGCACGGCAAGTCTTCTCACCGCAATGGGTGTGACAGACTTCGTCTCCATGTATCAACCTCCCATTCCTCCTCCGGCCGGGGCAGCCAATGACCACTGGCCGGACCCGAAGCCGCCTACGGAAAGAGAGTTCAGGGCGTACGCGGACCACGCTGCACGCGTGCAGTCAATGTTCGCTGAGGGGAGTATCGAAACGTGCACCGCTGTGGTTCATCCCCTGCGGACGATCTGGGCCCACTTCACACCGTCCGACCGATCGATGTATGATCCGCATCCCGACGCCACGATCGAGGCGATCGATCGGTCATTCACTGATCTTTGCCGTAACCTCATCCAGCGGCAAATGGACTTTGATATCGTCGATGAACACGGCCTGTCCCTAGCACTGGTCGAGGGGGAAACGCTTGTTATCGGGGATCGACGCTATAAGGCTCTGGTGCTGCCCCCCATGGATACCGTGCGGCTCGGGACGATGGAGACGATTGCTCGATTTTCAGCTCAGGGTGGCCTCGTAGTTATGCACTCCCTTGCACCCGAATATTCCGGCGAGGGCTCCGAGAACGATGAGCAGGTCCGGGCGCTGGCTGCGATGATGCGGGAGGGCAAAGGCGGAGGGACCACCGGAGGGGAAGGGGAGGGAATTCTGGAAGCGTTGCGGTCTCGCGTCCCCCCCAATTGCGGTCTTCTGCCTTCCTCGCAGCACATTCTCTGCGTACGGATTCGCAGACGTGAGGGGCCGACATACTTTCTGGTCAATACTTCTTCCGATGGCTACCGGGGAATCTGCACGTTTCCCTCAAATGGAAACGCACTCATCCTCGATCCCGCCTCGGGAACAAGCCGTGATGCCAGGACGGAGGCGATCGATCCCTCCAGTGCGCGCATGGCGTTGACACTTGATCCGTATCAGGCGATGTTTGTCGTGTTCCTCCGAAAAGAGGTTTCCGTATGAACCCCCTGGAATCGCGTGCGCAGTGGATCTGGTGCCGTGGGGAGGAGCGACCGAAGAATTTCTATCTCCATGTCAGAAAATCCTTCCAGGTCATGGAGGGGATTCGCCGCGCGATCATCCGTGTGACCGCGGACAGTCGATACCAGCTTTTTGTCAACGGCAACTTCGTTGCGCGGGGACCGGCACGATGCGACCGGTGCTGGCAGTGCCTTGATCAATGGGACATCACCGCGTACCTCCGGCCGGGCGTGAATGTCATCGCTGCACTCGTGCATCACTACGGGGAATGGACGTTTGCCTATATGCTCGGCCGTGGAGGATTCCTGGCCGGCGTCGACATCGAACTGGCTGACGGACACAGACTCGACCTGGGGACCGATGAGTCCTGGCGCGTGAGTCCGTCCCGGGCCTGGGAACGGAACCTGCCCCGCATGAGCATACAAACCGGATATCCGGAAGTCTACGACGCACGGAGAGAAATAACAGGCTGGGCCGAGCCGGGATATGATGATGCGGAGTGGGAACCTGCAACTGTTCTGGGTCCGGTCGGGATCGATCCCTGGCCCTGTCTCACCCCGCGTGAGATCCCCGCAATGATGGATCTTCCGCTCAGCGCGGAACGTGTCATGGATTGGGGCGAGGTCGGTAGGGCCAGGACGGGACATTATCTGGATCTCCTCCGGGTGGTCTGGAGTACGAAAAACGGCGTGGGCTACCTCGCAACGTTCATATGGTCTCCTTTGGCAACGAAAGGCGAGATCCATGCCGGCAGCCAGGAAGCGATACGGCTCTGGGTCAACGGGGATCTGCTGATCAGTCACCTGGTAACGCGCGATCCGGCTCCCGATCAGGAAATCGTTCCCGTTGCACTGCACCCAGGATGGAATGCGGTCGTTGCAAAGATCGTTCAGGGTGAAGGTCAGTGGCATTTCTATTTCCGCGTCGACGGGGAGGGAAGCGATCACCTGATTTATTCCCGAACACGGGAGATCGATCCTGGTAACGCAGATCCCGTAAGCCCATGGTGGTTCCTCGGACCGTTTCAGAGTGCAGGCGTGAAGCAAGGTTTTGAAACGCAGTATCCTCCTGAACAGAACTTCGATCTTGACCATGCCTATCCTGCAAATGATGGGGCGGAGATTCGCTGGATTTCAGCCGGGGTTTCTCAGGAATCGATGCTGACCTCCGTGGTCATGAGCAGAGAGCCGAGAATGCGGGCCCGGTCGCAAATCCTGGAGAGACCGGAAGGCCTGATCACACCGGGAAGTCCTGCCCTGTTCTCCCCCGCTGGCGGGCAGGGTTCCTATGCGGTCATCGATTTTGGGAAGGAAGTGGCCGGTTATCCGGTCATAGAGATCGATCGGGCGCTGGGTGGCGAAATCATAGACATGGGATATGCGGAGATTCTGCAGACGCCTGAAGGTGATGTTCTCGGACCCGCGGAAGGCAAGACCGGAATCGTCAATCCGGATCGGGCCGGGGTCCATTATGCGGACCGGTACGTCTGCAGGCCCGGGAAGCAACGGTTTCAGACTTTTGATAAGCGTGCCTTCAGGTACCTGCAGCTGGATGTCCGAAATCTTCGGCAACCGATCTCCATCGGACCGGTTTCGATCGTCTTCTCGACGTACCCGGTTTCATACCTCGGAGCGTTCTCATGCTCTGATGCTCTCCTCAATAGAATCTGGGAGGTGGGGCGGTGGACGGTGCAGCTCAACATGGAAGATGCCTATACGGACTGCCCCTGGCGTGAGCGGGGCCAATGGTGGGGAGACGCCCGCGTGCAGGCGCTCGTGAATTACTATGCCTTCGGGGACCTCCAGCTCATCCGGCACGGGCTGCGGCAGATCGCGCAGTCCCAGACGGAAGAGGGGTTGACCATGGGCGTGTATCCCACGGACTGGAGCTACGGAATTCTTCCGACGTTCACGCTGCTCTGGGTCGTTTCTCTCCGTGACTGCTATGAGTTCTCGGGGGACCTGAACATCGTAGGTGAACTGTTCCCTGCCGTCGAACGCGCCATAAGCTATTTCGAAGGGTTTCGCAGCGATCATGACCTCCTGAGGGATCTTCCGCACTGGCTCTTTGTCGACTGGGCCGACGTGGAGACGGCGGGCGAATCGGCATCGGTAAATGCGCTCTATCATGGGGCGCTCCTTGCCTCTGCGGAGATGGCCGGGGCTCTCGGGTTCACCGCAAAGAGTGTGGAGTACAAGTCTCTGGCAGACGGGATCCGGGCCGGCATGGAGAAGTTTCTGTGGGACCCTTCCGTCCGGTGTTTTCGCGATGCGTGGCAGGGAGGCGAAGCCTTGCAGAAGATCAGCGAACAGGCAAACTGCTGGGCGATTGTGTTCGGAGTTGCGAAGGGAGAGAATGCAGACTCTATTATAGAGGCACTCTTCGAGGGGAACCGTGCCACCGTGCGTTGCGGGACACCCTATTTCGCTTTCTACACCCTCTGTGCACTGGCACAAACAGGACAGCACGAGCAACTGCTGGAGTACATCCGCACGCACTGGAGGAAAATGCTTGAGTGGGGGGCTACGACCTGGTGGGAGACCTGGGAGCCGAAAGGCAGCTTCTGCCATGGCTGGTCGTCGGGGCCGAACTTTATCCTCCAGGCGGAAATCCTGGGTGTGAAGCCAGACAGTCCGGGCTGGGAGACGATTCTTATCCAACCGCATCCCGCCGCTGGCCTTGCCTGGGCACGGGGATCCGTTCCAACCCCCCGCGGGACGGTCTCGGTTGAGTGGAACGCGGAGAAGGATTTCACACTCCAGCTCTCTGTGCCTGCACCGGCACGTGTGACCGTTCCGACCCGGCCCGGTGCAATCGTCACTGTAACGAGGACCGATGGAGATTTCCCTGAAGAGGTAAACCGGGCGGTCCAGGGGAGAACGGAGATTACTCTCGTCCTCCCGGAACCCGCAGCCTACCGAATCCATTCATACTGACGGCCGGCAATACCATGCAGACGAGCACCAAGAATTTCATCCGGGTCGCAAAAGACAACTGGACACTCGAAGAATCGCAAACAGGCGATCCCTTTGTCCCTTTTGGCTGTAATTACTACCAGGCACATTCGGGATGGCCTCCGAAGCTCTGGAACAGATTTGACCGTGCAGCGTTGGAACAGAATTTCAGGATGATGGAAGACCTCGGGGTAAATGCCATTCGTGTGTGGCTCCAATGGTCGGCCTTCGTGCCGGCGAGGGACACACTGTCTCCCCGAACCCTCGATCAGCTACGCGAAATCCTCCAGGTTGCCGCGCAGTCAGGAATCCGGGTGAATCTGACGGGCCCCGAATTCTGGGAAGGCCTCCCTCCCTGGCTGGCTCCGGAGGACATTCAGGGGTATCAGCATTATCTGAATCCTCTCTATCAGGATGCGCATGCTACATTCTGGGAGCAGTTTGCCGGTCAGGTTGCAGACGAAGAGGTTATCTATGGCTTTGATCTCGTGAACGAACCATTCATGCCATGGGATGGAGACAATCTCCGGAAATTGTGGAATCAGTGGTTGCTCGAACGCTGCGATTCTCCCATCGCCCTGAAAAAGTCCTGGGGGGCATCATGTCCCCCCGATCCTTCAGTGGGAGAAATTGCCCCTCCGCCAAACCGCCGTGTGCCGGGTTCGATGTATCTCATTGACTACCAGACATTTCGGGAGGAGATGGCGTTTCGCTGGAT
>Ga0208980_10000737_pt1 | contig 18959 bp, 11 predicted proteins | sample WetSurMetagenome_3_FD_187993 | JGI IMG/M metagenome (GOLD analysis project Ga0208980, IMG submission 187993) | Wetland microbial communities from Twitchell Island in the Sacramento Delta, sample from surface sediment Aug2011 Site A1 Bulk (version 2) | ecosystem: Environmental > Aquatic > Marine... | reverse complement strand
CGAACCTGTAGGGCGAGGTGGGCAGGCCCAGCTCCTCGGCGGCCAGACGGCGGATGCCCTCGCGGTTCATGGTCAGCCGCGCCGCGCGCGCCGTGGGAATGACCTCGGCCAGTCCTTCCTTCTCGATCTCGACCAGCATGTCGGTGGCGATGGCCTCGATCGAGTTGTTTTATTATGTTCACAAAACGGTTGCATGGCGAACCGTAGATCGTACAAGCGTAGGACACGATTTTTCGTCAACCACCAACAAACATCCGCAATTGGCAATTTCGGTTGCTCTCCTGTCTTGAAAAAATTAACAGTCCTGTCCGAGAATTGAGTAGAAACGGTTGCACACGCTGAGGAAGCGTCTTCAGAATATACCTTGTTGCTCCAACCCAATTCCAGCACCATCGCGCATCTAGGATATATGATTATTCAACTTTCAAACCTCCGTACTAAATGACCAGTAGTCTCAAGTTACTATTTGCCTTTTCATACTGTGATCTTGTGCCACAAGACAAAGTATCGTGACCAAATTTCATATTTCACAAATTGGCACTCCTCTAAGTGAATCCGCCACCAAAGTAATGCTGCTCGGTGCGGGTGAGTTAGGTAAGGAGGTAATCATCGCACTACAACGCTTGGGGGTAGAGGTAGTCGCCGTCGACAGATACCAAAATGCCCCGGGCATGCAGGTTGCACATCGCTCATATGTTATTGAAATGACAGATGCAGGCGCATTGAAAGCGGTCATAGATGCAGAGAAACCACATCTTGTAGTGCCCGAAATTGAGGCGATATCGACCTCGGCGCTGATTGAGATTGAGAAAGATGGGCTCGTCGAGGTAATTCCTACCGCTCGTGCCGCACAACTGACCATGAATCGCGAAGGCATACGCCGCCTTGCCGCCGAGGATCTTGGGCTGCCAACCTCGCCCTACAAGTTCGCCGACTCGCTGGCCGAGTTGCAAGCCGTGATCGACGGCAGCATCGGTTACCCCTGCATCGTCAAGCCGGTGATGTCGTCCTCGGGAAAGGGCCAGTCACTGATCAGGACGGCGGCCGACGTGCAGAAGGCCTGGGGCTATGCGCAGTCGGGCGGACGCACCGGCCAGGGCCGCATCATCGTCGAGGGCTTCATTGCCTTCGACTACGAGATCACCCAACTCACGGTGCGGGCCGTCGGCGCATCCGGCGCAGTCGAAACCTTTTTCTGCGAGCCGATCGGCCATGTCCAGGTGAATGGCGACTACGTTGAGTCGTGGCAGCCGATGGCGATGTCGCCGGTGGCGCTCACGAAGTCGCGCGAGATCGCCGCGAAGATCACCGGCAACCTCGGCGGGCGCGGCATCTTCGGCGTCGAGCTGTTCGTCCGGGGCGACGCCGTCTGGTTCTCGGAAGTCAGCCCGCGCCCGCACGACACCGGGCTCGTGACGCTGGCGACACAGCGCCTGTCGGAATTCGAACTGCATGCGCGTGCCATCCTCGGCCTGCCTGTCGATGTCGCGCTGCGCCGTCCCGGCGCTTCTGCGGTGATCTATGGTGGAATGGAATCCATGGGAATTGCCTTTGAGGGCGTCGCCGAAGCCCTACAAGTGCCGGAATCTGATCTGCGCCTGTTCGGCAAGCCGGAGAGTTTTCTAAAGCGGCGCATGGGTGTCGCTGTAGCCACAGCTGACAGCATCGACGAGGCACGCGACCGCGCCAAATTGGCCGCTAGTTATGTTCGGCCGGTTAAGCGTTGAGTCTGGAATATTCCGGATCTAGCAATTGACCGCTTCAGACTGATTCTGTTGAAAAACTCCTGACACGGTGATTTGGGGTGAATTCGCGGGGTCTCTGACCCCTTGCCCGACAGCTGATCGTCACTTCTGGATCGATCTACGAGGTCAACTTTTCGGACGCCGTCGTTGCGAGATACCGCAACGGAGTTTTTCAACAGAATCGACTGGAAACGGCCATTGGGGATTTTCCTGCGTCGGTCTGTTGTCGCCCCGATGCAGCCATTCGAGCATTGAGGAAGCGGACGTTCAAGAAAACTCCACCATTTCAGCCTGGCACCGAACAAAGATCAAAGACATATACTCGTGAGGGCCTTGCACCACGACGGAAGGCCACCTTGCACCCATCCGGCGAGATGACTTCGTGGCCCCAAGTTTCAGTCCGCTGCGGATTCATGAATCCAGACCCACCGGGACGCCACAGTTCATGCAAAACACCGTTTCTAAGCAACAAATAACCTTCGCGCTTCTCGCTTGATTCGGCACGAAAAAGCAGTCCGTTCTTAACCACGTGAACTCGCTGGATTGGCATAATTTCCATCAATTCACGAGGAATTTTTATCGCAGTTACACCCTTCAACGGATCCAGGAGATAGATATCTGGTGGACATGGCTTGCCTTGAACATTACAACTCGATCCAATATTTAGTTGGTATTTCTCTAGAAACGGTAGATACAGGGGTTCACCGTTGTCACTATCCGTGGGCAGATTCCAGCGCGTTCCGTCTGGTTTAATAAACACAGGTGGCTGATCGTTTTTCAGACTCGGAACTCCTAGGTCGATATACCCGTGCTCAGGCCTGAGCAGCGATATTCGATGCTTGTGTAGGTTGGGTTTCTCCACTCCACCCATTTCGCAGGAGGGACCCCACCAGCTTGATGACGTTCCCGCATTCCTCTCGATTAGCGCACCCGACAAGTCGACGCGAATTCCAAGAATTTCTTTGTTTCTCGTATTTGCGGGATCAGGGAAAAAGACCACTCCGCCTTTCCCCGTTTGCGCATCCCAGCAAATGGGACGCGCATACCGCATCAGCTCCGTTGTCTTGCGTGTATCGATGTTGAAAAGAGCTGTGCGACCGATCTGCTTGGGATCATCCACCGACTTCTTTGTGGCGAGCGCCGCAATCAATCTGTTGTTATCCACCCAGAACGCAGCCTGACTCGAACTCAGATTTGGCTCTGCGTCTTCAAGACCTGTATCGATTAGCTTCACCGGAGACTTCACAAATCGAACTTTGTCGACCGCCATTGCCTCGCAACCGAATAGCGTTGCGACTACCCAAGCTATGGATGGAGCAAGGCGCAACAATGCTGTAAATGGCATATTCTTCATTGCAGCATCGTGCCGTCAAACGACTCGAATATCAAGCGAACGGCCGCTTTAGTGACATAGCGCCATAGTCTGCTTCTGGCTGACTGCCGAAGTTCAGCCCATCGAGGCCGATGACCGCTACCGCTGCATTGCTGTCTGTGGGCATCATAAAAAAATGAGGTGACGCGCTACACTCCAAGGATGCGATTGCTCTTTGGCGTCCTCCTACTTCTGCCCTTTGCCGCCCACGCTGAGCTCATCGGTAAGGTTGTCGGTGTATCTGATGGCGACACCATCACGGTACTGCGCGACAAGGAGCAGGTAAAGATTCGCCTCTCCGGTATCGACGCCCCAGAGAAAGCACAGGCATTCGGCAACGTCGCCAAGCAGCGCATGAGCGATATGGTGTTCGGCAAGGAAGTGCGAGTCGACGACCGGAAAAAAGACAAGTACGGGCGCACCATAGGCCGCGTCTGGGTGGCTTCAGCCGAGTGCCAGGCGTCCGACTGCCCCAAGACGCTGGACGCAGGGATGGCGCTGCTTACGATGGGGCTAGCGTGGCATTACAAGAAATACGAAATGGAACAGCCGGAGGAAGAGCGAGGGCAGTATTCGTTCGCGGAGACTGAGGCACGGGGTAAGCGGGTGGGCCTGTGGTCTGATGCTGAACCAGTGCCGCCATGGAGGTGGCGTAAACACGTCAAAGCCGAGTGAAGCGATGATTAAGAGATTCTTCCGCACGACCATCGTAACGATATTTGTTGCGTCGATGCTATCCGGCAGTGCCTATGCTTTCGACGAGGATGGATTCCGGACAGGCATGACTGTTGATGAGGTCAGAAAGCAATTACCAAAAGGTGTGCGATTGAAGGGGCCGCCATCTCGTCAGCCTTCTGGGATGGAAACCTATTATCTATCTCATGAGCCACTAGAGAAAACGGCAACATACCGTTACGGAGCGTTCACGTTTTGTCATGGCGAGTTGGCTGGCGTAATGAAGGAGTATTTTAGCGTTCATGATTTTCTGGGACTTCTAAAGAAGTTTCTTCTCCAGTATGGTCAGCCGAACAAAATCGAAGCAACCGATTCAATTGTTGTTACCTTAGATCAATCGGATTTGGCGATGGCTATAACCTGGAAAGCATTACCTGAGATGACTTATCTGAGTTATGTGCCGCACCTGCTGGCTAAGGGGAAGCAGCCAGAATCTCCAGCCATCGTGAGCGTGTGGTACGACACTGTGTCACCACGCTGCTATGGTGATTCATTCCCGCCTCGACCAGTTCCCTTCGGCGACTTGTCACTGAATAACTAGCGGCACAGATGGAGGAAGCAGGGGCTAATGCTGAACCCTTGCTGCCGTAGGAATGGCGAAGGCGATTGGATAGGCATGATGACACTATGCTTAGGCCGAGCACCTGCCTAATGCCGACCGCATCAGACAACAACTCGGCCAATGCAGTCGTGATCTGAGTAGGTATGATCGCCTCAAAGTTGACCAAACTGGACGCGTAGCCTTGGAGCCGCAAAGCCTGCCGGCTAGGCACTTGCTTCTCAACGGAACGTCTTCCGCAGCTAGAATCACCCCATGATGACCGCATCAAGCGGCGACGGGGAGGCGTAATGCCGAGGATTTTCGACAACATCGAAGAGGAACTGCTGCCTGCATTGCGGCAGACGCTAGGCGTTTCGCAGCGGGCAGACTTCTGTGTCGGCTACTTTAACCTGCGTGGCTGGAAGTCGCTTGACTCCCTGATCGAACTCTGGCCCGGCGATGACGCTAACCGCTGCCGGCTGCTGGTCGGGATGCAGAAGTTGCCCCAGGAAGATCTGCTGGAAGCCTACTCGCTGCTGCCACGCGAGGACCTCATGAGCAACCAGACGGTCATTCGGCTGAAGCGCCGGCTGGCCGAGGAGTTCCGTTCGCAGCTGACCCTGGGTGCCCCGACTGACGAGGATGAGGCCGGATTGCGCCGGCTCTGTGCCCAGCTCAAGGCCGGCAAGCTCGTCGTCAAACTGTTCCTGCGTCACTCCCTGCACGCGAAGCTCTACCTTTGCTTCCGCAACGATCCCAACAATCCGGTCACCGGTTTCCTGGGCTCAAGCAACCTGACCTTGGCCGGCCTCTCCAAGCAGGGTGAGCTCAACGTCGACGTCCTTGATCACGATGCGACCGCCAAGCTGTCGAAGTGGTTCGAGGATCGCTGGCAGGACAAGTGGTGTGTCGATATCACCCAGGAACTGGTTAGCGTTATTGAGGAGAGCTGGGCGCGCGAAGTCGATGTGCCGCCCTACGAGATCTACGTCAAGATGGCCTATCACCTGGCCGAGGAGGCACGTGCCGGCTTGTCGGAATTCACCATTCCGACGGACATGCGAGGCACGCTGCTGGAGTTCCAGGCGGCTGCGGTGCGCATTGCCGCCCGCCATCTCGAGAAGCGCGGTGGCGTCATCCTCGGGGATGTCGTTGGCCTGGGCAAGACGCTCATGGCCACCGCACTGGCTCGGCTGTTCCAGGATCCGCCACGTTCGCTGGAGACCCTCATCCTGTGCCCCAAGAACCTGGTCGGCATGTGGGAGGACTACGCGCATCGTCACCGGCTCATCGCCAAGGTGGTGTCGATCACCATGGCGCAGAACGTCCTTCCGGACCTGCGCCGCTATCGGGTGGTCATCATTGACGAGAGTCACAACCTGCGCAACCGTGAAGGGCGCCGCTGGTCGGTGGTCCGTGACTACGTGGCACGTAACGCCAGCAAGTGCATCCTGCTGTCCGCCACCCCTTACAACAAGGCCTACCTCGACCTTGCCAACCAGTTGCGGCTCTTCCTTGAGCCAGAAGACGTGGTGGGTATCCGGCCAGAGGAGTATCTCCGCCGGGACTGCACCGGGCGCCCAGAGGAGTTCACACGACGCCACCAGTGTCCGCTCAACTGCCTGGCGGCCTTCGAAAAGAGCGAGCATCCCGACGACTGGCGGGAGTTGATGCGGCTGTTCATGGTCCGGCGTACGCGCAGCTTCGTCGAGCGTAACTACGCCATGACCGAATGTCCGTCATGCAAGACGGTCTTGCAGGCTTCAGCAGAGCACTGCCCCTCCTGCCAGCGACCGAAAGCAAAGGAAGACCGGCGCTTCCTGGTGCTCGAAGGTGGTGGACGCTTCCACTTCCCGAAGCGCAAGCCCAAGGCGCTGCACTTCAAGATCCGGGAGAAGAGTCCCGACGACCAGTACGCCAAGCTTTACTCCGATTTCGTCGTGGATACCGTTCGGCTGCTTCACCTGCCTCGCTACGGCCTGGCCAACTACCTGAAGCCCGGCTTCGAGCACCCGCCGACGGCTGATGAAGCCGAGGTCATGAAAAACCTGTCCAGGGCAGGCAAGCGCCTCATCGGCTTCTGTCGCACCAACCTCTTCAAGCGGCTGGAAAGCAGCGGTCACTCTTTCATGCTGTCCATCCGCCGTCACATCCTGCGCAACTACATCTACCTGCACGCCCTGGAGAAGGGCCTGCGGATTCCCGTCGGCACGCAGGACGCCAACCTTTTCGATACCCGCACGGATGACTCTGACGAGGATCTGTTCGAGGAAGTTCCCACCGAGACGACGGCCGCTTCACTCGAGGACTTCGCCAAGGCCGGTGCTGTTGGGTACTCGGTGCTGGAAGCTGACCACAAGAGCAAGTTCGAGTGGCTGCAGGCTGCCCATTTTGTTGAGGATCTACTGAAGCACCTCCTGCTGGATGCCAAGCGACTGTTCGCCATCCTGGAGATGGCTGGCAACTGGCGTCCCGAGAAGGATGAAAAGCTCAACGAGCTGGTGAAGCTCCTGACGAAAAAGCATCCGGGCGACAAGGTGCTGGTGTTCTCGCAGTTTTCCGACACCGTCCTCTACCTGAACCACCAGCTGCAGGCCCGCGGCATCAAGGATTTCGCCTGCGTGACCGGTGACACCGAGAACCCGTCGGCCGTGGCCCGGCGCTTTTCCCCGGTGTCGAACCAGGTGGCGGATCGCAATCCCGCCGACGAGCTGCGTGTCCTCGTGGCTACTGACGTGCTTAGCGAAGGCCAGAACCTGCAGGATGCTGCTGTGGTGGTCAACTGGGACATGCCCTGGGCCATCATCCGCCTTATCCAGCGTGCCGGCCGGGTGGATCGCATCGGCCAGCGCGCCGAAGAAATCCTGTGCTACTCCTTCATCCCTGCGGATGGCGTTGAGCGCCTTATCCAGCTACGCGCGCGGGTGCGCCAGCGTTTGCAGGAGAACGCCGAGGTGGTGGGCACCGACGAGAGTTTCTTCGAAGATGAACGCCACGACTCACTGCTTCACGACCTGTTCACCGAGAAGTCGGGCATCCTCGACGATCCGGACGACGATGAAGTTGATCTGGCCTCACTCGCCTACCAGATCTGGAAGAACGCCTGCGATGCCGATCCGGCCCTGAAGAAGCGCATCCCTGATATGCCCAACGTCGTCTATTCGACGAAGAGCCTTGCCGCGGTGGCAGCGAAGGCGCCTGGCCAGGCTGGCGCCAAGCCGGAGCGTGGCGTCATGGTCTATGTGCGCGCTGCCGATGGCACCGACGCCCTGGCCTGGGTCAATGAGGCCGGCAATACCGTAACGGAAAGCCAGCACGAGATCCTCCGGGCAGCCGCCTGCGAGCCGAAAAGCCCGGTAGCACCGCGCGTGCCGCAACACCATGCGCTGGTCAAGGGCGCGGTCGAGAGCATCCAAAGCGTGCATCAAGGCAGTGGTGGCCAGCTGGGCAAGCCTTCTAGTACGCGCCGCCGGCTCTACGAGCGGCTCAAGGACTACGCTTCAGTGGTAAAGGGCGGCTTGTTCGATACTCGCGGACTGCATCGCCTCCTGGACGCCATCTACGAGGCGCCCCTCGCCGAGCAGGCGCGCGAATTGCTCAACAAGGAAATGCGTAACGGCATTGAGGATCACAAGCTCGCCGAACTGGCGTTGTCCCTCCACGAGGAAGACCGGTTGTGTGTGCGCCAGGATGATGTGGCGGCCCGCGAGCCGAACATCATCTGTTCGCTTGGCATCGCGGGAGACTGACCATGGCTTTTGATTTCCGCCGGGCGCGCACGCTGCTGCAGGACTTCAATCTGAAAGCGCTTTTCGTCGAAGAACTTGGCTGGGAGCCGGCACGGCAGACCCTGAACCTCCAGGTTGGGGATACCGCCTACCCGCTGGCGGCCGTGGCGCAGAAATATGGCTTTACTGTCTGGCTGTGCGTGTTGCCGGCCGGCAGCCTGCCTGGTCATCCGCAGCGCATGAAGATCGATCGCAAGCTCTCCGAGACGAGCTTCGAGCACCTGCTGGTGTTTGCTGACCAGGAACATAGCCAGCAGTCGTGGACCTGGGCGCGGCGTGAGCACGGCAAACCGGTGGCCCTGCGTTCGCATGACTATCGCCTCGGCCAGTCTGGTGACGCACTGCTGCAGAAGCTGCAGGCGCTCTATATTTCCCTGGAAGAGGAGGAGGCCGGCGAGCTTTCCACGGTGGGCGTAGCTGGCCGGGCAAAGGAAGCATTCGATGTCGAGCGCGTCACCAAGCAGTTCTACAAGGAGTTCGACGAGCACCGCAAGGCCTTCCTCAAGCTCATTGAGGGGATCGACGACATCGCCGACCGGGAGTGGTACGCCTCGGTGATGCTCAACCGGCTGATGTTCGTGTACTTCATCCAACGCAAGAGCTTCCTTGACGGTGACAGCGACTACCTGCGCAACCGGCTGGAGATCTGCCAGCGTGAGAACGGCCCGGACATGTTCTACGCCTTCTACCGCCGTTTCCTGTTGCGCCTGTTCCATGAAGGGCTGGGCCGTCGCAAGCGCGATCGTGCTGCCGGCCTCGACAAGTTGCTGGGCAACATCCCGTACCTAAACGGAGGGCTGTTCGATACACATGACCTTGAACGGCCGGATCGCTACGGCGAGGCAATCCAGATACCCGACAAGGCCTTCGAGCGGATCTTCGACTATTTCGACCGCTACCAGTGGCACCTAGATGAGCGTGCCTTGCGCGCCGACAACGAGATCAACCCGGATGTGCTCGGCTACATCTTCGAGAAGTACATCAACCAGAAGATGATGGGTGCCTTCTACACCCGCGAGGATGTCACCGAGTACATCGGCCGGAACTGCATCATCCCGGCGCTGCTCGACAAGGTGCGTGGCCTGTGCGGCGTTTCCTTCGACAACCCCTCCGGGCCGGCCGTCTGGGACATGCTGCAGGAGAACCCCGATCGCTATATCCCGCCCGGACTGAGCAAGGGCAGCGGCGAAGCACTGCCACGGACAGTCGATCTCGATGCGGCTGCGGGTGAGCCATGGGGCTTGCCGTCGGAAACCTGGCGGGAGAACCGTTACCGAGTGGCTAAGCTTGAGCGGGTGCGCCAGCGGCTGGCTTCGGGTAATGTCCGCAGTTGTGAAGAGATGATCTCGCTCAACCTGGATCTGCGCCAGTTCACCCAGGACATTGTGTCCGGCTGCGAAGGGCCTGATCTGCTTGAGGCGACCTGGATCTCGCTGTCCCGGCTTTCCGTGCTGGATCCGACCGGTGGCTCTGGCGCATTCCTGTTTGCGGCACTCAATATCCTGGAACCGCTCTACGAGGCCTGCCTGGATCGCATGGAGGAGTTCCTCGCCGAGTGGGGGCCAGACGGCACGCGTAGCCATCCTGGTTACCACAAGCGTTTCACTGAAGTGCTTGGCAAGGTGCAGGCTCACCTGAACCGGCGCTATTTCGTCCTGAAGTCGGTCATCCTGAACAACCTCTACGCGGCAGACCTCATGGAGGAAGCCTCAGAAATCTGCAAGCTGCGCCTGTTCCTCAAGCTTGCCGCACAGGTTGAACCCGACCCTACCAAGGACAACCTTGGGATCGAGCCGCTGCCGGACGTCGACTTCAACATCCGCTCAGGCAACTCGCTGGTTGGCTATGCCACTTTCGAAGAAGTGCGCCGCGCCGTGACCGAAGGCCTGGACTTCGACGATGCGATGGGCCAGCTGACTGCCAAGGCTGAAGCCCTGCAGCAGTCATTCGACGCCTTCCGCAGAGCCCAGACGGAAGGTGACGGCATGGTTCCCCACGCCGAGAAGCTTGCCCTGCAAAAGCATCTCGCTGAGCTGGAGAAGGAACTGAACCTGCGCATGGCGGCCGAGCAGGGCATCAAGAAGAAGGATACGGCCGGCTACCAGGCCTGGCTCAAGTCACACCAGCCCTTCCACTGGTTCATCGAGTTCTACGGCATCATGGCCGGCGGCGGATTCGATGTCGTTATCGGCAATCCACCCTATGTAGTCAGCACGCCAGCCAAAGTGCCGTACGCCATCGACGCGCGACTGTTCGCCACATTCCCGACCAAGAACCTCTACGCGATGGTCTTCGAGCGCTCGCTCCAGTTGGCTAAGAGCAACGCCTCAGTCGGCATGATTGTGCAGCTCACAGCGCTTTCAGCCGAGAAGATGTTTCACCTGCAGGATCTGCTCTTGGAGAGAGGTGCAGTCTGGGCCTCAGCGTTCCCGCGCCGCCCGCAATCAATTTTCGACGGGGTGGAGATGCCTGTCTCCATCCTGCTCTCTCGGCGGACCGATAAGCGCATGCTGTTCACGACAAGGGTCAATCGCTTTTATGCAGAAGAGCGTCCCTTCGTCATGGACAGCCTGGGCTATGTCTTCCATGACGTGCGCCTGCATGGCCATCGCTTGGCGAAGATCGGCGATCCGCTCGACGTGTCGATCTATCTCAAGATTGCCTCGCGCCCTCTGTCACTGGATGCCATGACTACCAAGGGCTCCAAGCATGTACTTTATTATCAGGAAGCTTGTCGCTACTGGGTGAAGGCTTGTGTCGGTATGCCGTATTTTCGGCGCAATGGCGAGTCCATGGACCCGCCACATGGGCGGACGCTGTATTTCCGGGACAAGGAAAGCTGTGCTTTCGCCAGCTGCCTGCTCAACTCGACGCTGTTCTACTGGTTCTACAGCGCCTTCTCGGACTGCGAGCACATCAACGATGCGCTTCTCCGGGACTTCAAAGCGCCTGCGCTGGGAGATGGGCAAGAGTGGCTGCAACTGGCCGATAGGTTGGCACAAAGTCAGCAGGCTGCTGCCAGGCGAAAAACTATCTTGACCAAGCAAGGGCATCGGATTGAGTACGATGAGATGGACGCTCCGAAATCCAAGGCGGTCATCGACGAGATTGATCTCAGCCTTGCGCGACTCTATGGCTTTACAGTTGAAGAGACTGAGCGCATCGTCAACTACGACATCAAGTATCGCCTAGGCCGGCAGGCTGAAACAGAGGCCGACGACTTAGCGGAGTGACATACTTGGCGAGACAGGACTCTTAACGATGCCAATGGCATCAAACGCTGCAGGGCCGACGGAGGGCCTGAAAGGCTGAATGTCTCTTAATGGTCGTGAGCACGAATTGGCCGGGTAGGAAAGCCGCCCCTCGACCTCGCGTTAGTCTGAAGGTCCGTTGACCGCGAAGCACGTGTCGTTCATCTGGCGTAGGTTGTACGTCAGTTCAGGCTGACGACGGGACATCGGCCACAGTCGCCTTTGAAGGTACGTTCCTGGTCGGGTCGGTAATGCGCCATTTACGTGTCGCACGGCTTCAATTTACGCTGGACGGCCGGGTTCCTCTGTGGCGTAGGACGGGATGGGTTGGATGCCCGACCTAAGTTGTTACCGGTATCAGGGCTGAGTGGAGCCTACGGCTGCGGATTCGATTGCCGCAGGTGACTTCCGATAAGACCTCGTCGGTAAGCAGCGCGTACCACTCATCCGTATCCATTGCATTGCCTTCTTCAGCGCGCAAGCGGAAGAGCGGCACCCCAAGAAGTTGGAGGAGGCGATCCTTCAGCTGATCGCGGCGCTTGGCTGCAGGATCATCATGGTAACGGCTGTCCAGCTCAAACGCGGCCACTGGGTCGCCTTCATCGGGGATAACGAGCAGCGCATCCAGGCGACATGCTTTGCCGAACCGAATTGTTTCATCGTCGAGAATCGCCCGAAGTTTGCTGAAGTCGGCAATCTGATCCAGGGGATAGTTCGGGAGAGCAGTCAGCCCTGGAAACCTTAGTGACAAAGCGCGAAGAAAGAATCTCTCCTGCACGGATCTAAAAACCGACTGACGCAGGCCAAGGGCGTCCGATACAGATTGCGTGCCCCATCGATAGTCGGTTATTTGGACGACTCGGCGAAGGCGGATAACGGTTGCCGCATCACTCAGGCGTACTGTCGGCTTGCGTGGGCGATTTGATGGTCCCGTGATGGCATCGCTATCAGACAGGGGGGATCCCTCATGTGATCGAGGAGTGGCAAGGTCGCTGATCTGCTGTGCAAGAACCTCATAGGCTTGGTCGGTCAGCGTTGCAAACCCCGTGGCCAATAGCCGCATGAAACGTGCAGTAATGGCTGGAACCAGTTGGCCCTCGTCAGTTACATACTGAAGCAGACCTTTGCCGGCGAGCGTACGCAATGCCTGGTGCGCCTGCTCCGGCAAATTGCCGAATGCGGCCTCCAGTTCCTCGAGAAACTCAGAGTAGTCGCGTTGAGCGAGAAGCTCACCCAGCGCTGTGAAATTACCGGTTGTGTTCAAGCAGCGATGCCTCTGACGAAATGCCGACAAGCCCTGAAACTATATCCGCATGACTTCTAATTGTCACTCATAGAGCGTGGCCGTAAGTGGGACGGTTTTCTAGCATGCGGCTGTGGCTTCCCCAAAAAAACGTCAATATCCCACCGACCCATGCGTGCTTTTCGGTCGGCGACTCGCCGCGTTGCGCAAAGAAATGGGTTGGTCCCAAGAGGCGCTAGCACTCGAAAGCGGCCTCGCAAGGAGTTATCTTGGAGGCGTGGAACGCGGGCAAAGGAATATTGCTCTGCGGAATATTTATCGCCTCGCCGAAACCTTAGGTGTTTCTGCTGCCGACCTGATGACATTTTGACAGGTGCCGATCCGAGCGCTTCAAAGAGTCGCATACGGTCTGATCGCATTGACGGAAGCAGCTGTTCAGGCTGCACCTGCTTGACGTCACTCAAGGTAAGAGGTACAGGGCTCCACTGGCGGGGTTTCGGCCAGAACCGGTGGCGGGTTTGCAGCGGAAATGGTGGCATGACTTGAAGTGGAATCCATGGCGAAAACCTGCGGAATCTTCACCTCACTACACCAACTCAATCTCCTCGGCATCTTCAGCACGGACCCTGAAGAAGTTGTTCATCTGTTGATTGATTGCCTGGCTCACCCTGGCCGGCAAGCGTTTGTCGATCGCCTCCTTTTTCGCCGGGAGACAGAACGGCATGGTCTTGCTGCCTTTCATCTTCATGATCGTCCGGATATACTTGCGTGTCGTCTCCAAGTCGGCATGTCCCAATTGATCCTTGAGCACTTCGTGGAACATTGCTGCCATCCGGACATCCGGCTCTATGCCATGAAGTTGGCAATAGTTCCAGAGAGAATGCGTCGCACCCGAGTGTCGCAGCATGTGAGGATCGATAACTAACCCGGTGTCACGAAAGGCCTCTTCAATCATGTACGGTTTGACCGGAGCGCCAGTGGCGGTCAGCCAAAGGATGTCCTCCGGGCACCGGCGCCTGCCCTGGTCACGTATGTTGCCGAACTCCAAAGTGGCGTTACGCCTTTTCATGTAGCTCGACTCAAACAGTTCCTTTCTCTCCTGATAGTGGGGCTGGATGTAGTCCTCATAGATCGCCTGCAGCGTTGCTGGATAGATGTCGATGGTGATTTGCTTCAAGCGCTTGGTCAGGCATTTGTACTTCAAGGTGTTTTTTCCAAGACGCTCGAACTCCGGCCATACAGGCAGATATCTGTTGTACTTGTTCTTGTGCAACGGCATTTCACAGATGTCTGAGACCCGCAGGAATGTTTGCATCATGGTCTGAGCGATGACCGCGTATACCGGATCGATCTCCTTTAGCGCGATATAGAGCTTCCCGTATCGATCGATGCTGATGACGCGATCCTTGTAATCCTCCTTGAGCGTTGTCCGCTTGTGCCCGTCATCCTCCTCGTAGGTCCTTCCACGCTTGGAATCGGTATGACTAAGGAAGTTGTCGTCCTGGTTCCCGTACCGGATTCTGACCGTTCTGGCAGGAAACTGCGCGCGAACCTTCACGCCCTCCTTCCGCAGGTAGTCGTAAAAGTCTCTCATCCGCGTATGCCGTGTGTTGTAGGTATGCGGGTTCGCGTCACCAAGCTGCGCCTCCAGGATCTTCTGTATGTGGTCGTACGTCGCCTCCGTGTATTCGATTTTGTTGTAAGCCAACGCTTCGAGGACGGTCTTGATGTCATAGACAATCTGGCGCAGCGATCCGCCCGTGACCGGTTCCATGTTGTCCCTGATCCACCGCGGCTGGTAGTAACGCGTCGCGAGAAACCCGGACAGGTGGTGATGGAGGTGCAGGCCGTCGATGAGCGGTACTGGAACAACCCCTCCGGGACACCACTTGAGTTCAATATCCATCATCGATCCGTCCGAACGAGAGACCGACGCAGCGTTGGTCGGCCTTGTTTCCTGCGTCGATGGCTTCCTGAATCAATGCCTGGTCGCCTACGAAGACGACCTTGCGCTTGGCGCGTGTGATCGCCGTATACAGCCAGCTGCGGTCGAGCACCTGCGAACGTTCCAGCGCAATGATCACGCAATCGAACTCGCTGCCCTGGGCCTGGTGGTTGGTCAGGGCATAGGCATGCTGGAGATACCACTCGCCATCATGGAAGCTCTTGACATGGCCAAGCAGAAGGGGAACGCGGCCCTCATTGGCAAACTTGATCACCAGGTCAGCTTCGACGGTTTCCCCCAGTTCTTCGTTCGTGACGACTCGATCTCCCATCGGCTCAACGATGACCCCCATCGAGCCATTGACCAGACCCAAGGCCCGGTCGTTGCGCTTGTAGATGACTTTGTCGCCGATGCGGAATTCTGGGGCCTTCGGCACGACGGGCGCATGCGCAAGCAGTTGGGCCTGCAAGCGCCGGTTGGCACGCGCCATGACGCGCTGTGTCGCAGAAATTATCTGGACCGTCTCTAAGTCCTGATTGGCAAGGTACCGGTCAAGTGCCTGGTCTGCGATATCCCTGTCACCCAGCAGATGCAGGACGTCTGGGCTGGTCTTGAAGGTGCCGCCATCCCGAATGATCTGCGCCACCTCTGGAATCGTAGATCCCGCCAGGCTTCTGTAGTTGGTCTTGAGCTCTACCACGTGAAACGCGCCGCTTTTGATGATCCTCTGGAACACGAGGCCCGGCCCGATGGGCGGCAGTTGGCCCCAGTCGCCGATGAACACGATCTTGACCGGGCGGTTCTCGAACAGTTTGAGCGTGCGATACATCAAGGGCAGGTCCACCATCGACGCCTCGTCGATGAACAGCACGGGAAGATCGAAGCGATCCAGCATGCCGGGAGAAGCGGCGGCCTTAGCCAGAAGTGCCTCGATGGTGAATGCCTCCTGCCCCGTCTGCTGCTTCAACCGCTGCGCGGCCTTTCCGCTCAGGGCAACCTGCAACACGTGCCGGCCGCTGTGGTGAAGGAACTCGTTGGCGGCATGAAGAACAGAGGTTTTGCCGGTCCCTGCCGCCCCGATAACCGCAACGATGCTTTCCCGCAGGATGGATTGCACGGCCTGTTCCTGCTCGCGGTCCAGCGGATGGCCGCTCGGCAAGAGGTAGTGGCTCGTGTCCACCGCATCGAGCAACGGCAGTTGCACCATGCCGTGCCCCTGGTCAGCAGCGCGCCGCAGCAGTTCTTGCTCGACGTAGCGCTCCATGTGGAATGCCGCCGGCAAAGACCACCCCCCGTTGTCACGGATGAAGAAGCGCCTGGTATGCAGCCCATCCTCCCGCGCCGCCTCGTAGATCGCCAGGCAGCTCTTCCACTCGCCGTCGAGGATGGATTTCAGCTCTGCATCGACGAGAGCCGGTAGTGGTGCGGTATGCCCCTTGTTGTAAAGCCGGTACAACGCCTCCTCCACCGCACAGACAAGACGACGGCGATCGTCCCTAGGGACGCCCAACGCGCCAGCAAGCAAGTCCGTCGCGTCCCATGGGCAGAACGCCCACAGGAGGTACGGGTTGTCCTTGAGCTTGTCGAGCGTGTTCTGGGAATAGAACTTGTGGGCCTCTATGATCGGCTTGGTGAGCTTTTGGATCAGCGGTTTGTTGCTTTCGAGTGGGCCCTTCAGGAATTCGAACAGTTCTTCCCTTGCTCCTTGCTCCTGCCAGGACTGAACCGCCTGCATTGCAGTGACCTCGCCAACGCCATCGACGGTAGAGAGGGCTTCCACATCACCGGAATCGAGCAGCTGCGGCAGTCGAGGCCCGAATGCCTTGATCAACTTCTGTACCGTCCTGCTGCCCAGTCCATTTTGATTGAGCAGGAACGACTCCACCGCTGCATCAGTGACGGCAGCAATCCAGCTGTCTTCAACCGCAAACTGCTTGCCGGCGGCCTTGTAGTCCTCCCAACGGCCCTCAAAGCCGCGGTACTGGCCTTCCTCGATGGCGGAATCGCGCTCCCCTCGCGCGACCATCCGCACGCGCTTGCCGCGGTCGGTATTGGCGTAGAACACCAGCGCGTCGCCGAATCGGCCGCGTATGCCGAAGACGGTGGCGTTGATCTGGGTCGTTGCCATCAATGGCTGTGGGGCATCTTGCCCGAGGGCAGATACAACAACTGGAGCTCGTTCTGCTTGGCGGTCAGCTCGGCCCTGCCGCGTGCTTCGCGCTCGGCCGCAAGTTGCTCCTTCAGCGCCTTGATTTCCCCGCGCAGCTTACGCACCAAGGCGGAGGTCATGCTGTCCTCCATGTCGTCGGCAATGCTGTCCGATGCCATGTCAATGATGCTGACAGTCTTTTGCACAACCTTCAGGTCCAACTGGGTGAGTGCGTCCCGCACCGCCTCGCGTTTGTTCCACCAAGTCGGCGCCGCGCCAACGTCCAGCAAATCCTGCTGCGAGTAGATCGCCCACAACGCCCTGCGGTAGAGGCGCCCGGTGTGGCTGGCAGGGGCGGGATTGTCCGGGGTGCCAACCGTCGCCAACCATGCAAGGAACCTGCCTTCGTTCTGGTCTCCAATCTGCTTGGTGGTTGCCGAAGCTGCGACCTTCCTGCCCGGAGATATCGCCTTGACCCGCTCGGAGAGCTTCAGCTCTCCGTCCTTGAGCAGCTTTCGAAGCGGCTTGTTCTGGCGGAAGGTGTCCGCCTGGCAGTCGTGACCCACCTTCTGGGCGAGGTTGCCCAAGTGGAAGGTTCCATCGGACTTGAACAGTCCCCCCTTGAGTTGCGTTTGCAGCGCCTTGTCGTCCAGGGCCAGCAGATTGTTCAGCAAGCCTTGCAGGGATGCCACGCGATCCCTGCCCAGTGCGGTCTTATCCATGATGCCTCACCACAATCAGTTCGTCGATCCAGGCTTCCTCGTAGGGGTCGGGCCTTTCCAGTTGGTCCCGCATCCGACTCAGGTCGTCATCGCTCATGCGCTTGTCAGCCGTCCGCAGGGTGCGGTTGCGTTCGCGGATGATCGCCATGTCTGTATCGAAGTACACGCAGGTCTTGGGCAGATCCTTGAAACGGGCAAGGGAAGAAACCAGGCGGGCGCGATCCATGCTGGTGAGGTTGGTAGCATCGAAGATGACGGGGTGCCGATCCGTGCGCAGCGACCCCTCTTGAGCCCAAGTGCTTTTGCCAGAGCAGGGCAACCCGACCAGAAGGTAAAGACGCATCTTGAGCTTGCGCGACAGCAGCTCTTCCAGCTTCTCGTAGGCTTTGGCCCATGCCTCGGCCTCATGTTTCTTGGAACCGACGCGGTACTTGCCTCCGACGATTCGGAACGCGTCGGGAGAGACGACGTGGGTCTGGACGCGGGCGGCAATGCCTCCCGAGAGATTGGTCGCCTTCGGCGCATGGGACAGGTCGCTCTCCAGTTGCGCGATGCGGGCCAGCAGCTCCGTCTCGCGGTTGCGCGTCCTGCTGCGCTCGCCTGCGTCGTTCGACGATTGCGCCCTCAGGTAGGCAAGATCGCGCTGCAGCGGCTCAACGTCGGCCAGCAGGGCGTTGTATTTCTCTTCAAGTTCCTCGGCGTCACGCTTGTCCTGGGACTTTTCCGCTCCAGCCGCCAGGTTCTCCTGGAACTTCAGGATGTCATCCCGCAGCTTCAAGTACGCACCCTTGTTCTTGTCACCATCCTGCAGCCGGTGGCCGAAGAGATAGACCTTGTCGACCTTCGCGTCTGCACAAATCTTGGTAATCGACACATCATGCTTCTTGCCGGACCCGCGAGCGATTTCCTTGCGGCGGCCGAAAGCCTCGCGCAGGGCAGAGAGTCGTTCGCGGTGAGTGCGTTTTGTGTCACTCATGCTACCGCTCCAGCCTGGCTCACCGACCCATCAGGAAGCACCTTGATGTGGAACACCTTGCAAATGGGCGCGGCATACTGCTTGATGAACTCCCGCGCGTCCTCCATGAAATGCTCCTCGCTGAACTGGTCGCCATGCTTGTGCTGGAGCAGGTCGGCGTAAAACAGCAACGACTCCTTCAACGATTCAGACCATGGCCCGATCATCGCCTCCGGGCAACTGCCGCCGACGCAGTGCTCCGGGGCGACCGCGGACAGGTGGTCAAGAACCATCGCGTCGATTTCCTGGTTAAGCTTGTGATGCGCGCGCTTCGCGCAGGGCGGAGGTCGGGTGTCGGCCGGGTTGCGCATGCACATGACACTGAACGGCGTCATGAATCCACAGAGGCTATCGTTGAGTAGCCGTTCCTTGAGCAAATCAGCGAAGCTGGTCATGATCTGCGAATCCGTCAGCGAGTGGGACTGCAGCGGCTCGGCCTCGAGGCGGCTTTTG
>Ga0208980_10000736_pt1 | contig 18966 bp, 13 predicted proteins | sample WetSurMetagenome_3_FD_187993 | JGI IMG/M metagenome (GOLD analysis project Ga0208980, IMG submission 187993) | Wetland microbial communities from Twitchell Island in the Sacramento Delta, sample from surface sediment Aug2011 Site A1 Bulk (version 2) | ecosystem: Environmental > Aquatic > Marine... | reverse complement strand
AATTTCAGAGGCTATACCAGGTATTAGATTTTCAAGTCTTTGAATAAAAATTTTCGCTGTTTCTTCTTTCTTTTTGTTGTATTCTTCCCTGGATAAAAGTTCCCAGTCTTTCAGATAGTCAATGCAACATATAGCTCCGACACTCTTTCCTTCGGGCGCAAGTCCCGAATCAATCTGGCCATAATCGATAAATGTAAAACTCCTTTCGTGATAATCCGCATGATTGTTTTTTAAGATGTCGGCCTGAGTTTTTATTGAACCATCAAATACAAAAGTTGAATAGTGATGGTTCCCTGTGATTTTATGAGAATTTCTAAAGCCAAAGTATATTGTCAGCAATGATGAACCTGGTTTCTGGCTACTGATTTCATTCCTTATATTACTACCGGATTCTTCTGTTAATAATTCCGCAATATTCGGTAATGCCGTATTGGCAATTACCTCATCTGCATAAGCAGTAATATCTGATGATGAAGAACCCGTTTTCTTTTTGAATGTTACTCCTTTTACTTTAGTTCCTTCAGATATTATACCCGAAACAAGATGGTTCAACAGGATTTCCCCTCCATGATTCCTGATACATCCTGCAAGATGATCAGAGAGCTTTTGGGAACCTCCTTTAATAAAGCTGGCACCTCCTTTAAAGTAGCTCCCCTGGGCAACTGAGTAATAATTTAGTGAAATAGAATATGGATCGTCGTGGAAGTATCCGAGATTACCAAGTAAAACAAGTTTAAGTTCCTCATTATGGATTATCGAATCAAGAAACTCTCCCAGGCTTTTGTCTTTTATAATCCCACCTTGTGCAGATTTCCTTTTTGGATTAAGTATTTGATCAAAAAAAGCTTTTATGCCTTCAACCTCTTCAGGAAATTTCTTACCAAGGATCTCAATGGCTTCTTCATGATGATGAGGTATTGAAATGTTATAATGTTCTCTTACAAAATGGTAGAACTCCGGCACCCTTATAAACTCTACGTTCCCGGGAACGTCAAATTCATTGAAAATTCTGGATTTCATATCGCCGGGTGAAGGTCCGTCCATTTCATGCAAACCCACCTCGAGAGTAAAGTCACCTCTTTTGAAAGTAGTTGCACAACCTCCTGGTTTACTGTGCTGTTCTATGAGTAAGACTTTCTTTCCTTCCCTGGTAAGTTTTGCCCCGGCTGTCAGTCCTCCCAATCCTGCTCCTATTATAATAATGTCATATTTCATCTTGAAGATTATTAAATTTCGGGTATAGGGTATCTTTTAAATTCCCGGCTTCTATCGAAGAGGTACCGGTATGTAATGTAGTTCTTCACAGGAACGCATCCGACTGAAATAAATGTTTTCCTCATTTTCGGATTAAAGTCGGCCACCCAGGAGAATTCGATTTCCTTATAATGTGGTTTTTTCTCAAGTACTTTCCTGATTTTCACGATGAAAGCTGATTCGATTCCCAGTCCCTGGTATTTTGGAATAACACCCATGAGGAGACCTTTGGCCCTGGTAATGGTTTTGCGTTTTTTCAGATAAAAAAACTTGATTAAGTTTTTCAGGTCCAGTCTTCCATTCAGGTGTTTAAGGATCTGATTGATATCAGGGAACATAAGAAAAATAGCAATAGGTTTTCCCTCAAAATATGCAAGCCAGATAAATTCTTCATCGACAATTGCTTTTGCTTTCCGCAGGGCAGCTTTTATATAATCTGGTTCAAGTGGCTCAAAATGAATCTTAAATGAGGACCATGCTTCATTGAATACTTTGGCAAAATCCATTGTAAGTTTCTCCTGTTCTTTCCACGTAAAGTGGCGGAACTCATATCCGGGTTTATTATTTACCCAACCGGCAATTTTCATGAATCGTTCAGAAAGAGGCTTAGTAACATCGAGATGAAAGCCTTCCATTTTATAGTAAGTCCTGAAACCATAAGATTCAAAAAGATCCTGGTAATAGGAATGATTATACGGCACATCAAATGATGGTTGTGTAAAACCACCCACAAGCAAGCCCCAATACTTATCAGTCTCCCCAAAATTTATTGGTCCGTCCATAGCTTCCATCCCTTTTGATTTCAGCCACTCTCTTGCTGTATTAAAAAGCATAAAAGCCGAAGGTTTGTCGTTGATACATTCAAAAAATCCCACACCGCCTGTCGGCTGTTCATAGGAGTGAGATAGATTCGTATCAATAAATGCCGCTATTCTGCCTGTCAGATTGTATTTATCATCAACAAGTATCCATCTCTCTGTTTCACCGTGCCTGTAATAGGGATTTTTTGCCGGATCAAAAACTGCTTCTATGTCATTGTCCAAAGGACACACCCATGTTTTATCATCCTTGTAAATTATTTTTGCAGTACGGAGGAAATCTCTCTTTGTCTTCCTGTCAGTTACTCTTATTATTTTCATTTTACGGCCAGCCGAAGTAATAGCATCGATCGTTATTTCTTGTAGATCTGATCGAGAATTTCCTTATACTTACTTGAAATATACTTACGTCTTAGTTTCAAAGTCGGAGATAATTCACCTGTCGCAGGGCTCCATTCATCCGGAACCAGTCTGAACCTGTTAATTCTTTCAGGAGGGTTAAGTTTTTTATTGATTGCTTCAATTTCTGAACTGAAAATTGAAAGTATCTTTTCATTCCTGATCAGGTCACCGGAATCAGATAATGAAATATTATTTGTTAACTTCCATTCTTCAAAAAACTTGAAATCAGGGGAAATAATTGCACTAGCAAATTTTTCATGTTCTCCCACGACCATTATCTGGTCAATTAATACTGATTCTTTGAACTTGTTTTCAATTAACTGGGGTGCGATAAATTTACCGTTTGACAGCTTGAAGATTTCTTTCTTCCTGTCAGTCACCATAAGAAACCCGTTCTCATCAAGGTACCCGATATCCCCGGTATGAAACCATCCGTCATTATCAAAAACCGATTTTGTGAGGTCAGGTTCATTAAAATATCCGATCATAACATTAGGACCTTTGCAAAGGATTTCACCGTCTTCCGCTATTTTTACTTCCACTCCCTCGATCACTTTTCCTACTGATCCGAGTTTTGCGCCTCCTTTATATGTCCTGTTAATTGTAATAATAGGAGACGTCTCTGTCAACCCGTACATATTTATTATTTTGATGCCCGCTGCCCAGAATATCCTTTCAAGCCTTGGTTGAAGGCTTGCACCTCCACATCCCACTATTCTGACATTACCACCAAGCGCTGTCCTCCATTTACTGAAGATGAGCCTGTCTGCAATTTTGAGTCTTTTCTCATAGAACCAGCCATTCTCACCGAAAGGCTTGTATTTCAAACCAAGCTTTACCGCCCGGAAGAATAACGATTTTTTTATTTCCGGGAGCTTCTTCCCCTTCAAAATAATAACATCGTAGAATTTCTCAAGAACACGCGGTACAGCATCAAATCCATCAGGTTTGACCTCCATCATGTTTGAGGCAATGGATCCCATATTTTCAGCATAATAGATGCTGGCGCCACTAAACTGTGTCTGATAATTCCCAAGGCGTCCGCCGACATGACATAAAGGCAAAATACTCAAATATTTATCGGTAGGCTTTAAATTAAATACCGCTGCCGCGGAAATGAAATTGCTCACAAGGTTCTTGTGAGATAACATGACCCCTTTTGGTTTTCCGGTTGTTCCTGAGGTATAGATCAGAGTAGCAAAATCTTCGGGTCTGATTTGATTTTTTATAATCCCGACATCATGCCTTGTTTTTTCGGAGCATGATTTTCCCTTTTCAACTATCTTCAGCCAGCTTCCGGCTCCTTCCACCTCATCAAACGTATAAATTTTTGCAGAGAACCCCGGACTGTTAAAAGCAGGTCTTACACATTTGAACAATTTCTTATCGGAAACAATTATAATTCTGGCACCGGAGTTACCAATAACATATTCATATTCCGCTGCATTAAGTGATGTAAACACAGGTACATGGACTATACCCAGCATCGACATTCCGATATCTATGAAATTCCATTCCGGCCGGTTGTTGGCAACAGTCACAATTTTGTCACCTTTTCTGTAACCAAGTTCGTAAAGTCCATAGCAAAAATTACTGGCATATTCGATATATTCCTGTGTACTGTATTTTATCCAGACCCCATTTTGTTTGAAGCACAAGGCATCATCTTTCTGAAAGTTCTGCCTGTATCTGTCAAGCAGATCAAAAGTTCTTGTCACATTCATGAAAGTTCCTAATATTAAGCTGGCTGCGTAATTATTTATTCTGCAAAATAAGCAAATTTGCAATCGTAAAGTGCAATTATGATAATTTGAATTGCAAAGGAAACGGATAATGTTTACTTTGTTCCAGTAATCTCAAGACAGCATATTTCAAATGAACGCTATGCCTTTTGTAATCGGATCCATTGCATTGTTTGCAATTGCTTACCGTTTATATTTCAGCTTTGTAGCAGCAAAAGTAGCTGTAAGGAATGATCTCGGTCAGACTCCTGCTTACAGGTTTTACGATGGTCAGAATTACTATCCGATGAACAGGTGGGTGTTGTTTGGCCATCATTTTGCTGCCATAGCTGGAGCGGGTCCTCTGGTGGGCCCTGTTCTGGCAGCTCAGTTCGGTTTTATGCCCGGATTTCTCTGGATGCTTATAGGAGCCGTGATGGCTGGTTCTGTCCACGATTTTGTAATTCTGACTGCGTCGGTGCAGCATGAAGGTAAATCACTGGCAGCAATAGCAAAGGCCGAAATAAATAAAGTAAGCGGCGCAACCGCATCATTTGCTATAATATTGATTATTATAGTTGCTCTTGCAGGACTGGGCCTTGTTGTAGTTAATGCCCTTTCTGAGAGTTCATGGGGAACTTTTACAATTGCATCAACAATTCCGATAGCAATTATTATGGGTATTTGGATGTTCAGGATCAGGAAAGGGAAAACTCTTGAAGCAACGATATTCGGAGTTTTAATGCTTGTTGGTGCAGTCATAGCCGGCCGTTATATTCCGGGTTCCGGAATAGCCGGCTGGTTCACATTCGATCATAAGACTCTTACAATCCTTATCGCGGTGTATGGATTCCTTGCATCAGTCCTGCCTGTATGGCTGCTTCTTTCTCCGCGCGATTACCTGAGTTCTATTATGAAGATTTCGGTAATCACATTGCTGGCAATCGGGCTGATAATTGTTGCTCCCGAAATAAAAATGCCGGCATTTACTGAATTTGGAAAAGGAGGTGGGCCAATAATACCAGGCAGATTATTTCCATACCTGTTTATTACAATTGCATGTGGAGCAATTTCAGGATTTCATGCCCTGGTGAGCTCCGGGACAACACCTAAGATGATAATGAAAGAGACTGATATAAAACCAATTGCAGTTGGGGCAATGCTAACTGAGGGAGCAGTAAGCATAATGGCTTTAATTGCGGCCACAAGTCTTCTTCCACTTGATTATTTCCAGATAAATGTGCCTGTCGATAAACTTCAGGCGATTCTTCCGAAGCTTCATGAAATGGGATTTATCGATTCGAACCTCGATCAGCTGTCGGCAAGTGTGGGTGAGAAAATAGCCGGACGAACCGGTGGTGCAGTTTCCCTTGGAGTTGGTATGGCATATATTTTTTCATCGATACCCGGAATGAAACATCTTATGTCGTATTGGTACCACTTTGCCATAATGTTTGAGGCTCTGTTCATCCTTACCACAATCGATGCCGGGACACGTATCGGGAGATTTATTTTACAGGAAACCTTTGGGAAAGTCTATAAGCCATTTCTGAAAACTAACTGGCTCCCGGGTAATCTCATAACCAGTGGCCTGATAGTATTTGCATGGGGATATTTTATTTATACTGGTACAGTTGCCACAATCTGGCCAATGTTCGGGGCTGCCAATCAACTTCTTGCAACCATAGCCCTGGCAGTAGGAACATCGTTTATAATAAACAGGGGAAGGGTAAAATATGCCTGGGTCACCATCCTGCCTATGACATTTGTAGGAATTACGACCCTTACAGCAGCTATTCTGAACATCAAAAATATTTATTTGCCACAGGTATATTCTAAAGAGACCTTATTGCCTGGTGTTATAAATCTTGCACTTACTGTTTCGATTATTGTCTGTGTTGTAATTATTCTCATGAATGCAATACCGAAATGGATAAGAGCTATTTCAGGTAAAAGTATTCAGATTTATGCCTGATTATGTTAATTTAGTCACATTATTTTCGAAAAATCATAGATATTAAATGAAACAAAAAGGTAGCTTTCTGACACTTCTTTTTTTAATTTTCATTATTGACTTCTATAGCATTACAGCTCAGGAGCCCGTTGAAATAGCAGTTTTGACCAGCAAACCGGGCGCAGAAATTCAGCCTGTAATGTGGGGTGTCTTTTTTGAGGACATTAACTTTGCTGCTGACGGAGGTATCTATGCTGAACTTGTTAAAAACAGATCATTCGAGTTCTCTCTGCCTATGACCGGCTGGCGATTAATGACAAGGCAAAACGGCACAGGACGCATGGTGCCTAATTTCTATTCCCCGTCACGACCATCAAATCCTCATTTCATGAGAGTCTACATTGATCCGGCAGTCGGTACTTTCGGATTCACAAATGAAGGGTTCCGGGGGATGGGTATTAAAAAAGATGAGCAATATAACTTTTCCGTATCAGCAAAGCTTTCTGAGAACTCAGATATAAGAATGACCGTTGAACTCATAACATCTGACGGAAAAAGTATTGGCAAAGCAGAAATGTCTGGTTTTTCAGGAACCTGGGAAAAACCCCAGCTTTCATTTAAAGCCTCGGAAACGGCGCAAAAGGCTCTGATGAGGATAATACTTACCGGAAAGGGTAGCATCGATCTTGATATGATCTCCATGTTCCCGGCTGATACGTGGAAAAACCGGCCAAACGGGCTTCGCAGGGATATTGTTGAAATGATCGCTGCCCTTAAGCCTGGATTCATCCGTTTCCCTGGCGGTTGTATTGTAGAGGGAAGAGATATTGCAAACAGGTATCAGTGGAAGAATACTGTCGGACCTGTTGAAGACCGGAAACTAATAATGAACAGATGGAATGTCGAAATGGAGGACCACCAGGCTCCTGATTATTTTCAATCGTTCGGGCTCGGATTTTATGAGTATTTCCAGTTGGCTGAAGATATAGGAGCAGAGCCTCTCCCTATCATGAATTGCGGTATGTCGTGCCAGTTCAATGCCGCAGAAGTCGTACCAATAAATGAACTCGATCAATATGTTCAGGATGCCCTTGACCTGATTGAGTTTGCAAATGGTGAAATCACAACAAAATGGGGAAAGCTAAGGGCGGACATGGGACATCCTGAAAAGTTCAATCTGAAATTTATTGGTGTGGGTAATGAACAATGGGATGAGCAATATATTGAACGGTATAGAGTATTTGAGAAAACCCTTAACGCCCGGTATCCTGAAATAAAAATTGTTTCAGGATCAGGACCTTCTTCATCAGGAAGATATTTCGATTATGCGTGGAGTGAGCTCAGTAAACTGAACCCTGATCTTATTGATGAGCATTATTATATGCCCCCTGAATGGTTTTTGAAAAATGCCACAAGATATGATAATTATGACAGGCTGGGAATAAAAGTATTTGCCGGTGAATATGCTGTGCATGGAAAAGAAGGGACAGAGCCGGAATCGAGGAACACCTGGTGGAGTGCTCTCTGTGAAGCTGCATTTATGACCGGACTGGAGAGGAATGCTGACGTGGTAAATATGGCTTCTTATGCCCCGCTGCTTGCACATGTCGATGCCTGGCAATGGCGCCCCGACCTGATCTGGTTCGATAACCTCACAACAATCGGAACGCCGAATTATTATGTTCAGAAGGCTTTCTCAAACCACAGGGGAACAAGGATTATTCCTGTTCTCTCAGGTGGAAAACCTTTAACAGGTCAGGATGGTCTTTATGCCAGCAGTTCTATCGATATGAAATCGGGTAAGCTTTATATCAGAGTTGTCAATACATCAGATAAAAAGAGACCAGTAAAACTTGAACTTGGAGCGCTGCCATATCTGAAAGATGGTGTTATAGAAACTCTTAAATCCGATAATCCGGATGATTTCAATACTATCACAAAACCAAAGATTGTTTTCCCTGTAATAATGCCGGTTAAAGTAACCGGGAAGAAAATAAATGCTGAAGCGGAGCCGTTATCGGTAAACGTTTTCATAATTGATTTTAAAATCCGGTAATGGAAATATTTCATACTCTTCTCGATTGGTACATGGCCAATCTGAACTATTTAACGATTGCCCTCCTGATGCTTATCGAAAGCACCTTTCTGCCTTTACCTTCCGAGGTGGTTATCCCGTTTGCTGCATATAAAGCTGCGCAGGGTGATCTGAATATTTTCGGAGTGATCATCTTTGGAACTGTCGGAGCATTAACCGGTTCTCTTATTAATTATACTCTGGCATATTACCTGGGTCGTCCCCTTGTTTACAAATTCGCTGAATCGAGGATTGGAAAGCTCTTTTTGCTTTCGAAGGAAAAGGTTGAACACGCAGAGAACTACTTTATTCGGAACGGTAAATCCTCGACATTTATCGGACGTCTGGTGCCTGGTATAAGACATCTTATTTCCATACCTGCCGGCCTGGCAAAAATGGATCTTCGCAGTTTCATGTTTTACACATTCGTTGGCGCCGGTATCTGGAATATAATCCTGGCAATTATCGGATATTACATTTACGATCTCAGGGACAAAATCTTCCCGTATCTCGATAATGTTCTTTATATATTGGGGGCTGTTTTTATTGTTTATCTGGCGGTAAAAGGGATAGGCAGGAATAAAAGAAAAAAGAATGCAGAAATGCAGAAATAAAGAAATACAGAAATAAAGAAATAGAGAAATAGAAATTAGAGAAAAAAGAAAAATAAGACTATAAAGTATATTTTAACCACCCCGTCATGACCCTTCGGGCATGACACCCCTCCTTACAAAGGTGGGGAAAAATATGATTAACAATATGTTATCTTTCTCCTCCTCGCTGAGGAGGAGTACCCTGGCCGGAAGCGCCAGGGGGAGGTGGTGGACTTTTGATACAGCTTCTTTATTTCAACCACTTTGCAAGTAATGCCTGCTGTTCCGGGGTTGGGTCCGGAAGAGGTTTTATCTCAAAGCTTTTCATTGTTTTTTCCCCGAGCACCACTTCAATATTGTTTGTTATATCCCTGTGTGTCACCGTGAACGTGATTTTATCTCCGGGATTCCCGTTGTCAAGTGTTTTTTTCAGGAGATTTGCATCAGCTTTTTCCCCATTGATTTCTTTAATTATATCCTGCGGACTAAGTCCGGCAATATAGGCTGGTGAATTCCATTCAGTCCTTGTAATCAGCAGATTTTCTCCATCCTCGCGCGTAATGATGCCGATCCAGGCACCCGGCATTTCAACTGGATTTGTATCAATACCTAACCCAGCATATCCAAGGTATTTTGCGTAGTCAATATCTTTGACTGTCGGAATATAAACTTCAAAAATCTCTGCAAGTGAGGTCCCTGCTGCTTTTTCACAAACATCCCTGAATTCCTTGTCTGTGAAACCTCTTTTTTTCTCTTTATAATAAACCTGGTAAAGAGTCTTCATGGCATCATCGAGTGATTTATTATTGCCCGATTCATGCCGGATCTTCAGGTCGAGAAGCATCGTGACAGCACATCCCTTATCATAATACGAAATAGTTGTATTTGCAGCATTTTCAGATCGGTTAAAGAAAAGCATCCAGGAATCATAACTTGATTGTGCAACAGATTGAAAAAGATGACCGGGGATATTTTCATAGTTAGTTATGCTGGATTTAAATTCCCTGAAAATCTCATCCCGGCTGTAGAATCCTGCCCGGTTAAGAATAAGATCCTCATAGTATACCGTGCCTCCTTCTGAAAGCCAGAGCATATCGGTGTAGTTCTCCTCGTCATAATCGAACGGTCCAAGCTTCACAGGTCTTATTGTCTTGACATTATAAAGATGGAAGAATTCGTGGGCAATAAAGCTGAGGTAACCATCGGATATCTCCGGGGAATTAAAATCCATACGATTAGTGAATACAGCCATTGAATTGGTATGTTCAAGTCCTCCCATGCCCTTGTTCATCATGATAAAAGTATAATGCCTGTAAGGGACTTCCCCGATAATTGATGTGGCAGTTTCGACTATTTTTTTGATGTCTTCAGTCAGTTTTGATCTGTCAATTTTCCCCAGATTTTCAGCCGCAATGGTGTACGGAATTCCTCCTGTCTCAAACTTCAGAATCTCCTGGTTACCTGCAAGTATCGGGCAGTCATAAAGAACATCAAAATTATCAGCATAAAAAGTATTCTCCTTTCCTGAAACCGGTTCAAGACCGGTAGATATTTCAGAAAACTTTTCATATGGAATTAATTTGACAGTTACCGGGTAGTCTTTATGTCCTGCCGGATACATAAAAACTCCCGTTGGTGAGATAAATCCCCTTCCGTCATCGAGGAAAGAATCGGCTACAGAGGTCCTGAAAGCAAAAACGTTATAGTTGACCTTTATAGCTTTTATCTTCTCCGTGTCAATTTTCCACCTGTTTTTTGAAGTCTTTTCCCATTTAAGATCTCTTCCGGAATCATCCGTCGCCTTGAATTCAATTACATATTTTGCGTAATCCATTATCATATAGTAACCCGGAGTCCAGGCTGGAAGTTTTAATTCGACAGAATTTTCCTTTAAACCGGTATATGTCAATGAAACATGATAATAGTGATTATTTGGATTTTCCATCGATACTGTGTACTCGATCTTCTCACCTGAATTCTTTGGAGATTTGCCCTCCAGAGTAACAAGTTGTGAAAATAAAACAGAAATGATTAAAATTTGCCTTAAAGGCAGAGCAGATCTGGTTTTCATGGGTTTATTTTTTAAAATTATCAGGAAGTATCCCCGCTAAGGCACGGTATGACACTATTACTTAAGTGGCGGACAAGGCTTTCTCAAAAGACGACCACCTAACCTTTCACTTATTACTTATTAACAATCACCATTTAATCCTCGAGATGTCCGAATTTTCCGTTATAAAAATCGTTATAGGCTTCTTTTATCTCCTCATCAGTGTTCATCACAAAAGGTCCGTACGCTGCAATTGGTTCATCAATAGGTTCGCCGCTTAAAATCAGCACAACGCTCTCTTCAAGAGCCTGCAGTCTGAACTCTTCGCCATCATGTTTGAAAAGTACAAAATGATCGGCAAGTGCCTTTGATGAATCATTTATTAGTACGGAGCCTTCAATTATAAGTACCCCGGTATTAAAATCCTTATTGAAGCTGAAATCGGCATTTGCTCCCTTCTGAAGCCTGGCATTGAACATATTTGCAGGGGTAAAAGTAAAGGCAGGTCCTTTATGATCTTTATATTCCCCGGCTATTAGTTCCACAAAGCTTTTCCCATCATCAAGCATGACCCTTTTCATATCCTTGTTCTCAATTGCCTGGTATTTTGGACTGGTCATTTTATGCTTTTTCGGAAGATTGACCCATAGCTGGACCATCTGAAACACTCCGCCTTTCCTGCTGAATTCTTTTTCGTGGTATTCCTTATGCAGTATTCCTGATCCGGCTGTCATCCATTGCACATCACCTTCGCCGATCACGCCGCTGTTGCCTGCACTGTCGTGATGTGCGACTTTCCCGTGATAGGCTATTGTTACCGTTTCAAACCCGCGATGAGGATGAACTCCGACACCCCTTGGCCTTTCTGAGGGTGATATTGACCACTTCGAATTATAATCCATCAGGAAAAATGGACTCATACCTTTCTCACCAATAAGATTATATGAAGGGAAGAAATTATGCACCTTAAAGCCATCACCAACCATATGAGTACCGGGAGGTGGCAGAATTGCTTCAACTTGTTTCGTATTATTTTTCATATTTCAGTTTGAATAATATTATAACAAAAGAATGGGAGAAAAGTTAAAATAAATAAAAACAGTACACTCCTTAATCTGCATGAAGCAATAATTATTCAGATGAAATACTCAACAGTTTTACCGGCCCCAGAAGACCTGATTGTAACAATGGCGAATCGACTCTGTAGAAAGGCATTGTTGTATAGGTAATCTTTTTTGTGACACCAGGCTGCTGATCACCTATTAACCTGTTCACCCACAAATTAGTAACCTTAATTTCCAGACTGTTTTCACCTTGTTTCAGCGCTTCAGCGACATTTACCCTGAATGGCGTTTTCCAGACTATTCCAAGAGATTTTCCATTGATGATCACTTCAGCGAGGTTTTTCACGTTACCCAGATCTAGACATAACTGGGTGCCTTTCTTTATCCAATCTGCAGGAACATTGATTGTATTCTTGTAAGTTCCAGTTCCTGAAAAGTATTTCACTCCCGGATCCGCATTATCATTCCATGCATTGAGTGTTTCGAATACAGTTTGCTCCGGGGCACCCCGGTCAGGTTGGAAACTTAAATTCCATGGTCCTTCCACTACCATCAATTGTTTTTCTTCCTTCAAAGGTACCGTAAGCTTAGTGCTTTTTGCTTTGTTGCGAAATACAATAAAGACAGCATCATTCGGTTCAAGATGCAACGGTACAGTAGTTAGTCTGTTTGCAATATTAAAAGAAGACTGTTCAATCAGTCCTGTCTCCGGATCCCATATTTCGGCTGATCTGCCGTCAATTCTGAATGTTGCTTCAATATCCTCCACGGCATTGTTCCGGTTATTGACCCAGTAGAATTCTGTACTGCCCGCCTTACGGTGAACAAATAAAAGCCTGGAATCAGTCTGTGGTTTTGTATATGAAAAGTCCGGAACGATTTTCAACGCTGTCAATACTTCTGCCAATGTCTGACCTGCAAATACTTTACCTTGTCCAATTGTATTTTCACCTTTGTCAAGCGCCCAAAGCTCATTAACAATAGTTTGAAACTCAGCCTGATCGTCGCCCAGACTCGGTGTAGCAGTGGGTTTGGGACCGGTTACTATTGCCCCGGCCTTTACCAGATCATTGATCTTTTTCAGAACTGGCAATGACATTTGCTGACTGTTGGGATCGAGTGCCAGAACGCTGTAACTCATGCCGCTGGGTGTTGTAATCTTCCCTTTTTCAACTGCCAGGAGATTAACCAATGCATCTGCATTTACAAAGTCGTAGTTATAGCCTTCAGGGACATCAGGTAATTTTTGTCCAAAAAGGCTGGTTATATTATTGTCCTCGCCATAAAAATAGATGACATCAGCCACAAATTTACCCTGCTGCAGCATATAGCAATTTCGTGCAAGGTAAGTTGTCCAGGGTAAAGCTTCTTCGGCCCAGGTCTCATGCCGGGTAAACCATTGACCAAAAGGGCCCAGGCCAAGGCCTGGAATTTTATCATTCACCGGCTGGTGCACTGAACAGTGGATCACAAAACGATTCAGGCCATTTGCCAGTTCCATATCAGCAGTAGGTTTCAGAAGTTCAGGCGACCATGCCCAGGCTGTGCCGATGGCTGTCATCGATTCAGCTGCCACAAGATTCTGCCCGTAGATATGCGCTACAGATGCTGACTCACGCACATCCGCCTTATAACCGGTCGAAACTTCAGTACCACTGTTAAATCCGCCAGGTGTCCATGTGGCGCTCATCGGGATGTCGGCTTTGCGCTTTACATCCATGCCGTCACCAATAAAAGCCCGCCCGCCCTCATGCGATTCAGTGTAGCGGCCCATACCCCGTTCGTGAAGCAGAGTGGTAAGCTGGTCATAGTGATTTTCAGCTACAAGGTCGGCTAATGTTCTGCGGAAGTCCCAGAGGAACCTGTCGCTTGCTTCTGCACTTTCAACTATATGTCCGGTCAGAACAGGAATCCACGGGTACATGTCATAACCGCGTCTTTTTGCAAATTCTGTTATCATTCCGTCAGTCCAGTTCTGCACGCCTGCTTCCCAACTGTCGGTAATTACATACTTAAGGCCCTTGGCCCCCATCAGCCCTCCCGTTGCATCTTTATACTGATCAAGATAATTAGTAAAATAAGCTTTAACATGTTCTGCACTGAGTTTGTCCACTTCCAGCCCTGTTGCCTCCGGTGAGGCAGGTGAATTCTTGTGACCGGTAAGAGAATAACCAAGACGCAACACCATCCAGTTCCCGGCCGGCGGGGTCCATTCGAGGGTACCGTCGGGTTTCATCTGTGCCGTCAGGTCGATCACATCTGATTTGCTGATTGTTTCCTTTACATCTATGGCTGGAGTAAACGCCGTATATAAGTCGGTTGAAGTGGAAAATGCAGCTTTTTCCTCAAAACGGTTCACACGGGCAACCTTATGCAGAACAAGTTCTGCAATCTGAGTGCCAGCCGGAGTCCTTGGTGTTCTTCCCGAGTTAAAACCAAACATAGCTCCTATGTTTAAAGGGGGTTGTGGCGGTGGAGTCTTCCAGGTAAAGCGGAAGTATTTGGCTGTTGTCGGGATAAAAGTCAGGGTTTTCTCTCCAACTCCGCCGCTTGAAATGTTGATAATCTTTTTGAATGTCTTTCCATCATCGCTGGCCTCCAGGGCACGGTTATCTGGATCAGCTCCAAAACCGAACCTTCCGCCGCTGCCACCCCCGACAATGGTAAGAGACTGCATCGTTTCAGGCTTAGTGAATTCAAACTGGATCCATGCATTTTCACCTGGTTTGGTGTAAGGAAGCAGGGATGATGTTACCAGGTCACCATCAGTGAGAGCTGCCAGATCGAATTTTCCACCGCTGGAGGTTACCCTGGGTCGCAGGGAAGCCATGTCAAGATCACCTTCAGGTAATTTAAAGGCAATAACACCAGCATCAGCGTAGAATTCCGGAGGAGCTGCCTCTTTCTCACCAGCCAGTGAAAATCCTTCGGTTATTCGCATGTTCTGAAAAGCGCCTGTTATTGACGGAGGTTTCGGAAGTATTCCGTTAAAGGGTTTCCCGCCTTCAATCCTGGTCTCACTCCAAACGAATTTTTTCATGGCCTGTGCAGGTGTAACCCACGGGCCACCACTCTCGCTCCATCCGGGTGAACCTGCAATAGCCATCTCCAGACCCAGGGAATCAGCAAGTCTGGTAGTGAAAAGGAAAGCATCCTTCCATTCCGGAGTCATATAAATCAATCTTTTTTCGACAATCTGGGGAGTATTAAGCGAGGCGTCAAAATTTTGAAAACCACCGATGCCCACCCGTTTCATCCAAAGAAGGTCGGCTTTAATACCTTCCTTTGTAATATTGCCATTCATCCAATGCCACCATACACGGGGTTTTGCACTTTCAGGCGGATTCTGGAATCCGGCTTGCAGATCTGTTGTTTCTTTTTTTGATGGTCCTGAACAACTCGCAAGGATCAAACCGATAAATATCAGAGAAAGGAATAATATTCTCCTGATACCATACTTCATCAATTTGTAAATAATTTCCATAATCAGATTTTTATTATAAACATTACTATACAGATAATTTGCATACAATCTCTTTTACATACTGAGCCCAATCCCAGTGATCTTTTTCTTTCGTGAATGTCTGATAGGGTATTACTTTACCGATAGTCAGCGTGATGCAGGAATTCCTTTGTCTTACCATTTCCCGGGGAAGCATTGCTGTTTCAATATACGTTTTAATGCCAAGGAATTTTCTCAGGTTGGCAACATTGTAAAAAAAATCAGAATTTCTGCCGCTTATATGTACAGGAATAACATCTCTTTTATATTGAACAGCTTTTGTTATGAAGCTCTTCTGCCAGACAGGATCAGATATCACTCCATTCTTACGCCGCGATACTTCCCCGGAAGGGAACATCATTACCTGTACATCAGATTCGAAGAGTTCATTTATCTTTTCAGCAGTCTCCCGGTTGTTTTTCCCAAAAACGTTTATGCCCAGGAAAAGTGGTCTGAGGTTGGGAATTAGATTAAGCATTTCATTTGAAGGAGTAATGATTTCCGGGAAGAATTTGTAAATCATACTGAAAAAAGCAAGAGCATCAATTGCGCCAACCGGATGATTGCCTGCAAAAACAAACCTTCCCGAAGATGGAATATTTTCCTCACCACGGATTTCAGTACCGATATTCCAGCTTTTCAGCACGCCATTAATGAACGGGACTCCAGTTTTATCGCGGTTCAGGTAAATTACCTCATTCATCTCATCCTGGCGGATGAATTTTTCAATTCCTTTAATTACAAAACCCGGAAGGGATTTCAGTACCCTTGAATTACTGCTCCTGAATTCTTTCTCAATATCGATTACTTTGTTATCTGATTTCATATTTACATTTCCGCAAAACTCACAATATAGTTGTGTCTGTATATTTTGATGTATATCAGGCAGGTCGAAACGCTAAAGGACCGTCGGAATGAGGAATAGCAGTACAACGACTCCCACTGCCGTAACAACCACAACCGGTCTGATTTTATAGTTTTCGACTTTTACGATGTTTTCCATTGGCACGGATATTATCCCCTGATTAATTTTAACTGAAGAAAGAGGATCAGCATAAATATGTGCCTGGCGATTTTTTTTGACCTCATCAGACTTGTAGATTTCTCCTGAAAACATATTACCTGCAGCTGGAATAGGTTTTACGATCCAGGTACTGTCTCCTGCATGAAAAAAGTACAGATTTTTCCAGCTGGGTGTTCTTGATATCTGCTCCGATACATTTTTATGACTTGCGCAACTAATAAATGAAATAGTAATGATGGTATAAAACAAATAAGAAAATAATCTCAGGAATGATTGATCAATCATGATAGCTTTTAGATGACTGTCTTCATTCCACTATTTCAGCATCATCAAATTTCCGTGACTGAAACCGAACACGCTTATGCTGTACACTATGAACACCCTTGCTTCCGAAGAATCCCCAGCCGCCGCTTCCAAGAAGGAATCCTAGCGCGTATAGTCCGCCATTATTATTCTGGGCATACATTGTAATTTCATTGTTAAAAAGCATACCTATAAAATCGAAAGGAGCAATGAAGCCGTGCCATAGTCCTCCGAAAAATCCATATTTGTGTCCTGAAAGGCACTGATTAACTATTTCATTATGAGCACAACCTGTAATTACCACAAGGATAAGGAATATTGAAAACAACAGGTAATTTCTTTTTGTCAGGAATAATTTCATTTTGTAAATTTTAAAGTTTCTATAATCATCAGAAAAGTGTGCCGTTTACCGGTTTGCCTGAATATTTCCTTTCGTGGTCCAAAAGCCATCTTTTCTTTTCGATCCCTCCGCCATATCCAATGAGGCTGCCATCAGAACCTATAACCCTGTGACATGGGATTAAGATCGCGATACGGTTAGACCCGTTAGCGCCGGCTACAGCCCTTACGGCGCCCGGTTTCTTAATCTTTTTAGCCTGCTGCAGATAAGAAATCGTTGTTCCGTAAGGTATTTTCCGGATTATGTTCCAGACTGACTGCTGAAAATCAGTTCCGGGAGTAACAAGCGGAAGTGTAAACTCCTTCCTTTTCCCTTTAAAGTATTCCTTCAGCTGTTTTTTTAAAGTCCGGAGATGTCTGTTCGATCCAGTCTCTACAGGTGTGTTGAATATCCAGGCCAGTTCCTCAAGTTCAGTATTAATTGTTCTTCTGTCGGAGAACTCAATAAGACATATACCTTCATTTGTGGCAGCAGCTGTCATCTCTCCGAGAGGAGTCTCTATTGTTGTGGTTTTGATCATTCTACATCCCCATAACCCCCTTTGAAGGGGGAATTATATTATTATCATTGCGGTAACTGACATTAAGCGGGGAGAAGCAATCCTTTTTGTCATTAAGAACACAGAGTTGCACCAATTCATTCCCTCTTGTTTTCTTCATTCTCCTGAAGATTCTTAACTTTAAATCTGTCTGAAGTAGTCTTAATATATTTCCTGTTCCTGAATCTCATGGCTGCCCAGTCTTCATCAATTGCAACCATACGGATTCCAAAAAAATCCAGATCATTCAAAGCCTTCCATCCATGATCCCTGTCAATATCCGATGAATATCTTGCTGATGTCTTTTTTGGATAGCAGAACCAGAGTAAACCCTCAACAACCAGGTTGTGAAGTGCAACAGGAGTTATTCTTTCAATTTCTTCTGCTTTCCTGACAAAAATGATAATGAAATCATAAGGATATCTCTGATCAATCTCAGTATCCACCTGGATATCCTTAAGTTCATCAAACTCTGGCAGCCTGAAATTCTCGGCAGCATTGATGATTGCTATTCTTTTCTGACCCTTATAATTAAGCTTTTCCAAAAGAGTTTTCATACAGATACCCCGATTTTAACTGCAATTTAACAAAAATTTACAGAACCTTTCAAAAAAGCGGTTCTCTTAATTAAAATCAGATAAAAGATATACCTTTGTATTGTCAAAAATGGGGTGCCTTAATATTACGGGCTGAGATCAAACCCTTATACCTGATCCGGATAATGCCGGCGGAGGGAAAGAAGAGTATTATTTGCATCAGCCTGATTAACCACCACATTTTTGAGATAAATAACAAAGATTCAGGTTTCCTGGTGCTGGTTGCTTGTTAATGAAGACCAGGGGTTAATAATTTGAAATGATGAAAATTTATTTTTCCATTTTGTTTCTGATTTTCAGGTCGGTTTTTAGTGTTTACCCGGTACAGGTGGAAGGTTATGTATTGAAAGGCAGGGTGACTGATATTAATGGTACTCCGCTAACCGGAGCAAGTGTCGTGATTGCAGGTACATTTAAAGGTGTTCAGACAGGAGTCGATGGTTCATATCTGATTGCCGGATTAAAGGGTGGAGACTACCTTGTTCGCTATTCCTTTATTGGCTACGAGACATTTTCAGAAAACATGATCCTTAAGGGTGACAGCATTCTTGATGTTCAGCTTAAACCAATGGCAGTGATTACTGACGATGTGGTTATAAGTGCGACCAGAGCAGGTAACCAGACTCCTCTGGCTTACACTAATGTGACAAGGGAAATCCTCGAAAAGCGAAAT
>Ga0208980_10000735_pt1 | contig 18978 bp, 20 predicted proteins | sample WetSurMetagenome_3_FD_187993 | JGI IMG/M metagenome (GOLD analysis project Ga0208980, IMG submission 187993) | Wetland microbial communities from Twitchell Island in the Sacramento Delta, sample from surface sediment Aug2011 Site A1 Bulk (version 2) | ecosystem: Environmental > Aquatic > Marine... | reverse complement strand
GACGGGTATATTCTTTTCAACCGCGGGCTGGATTGTCAGCGGGTGAAGGACCTTCGCCCCGAAATATGCAAGTTCGGCGGCTTCCTCAAAAGATATTTTTGAAATGATTTTTGTGCCTTCTACTTTGCCGGGGTCCGCCGACAGCATTCCGTCAACGTCCGTCCAGATTTCAATTGCCTTTGCGTTCAGCGCCATGCCAACAAGCGACGCAGTGTAGTCCGAACCTCCGCGTCCCAGAACGCTCTGCGCTCCGTCTTTTGTGCGCGATATGAATCCCTGTATGACAGGAACAAAACCTTTTTTAACGTGCTCTGAAATTTCAACCTGCGCGCGTATGGATATTTCGTCAGTCTGCGGCTCACCTTTCAGGTAATTGTTGTCGGTGATTATGAAATCGCGGGAATCGAGAAGAACCGAATTAATTTCCCTTTCCCTCATCGCATAAGACGCAATCATAGTGGAAAGAAGTTCTCCGTATGAAACGACCCTTGCCTGTATTTTCGGCGAGAGTTCCGAAAGAAGCGAAATACCTTTCAGCAAATCGCTGATGTCCGAAAAATATTCGGATAATTTTTCTTTAAGTTCGCCGAGAGCATTTTCATTGCTTACAAGTTCTGAGGATATTTTAAAATGCCTGTCTTTCAGTTTCGAGATTTTGTCTTTTGCCTCGCGGAGTTTTCCTTCCGCGGCAAGATTAGCCGACTGTATCAGCGTATCCGTCGCTTTTGAAACAGCAGAGAGGACAACGACGGGTTTTTTGCCTATGTGTGATTTAACAATACTGCAAACCCTGTCAATCGCTTCCGCGTCCTGAACAGACGTTCCGCCGAATTTCATTACAATCATATAAGCCCCTTCTTTGCAAGGTATTCCGCGTTGATAATCGCAGCGCCCGCTGCTCCGCGAATCGTGTTATGCCCGAGCGCAGTGAACTTCCAGCCGAGAACGCTGCATTCGCGCAGGTTTCCGACGGATACGGTCATTCCGTTTCCTTTTCCCGCGTCAAGTAGCGGCTGGGGACGGAACGGATTATCGAAATATCTCAGCACGTCCGCACCCGATTCAATTTTATGCCCGTTGTTATAATCTTCAAAACATTTCAGTATATCTTCTTTTGTCGCTTTCTTTTCTGTTTCAAAAGAAACCGACATCGTGTGCCCGTCTTTAACCGGCACCCTGTTGCACATTGCGGATATTCCGAACCTCGCAAAATCTATTTTCCCGTTTTCGTATTTACCGAATATTTTCAGAGTCTCGGTTTCCATTTTTTCTTCTTCGCCCGGAATGTGCGGAACAATGTTTCCCATTATATCAAGCGACGGAACGCCGGGATAACCCGCGCCCGAGATAGCCTGCATCGTGGTTACTATCACTCTTTTCAGCCCGAATTTCCTGTAAACGGGAAAGAGCGACATGCAAAGCACGACCGTCGAGCAGTTGGGGTTGGTGACTATGAATCCGTTCTTATATTTTGCTTTCTGCGCGTCAATTAAATGCAGGTGTTCCGGGTTTACTTCGGGAATTACGAGCGGCACGTCGTCAAACATTCTGTGGTTGCGTGAATTGCTGATTACAGCGTATCCGTTCTCCGCCATTTCGTGTTCGATTTCCCCCGCGACTTTTGAATCGAGACCCGAAAATACAACTTTGCAGTCAAGCCCGGGTTTGCAAGACTTTATGGTCATGCCCGCAACCGCCGCGGGAATGTCTTTCGGCTCAAGCCAGTTCACAGTGTCCTTATAAATTTTACCTGCGGAGTTTTCCGAAGCCGCGATTTCAGTAACTTCAAACAGCGGATGGTTTTCAAGAAGCGAAATCAGTTTCTGTCCGACCGCGCCCGTGCATCCGAGAATGCCCGCTTTTATTTTTGCGCCTTTCAATTTAATTTTTCCTTTAACTTTTTATAAATCTGCGTCAGGTCATCAACTGCCTTTTCCATATCCGTAATTTTTATGTTTTCGTTATCCGTGTGCGCGTCAAGAATGCTTCCGGGACCGTACAGCAGGCGTTCCCCGAGATTGTAAAGTTCGGGCGCATCGCTTCCGTAGGATACGACGCCCGTTTCAAATCCCTCGACCGTATAAAAATCCATAGGCTTGTCGCCGTACTTATAAACGCATTCGGTCTGTTCGTCAATCATGTTATAAATTATGTCTCTTATCGAATCATGTGTTTTGGGTGTCGTTCTGAAAAATATTTTCATGACGGCTTTACCGGAAACAACATTGTGGGCATTATCCGAAACGAGTCCGCCGATATTGAACGTAGTTTCCCCGAGCACTTCGTCAACCGGAAATTCATACGCATTCAGCTGATTGACAAAATTTAGCATCCTGCTGATTGCACTGTCGCCGTGCCGCGGATAGCCCGAGTGGCACGATTTTCCGTGAAAGTTAAACTCTACAAGTATGTTGCCCTTCGAAGCCTTTATTAATTTATTTTCAGTCGGCTCGCCGACTATTACGAATTTGCATCCTTGAATAACCTTGTTGGCGGCTATAGCCCCGTAAGAGCCGACTTCCTCGCCCGCAAGCATAAGCAGTCCGAAATCTTTTTCACCCGATTCGTGCAGGCGCCTGCACGCCTCCGCCATAACTGCTATCTGTCCTTTTGCATCGCACGAACCCCTGCCGCGGATAATATTGCCGCGTATTTCAGGCGGAATGTACGGCGGCACCGTGTCGAAGTGCGAACAGAAAATTATCCGCGGGTTACCCCATTTATAGAATAAATTCTTTGTTCCGTTTTCGACGTTTATGACTTCAAGTTCGGAACCATCGGGATGAAAATTTGAAATAAGATAATCCGCGGAGGAATTTTCAAATCCCGACGTCGAATCTACCTTCATAATATTTATCAGAAAGTCCTGCAAAATCCGTAAAAAATAAACTTTAACTTATTGAATATCAACAAATTAAATACTGTAAAAATTCAGATTTTGTAAAAAAACAAGTTTCAGACTAAAGGTATACGGTTAACTGACACTATTGCCCGTAGTATATACTGTTTAAAAAAATATAATTGCAAAGAGAATACAATATTAATATATTTATGCAAACAAAACAACGGGTGCATGAAAAAACAAATTTCCGGCATTTTATTAACTATTCTGTTTGCAGGCACAATTTCTGATTACTGTTCGGCGCAATGGACCGTTGTGTCAACACAGGGCAATGAAGCCGTTTCATTTCCTTCAGTCAGTACGGGTTATTCAACATCTAACGGAATCACGAAGAAAACAACTAACGGCGGATTCAACTGGTCGTCATTATCGGGCGGAAACCTGACGGGAATATTTTTTCTGAACAACACAACCGGATGGGTTGTCGGATATCCGGGATATATCGGTAAAACCACTAACGGAAGTTCGTTCACGCAGCAGCCTACGGGAATTTCGGACCGGCTGAATGACGTTTATTTCATTAATGAAAATACGGGATGGGTTGTAGGAGGTGATTTTTCCGCTGAAAGAATTTTCAAGACAACAAACGGCGGAACTAACTGGGATATTCAGACGAGTGGCACCGCGAATAAACTGTTCTCGGTTTATTTTATAAATGAGAATACCGGATGGGCAGTCGGAGGTCCGAGTTCTCCGAAAATAATCAAGACTACAAACGGCGGTGCGAACTGGTTTAATCAGAGCACGACGGGAATATCAACTCCGCTTTATTCCGTTAAGTTTGCAAATGAAAATACGGGATGGGCTGTAGCCGGGTATCTCGGCGGGGAAACTATAGTAAAAACTACTAACGGCGGCACGAACTGGTTCAGCCAGTCAAGTAATGATACCAGGTATTTAAGAGATTGTTATGTTATAGATTCTCTACGCGCGGTTGCAGTGGGGCAGGGAGGCAAGATTATCACGACAACGAACGGCGGAACTAACTGGAACGTGATGCAGACAGGTTCAACGGTTGAATTATGGTCAGTTGATTTTCCTTCCGATTCAGTCGGATACGCAATCGGTTCGAATGTTGTTCTGAAAACCACTAACGGCGGGCTGACATTTACGGCGGAAATCCAAAATCAAATTCCGGAAAGTTTTGCGCTGTATCAGAATTATCCGAATCCGTTTAACCCAAAGACAATTATCAAATATCAATTACCGATTAACAATTTTGTAAAACTCGCAGTTTATGATGTAACGGGGAAGGAAGTTGCTATGCTTGTAAAGGAAGTTCTTCAGCCCGGTACTTACGAAGTAACATTTGACGGAAGCAGGCTGGCAAGCGGTTTCTATTTTTATAAAATCAATGCCGGAAAATATACAGATACTAAAAAAATGATGATGTTGAAATAGAAAAACCGGTTAAACGCAGGCAGTACCGATATAATTCTTTTGAGTATTGATTATACCTTACCTTAAAGGAAATAACCCGAAGAACTAAAAATACGTCAAAAAAATACCCCTCTCAACATTACGTCCTGTTTTAAGGGGTATTTTAAAAAGCGGTTTTTAAAAACTCTAAACCACTATCATTTCATTCTGATTAGCGGGATTATATTTGACGTTTATAGTGTCGCCGACCCGCGGTATAGCAATTTTGGAAACCATAGTTTCGATATCAGCGTCGAACGGTACCCCGTACTGCGGAGTTACCTTCAGTTTCAGTTTTACAACCGGATTGTAATTGATTAAAGCACCTGTATCCGCAATTCCAAGTACTTCAGCGGTAGCGGGCAGACCTGTCTGCATGAGGTTTGAACCCCCCGTGTATTGTTTTGCCATATCAATGCTTTTATTAGCCTGATCGACAAAGTCCTTGCCCATGAATGTTTTTGCCATAAAGCCCGAAACACCTTTGTTTAAAGCTTTATCTGCATCTTCGAGCGCCTCTTTTGGATCTTTCTTTTTTCCAAAGCCTAACATGTTGTTCTCCTTTTTAAAGTTTAGTTTTGGTATATAATTGAATTTAAATATAATAAAATATATCTGCAATAAAATATGTTTTATAAATAAAAATGAACGGAGGTTTGAGAAAAGTATTTAACCGGCTGTTGTATATTTAAAATCCTTTAAAACAACAGATTAAACAAATAACTGATTAATACAGGAAAAATATAAATAGTGCCATTTCCGCGTTATATCTTTACATTTATTGAAATAAAATTAAACCATTGCTTGTATAAAAGTTAAAAAATTCTTTTCGGTATATTCATTGGTTCTTTTCCCGTATCTGCTTTCACGTTCAGGGTTGGTAAATGCGTAAGTCAGCGGCAGAACAATGTCCGGTTTGCTAATAATTTCGCGGAGTCAATTAAATCTTTTAATTAATGCAAACAGTATCGCCGTTAATAACAGTTTTATACGTTGTGTCCGGCAGGATAACCGCGGCGTGAATTATGAAATTTATTACAAACACGAAACCAATATAATTTTGTCGGAACAGAGATGTCTCTTATGGGTATTCCGGGGGAATTTTTCCTGCGCCGGAATTATCCGGATTCTTTTAACCGGATATGATGTAGAATTAAATGCGGATAACCCGGCAGGCGGGATTTGTTTCTATAACCTTACTTCGGGTAGTTTTACCAAAACAAAAGAATGGTTTTACTGAAATAAATAACACTCGCCATATTAACCAAAGCACCGGTTAAGGGTGCTTTTTTATTATTGAAATACAAACGCATAATTAATAGATTGTAACTGATATACTTGATTTAACCGGAATTAAAATCTTTCTAAAAACTAATAATTTTAAAAATGAAATTAACAAGCAAAGTACTTTTAGCGATTGCTGTTTTATTCCTGTTTTCTTTTAACTCCTACTCACAGGTTACAGACGGGGACGGCAACACATATAAAACTGTTACAATAGGCAAAAAGGTCTGGATGGCAGAAAACCTTAACGTTGAACATTACCAGAACGGCGACCCGATTCCCCAATGCACGGATTTAAGCGAATGGGCAAAACTTAAAACCGGAGCGTGGTGCTATTACAAATTTGATTCGGAGAATGGAAAAGTTTACGGAAAGCTTTATAACTGGTATGCTGTTGCGGACCCGCGCGGTATTGCGCCTAAAGGATGGCACGTTCCTTCAAAACAGGAATGGTCTGATATGATTGACGCGCTCGGCGGAGACGCTGTTGCGGGAGGAAAGCTAAAAGCGACTACATTATGGGCTGACCCGAATACTGATGCAACAAACGAAAGCGGATTCACTGCCCTTCCCGGAGGAAGCCTTGGATTTGAAAATACGTTCGGATACCAGAAAATGGCGGGAATGTTCTGGACTTCAACAGAAACAACAGCAACTACGGCAGCGCAGTTTTATCTTGTGTATGAAGATGCAGTCGTATTCCGCGTTGATAACAATAAAAAATCGGGTATATCCGTCAGGTGTGTAAAAGACTAAACTGCTCTGATCTGCCTGTGATTCTTTAGAAGACAAAAAATCATTTTTTAAAACCCGCTATAAAGCGGGTTTTTTATTGAACCAGAATAAGATTGCGGCGGGACGTATCAAATTCAAAGTAAATCAGGACGCTGAAAGAGAATTTCCGGATTTTATTGTTCAATCCCTTCAGGGCTGAATAGTATAGCAGGCTCCTTTGAGGCTGTCTCAAAACCCCATATCGCCACTTCGTCATTCCCGCACTCGCGAAGCAGAATCGCAAAGCGCCGGGAATCCAGGAGTTATTTTTAATTTATTTTTTTGATTTTTTGCTATTAATTAGTTTTGAAACAGACTCTTATTTATTGTTCAATCCGCGCCACGGCCCACTTTCAGCCTTCGGGATTAAAAAATATATGCTCAAAATTATGTGCATACTCCGGTGGGGTTGGTTGAAAGACTGGGAGTTGGTTGAAAGACGATTGTGAGGATTTATTGTTCAACCCCTTCGGGGTTGCTGAATAGTATAATAGGCTCCTTTCCCCCAATTTCATTGGGGGTTATTCATTGTTAAATCCGCGCCACGGCCCGCTTTCAGCCTTCGGGATTAAAAAACATATGCTCAAAATTATGTGCATACCCCGAGGGGTTAATAACTAACCTTTGTAGTATGTCTAAACTCCGAAGGGTTGATAATCAATCTTTGTGAGGTATGCAAACTCCGAAGGAGTTTAATTTTAGTAACCCCCGGTGAAACCGGGGGCGGGGAGAATAAATACCCTCAACCCCGAACGGGGTTGAACTGCAATCTGTTTTTTAAATTACACTTTCCGAATGAACCTCCCCGCAGCTAGCTGTGGGGTATCTTATCAGAATATTTTTCTAAGCAAGCTGCAGACTGTATTTGAAAACCCTTTTTGATTTTATTCTCATAAATCAAAAAGATAAAAGGACCGTTTAACCTCATTTCTACAATCATTTCGCTCCAATGGAGCTTAACATAAACTAATATTGATGCTATTCGCTGCATGCAGCGGGGAATTAGACCCTTTTGCAATTAAAGAATAAATACCTCTATACGAAAGTGTTGATTTACTCACATGTTTATCTGAACACCTCGAATGGTTCGTTGAACGAATTGTTTGGTTTTATTAGAAGTTTTTTATTCCCGTAATCAAATATCAGGTTGAACCTGCGCAGAAAGTCATTGGACACCGTTCCGTCGGCGCTCTTATCTTTTGAACGGCTGTGCCCTTCGAAGAATGTGGTTGTAACATTATCGAGTTCGTATTTTCCTATTATGCATTTTGACGCACGAGCAGTTTTTCCCTTTATGTCTCCGCTGAACCCGTAGCCGTTAAATTCTCCCTCGAATTTATCGGGTACTTTCACTTTTATTTCAGGAGTAATGCTAAGTTCAACTGCAAGGCTCGATGCGTAGTCTATATAGACATTCAGCGGAACGGGCTGTTCGTCTTCCATCGACAATTTAAGCGTCATAAACGGCCAGTTGTTTCTGTTAAAAGTCAGGGGAATTGTCTCCCATCCCGATTCGTCTATCGTCTGAGAGGGTTCGTGAAGCGTAATTGTCTTATTGTCATAATTCACTTCAACTTTGTAATGTCCGAAATATGAATAACCGATAGCGCCTTCAGTGGGCGAGTTGCTGAAATTGTCCCTCTGAAGAATAATAATTCGCTGATTTTTAAACTCGCATGTGCCTGAACTGAAATCGGTGGATTCTGACATGATGACCGGAGTCGGGGGTCCGTCGCCCGCGCCGGGAAGCTGAGCATCAATCCTGTCTGTAAGCACAATGGAATCTGCAAGTTCTTTCTTAAACAATATAATGCCGTCATAACCGAAACCGCTGTCAAGTATAAGATTAAACGGACGGGATTCTCCGATACTGACCGGAACCACAACTTTGTTGCTGATTAGTTTGAAAGGAAATGTGTACTGTCCGGGGTTATCCTGTCCGGTGGCATTAAAAACAGGAAGCGCGAGTATTATGCAAACTTTAACAAGAAATAATTTGAACATATTTCCCCCTTTTTTCATGTTATATAATATATATTATACGTTTCAAAAGAAATTTAGTTTTGAAGCTTGATGCTGAACATTAAACCGACAAAACCCATACTTGTATTTTTGCTGGTTATTGCTATTATAATAATCGGATTTTCGGCTATTCTGATAAAGCTGTCGCTTGCACCCGGAAATGTAACGGCATTTTACAGGCTGTTCATCGGTTCGGTAATTGTTTTCATTCCGTTTCTTTTTAACATAAGAAAACCGGAATCAAGGCCTTCGGGCAGGGCGGTATGGATCTCAATTGCGGGCGGGGTGATATTCGGAATTGACATGGTGCTCTGGACGACGGGAGTTGACCTCGGGGGAGCAACCATGCCGACACTTGTGGCTAACACTGCCCCTGTATGGGTCGGAATCGGAGCGATGATTTTCTTTAAAGAAAAACTGAGGACGGGTTTCTGGCTCGGACTTGCTGTAGCGCTTGCCGGGGTGTTTCTTGTAATGTCGGACACTTCGGGTAAACCTATGAGTTTTAACGCAGGAACCATACTCGGGCTGTCCGCGGCTGTTTTTTACGGTTCGTTTTTTCTTATTTCACAGCAGGCAAGAAAATACATCAATACGCTTCAGTATTTCTGGATATCTTCTTTTTCTGCTTCAATGGTAAATCTTCTTTTTATTTTTATCCTCGGTCAGCAGTTGTTCGGTTATCCGTTTGTATCATGGGTTTATTTTTTCATAATGGGGTTTATCGGTCAGGTCGTAGGATGGCTCATTCTGAATTACCTGCAGGGGAAACTTCCCGCGTCATTGATTGCTCCGACGCTTCTCGTCCAGCCCGTTATGACGGCGCTGCTGGCAATGTTCTTTCTCGGGGATTCATTTACATTATTAGATATAATTGGCGGAACGATTGTCCTTTCCGGAATTTTCATTGTCCACTGGACAAGAAAGAAATAATTTTCTATCCTGTTTTCTACTTTCCTGTTTACTAATTTACTAATTTCCTGATTCACTAATTTAAGCTCTGACTATTTTTCCTGTTTTTCCCGATACGCTTCGCTATCGGGATGCAAAGAACGCACTGCTTCCCTGTTTTCTGTTCAACTGTTTTCTGTTTCCCTGTTCTCTGCTTCCCTGTTTTTCTTAATCTGAAACTTCATGAAAATCAATGCAGCAATCATACATACGATTCCCGTGAGTATTCCCGTTTCAGAAACTATTGACGCTGCCTCAGTGCTCTGAACTGTCATTTCCCAGAACATACCCATCAGTATTATATTTCCGCTGGCGTGCAGGACTACCCCTGTCCACAAACTGCCGGATTTAAAAAAGAGCACTGTTCTTAAAAATGAGTAACCTGCAAGTACAAGCGTAAATCCCGGAAGCGCTATCCACAACGGAGTTCCGTTTCCGTAAAAACCCCCTATAATTGCGGGGTAATGCCATACAGACCAGAATATTCCGACAATTAGTGATGTAACCGGAACGGAATATTTTTTCAAAAGCCTCGGAGTAAGGAAACCGGTCCAGCCTATTTCTTCCCCGAGAACAAAAATAATTGTAACGAAGAATCCCAATATCATTTTAGAAAGCAGCCCGATTACAAAAGGAGCCGGGAGGTTAAAGCCGAGCATTTTTGCCCACTTATAATTAATTACTCTTTCAACCGTAAAGTCAGCGGCGCCTGTAATCCACACGATACCGTAAGCAATCAGAGAAATTACAAACGGAAGGAAATACGCATAAATTAAAAACTTTATTTTTCCCGGTTTCCAGCCGTAACCGCGGATATTTTCTTTAAAAACTGCGGAAGTAATAAGAGCGGCAATTCCGGGAGTCCACATCATCGCGGCAATGGCTCCGGGGTTGTCTTCGGCTCCGTTGAACATCAGAATAAAAATGAACGTCGACATAATAATGACGGCAGTGAAAAATACCAGCAGTTGTTTTGTTGTTGTGTCCAATGGTTTCAAAGTGTAACGGATATTTATTTATTAGACGGAAAAATAATAAACCGGTTTCATACTTTAAAACCAATAAAGTAATTTAACCGCTTGTAACGGATTTATTCATTCCGGATTTTTATTGCCTAATCCGGTTTTCCGACTTCCGGACCCAGAAGGATTACTTTGCTTATCAGTAACTGGATGAATTTTAATTTTCCCTTCAGTTCTTCCTTGTAAGTATGATTACCCGAGTGATGGACCTCTGTTTTGGTTTCTTCAAGATCTTTTTCAAGTATATCAAGAAGATAATCTATTTCTTCTTTATTAAAATATATATTCATGTACTCCCCCTTTGAATTATATTTTGTTGTACTGAATTCTATTAACAAACTTTTCAATTTGCAAGTCCATAAAAAGTAGTTGCCGTGCGTTTTTTATTGTTTTATACACGGCAAAATCATAATTTGCTTTCGGGTACTGGAATTCATATTTCAATTGTGGTCTCCGGAAACGGAAAGAAAACTATTAAAAGTAATGGATAATATAATAAAAATAAAAACAGCCGGAGATATCCCCGCTGAATACAGAAATACTCCGGTAGGTCTTCTGCTGGAATATCATAATCTCGGGAAGCAGTTCGATGTATATGAAAGGGCTCAGCTTCTGGTCGGAATGTGCATGGACAACAGGAAGCATCTCAACATTCCGGAGAATTTTGCTTATATAATCCGTTCGGGCGGCGCAAACCTCCGGTACAGTGAATTCAAGGTTTCTTATGCTATTGCTGTAGGAAAAGTAAAACACATTGCACTGATAGGCCACAACAACTGCGGCATGGTGAATCTTGTTGCCCGCAAAAACGAATTCATCGACGGAATGGTTGAAAACGCAGGCTGGGAAAGGGAAAAGGCAGAGGAACATTTCATGCAGTTCGCTCCGATGTATGAAATCGGAAACGAAACCGATTTCGTTCTCAGCGAAACAAAACGTCTCGGCAGCAGGTATCCGAAAGTCGTCATCGCCCCTATGCTGTACCTGGTCAGTGAAAATAAACTGTACCTGCTGAAAGAATGAAAAATATACATTAAATTATAAACCTTCACTCCCGTGTGAGTTTGCTTTAACATTTATGTGTGCCGGGCTCTTCTTTGCCGCCGCTGTGGAATTCATACTGACTGCGATACTTAACTCCGGATAACCCGCCAGTGAAAATTTCTTACCCCTGATAAAAACCCGAATTCTTTTCCGGCAGCAAAAATTGTAATGAATTTCATATAATCTTTTGTTGTTTATAAATTTAATTAATACAGTTAGAAGCAGGTATAATGAAAAAGAAAGTACATATTAATTTGCACATATTAAATTTTAATAAGGGTGAGTATTTCATTAAATAGCAATTTAATAGTAATTTTTCCGGATTTAAATTTTTCGCTTGGTTAATAAATTATTAATATTGCTGTTCTTCGTATTACCCGCTTTCTTTAAACTTGAAGCGCAGTATGAAAATATACTGTTTTCCAGACTGACTGTAAGCGACGGGTTGTCGCAAAACGCGGTTTCTTATATCTGCCAGGATAGCAGGGGGTTTATGTGGTTTGCAACAGCGTCCGGACTAAACAGGTACGACGGATATAATTTTAAAATGTATACGTATAATCCCGATAATCCGGGGTCGATAAGCGACAATTCGATAACGGGTATTTACGAAGACCCGTTTTATGAAATTAATTATGTTTTAGGTTCTATGCTGGCATTAAAATATTATCAGCTTTATAAGTTTGACAAAGAGTCTTTTAGCAAAAAATATATCGCTTTGTTGAAAAATGGTTTTAATCAGCCGCCTCAGAAATTATTAAAGACTTTTTTGGATATAGATATCAATGACAATAATATTTTATTTGATGATTTTTTTGTTACAAAAATTAAAGTAAATCAATTAGAAGCACTCTATAAATCGGAATGAAAAATTAGTGAGGTTTGGTTTTATAGGTGGAAAATTAGAATCCCGTTTTATTGTTTCAATAAATTATCTTTAAAAAGGCTGCTCTTATTAAAACAAGAAGTAATACACAAAGGTATTCTGTAAACCTTTTTTGCAACTAAAATAACGGTTTTGCATTATTGATTTAAATCACAAATATTATTTTATATTATAAACTTGACCGAAGAAGAACTTCTAAATAACATTAAGAATAACAAGGAAAATTTTTCTGAACTTTTCAATTTGTACTACAAACCCATTTTTGGATACATATTCCGCCGTACAGGGGATTTTGATGAAACTGCAGATATTGCTGCAAATACTTTCTTAAAAGCCTTTAACCACATTCATTCTTTTTCATATCGCGGTATTTCAATAAAAATTTGGCTCTATCGTATAGCGACAAATGAAATTAATCATTTTTTCAGGCATAAACGAAAATCAAATTCTTTGTTTGAAAACATTGTTTATGAAAATAAAGAGACATTTAGAAATTTACTCGTTAGGGATAAAGAAGAACTGGAGACTGAACTGCGAAATAACGAGCAGTTTATCGCTGTTCTTAAAGCACTTAAAACTCTTTCCGAAAAGTATCAGGAAGTAATTTCACTAAGGTATTTTGAAGGTAAAGATAATAATGAAATTGCAGAAATACTTAATCTTAAAGAGGGGACTGTAAAATCTCAATTATCAAGAGGATTGGAAAAACTTCGTAATAAGTGCAACCAAATTTAAACTTTATCATTATTGATTATGAAAATGGAAAACTTTGAAGATATATTAACTAAAATGACAAGACCCGAAGTTACACACTTAAAGCACCAGGATATGTTAGCAAATGCAATTACAAAAGCAAAAGACAAATCCGTTATCAATTGGTGGTGGCTAAGTATACCGCTTTACCTTATTGCTACGCTTTTAATGAAGACTATTTTTATGCCTCAGTCGACTTTGCGATTAAACATTCACGACTTTACGAGCAGAGAAATATATTCGTCTGTCTTATTTTTCCTTGTATTGCCAATCTTATTTATTGTAATAAATTTTATCAGCATACGAAACATTTATTTTTTGTCGGGTAGTCCAAAGTCAATTAGCTTCTTACGGACAGCTTGGTTCAATGTTTTAATGGTAATATTTTCAATTCTAATTTTAATAATCTATTCACTATAAATCAGAACAAAATGAATTTACCTTGGTTCAAACGAATTGGAATATTTTTTATTCCGACAGCTATAATCGGATGGCTAATATTATTAGGTGGACTTGCTTATGCAGTTTATGTTTTTATAGATATTGACAGCAGGTCACATTCGGTCAGCGACACGCTTATAAACTTTGTATTTAATCTCCTAATCATTGGTGCTGTGTATTCATTAATTGCGTATTTGACAATTAGGTCAGCAAAGACCTAATGACAAACACCAACTAGTAACAGCGGCAAGCATTGAAGACATAGAGTTAAAATCATTAACAATTAAGTAAATTAAAATTTTAATGGCCAATTTTAAAAAAGCAACAATTAAGGAAAAGACAAAATGAACAAAATATTTAGCTACGTAGCGATTCCATCAGACAATTTTGAAAGGGCTTTTAAGTTTTATTCGGAAATAACAGATGGACTCATTAACAGAAATCCCAATGTTCCATTTCCAATGGCATATTTTGTTGACAAGGACAATAAAGAAGTTGGGCACCTTTTCCAACTACCCAACTTCAATCCTTCGGCAGACGGAGCAATTGTTTATTTGGAACTAACAAAAGACTTAAATGACACCTTGACCAAAATTGAAAAAGCGGGTGGAAAAATAGTAATGCCGAAAACACAAATATCTCCGACAAAAGGATATTGGGCTATATTCCTTGACACTGAGGGCAACAAACTTGCATTGCACTCTAATGACTAATTCAAAACACTCTGAGCAGACAAAATGCCAGCCGTTACCAGCAAGCGAACTTACGGACACTGCTAACTTGAAACTGACAGCAAGAAATTATTTTTGATGAATTAACAGATGCATTTATTCACCGATATAGAACGAAATATTTTACTTGAGTGTGTAACAAAAATTGCACAGTCAGACAACCGTGTTTCAGGAGGTGCATTAGTGGGTTCTTTTGCTAGCAACGAAATAGATAGATATTCAGACATAGACATTACTTTCGGAATAAAACCTGAATTTGAACCTTTAAGTGTATTAAATGAATGGACTATATCGCTAAAATCTGAAATCGAAATCGTTGACTATTTTGATGTAAAAAGAGATTCTGCAATTTATCGTGTTATTCTCTTTTCTAATGGACTTGAAATTGACCTATCAGTTGTACCAAAGATTGATTATGGCCCCATTTCGCCTAACTTTAAATTACTGTTTGGTGAAGCAATAAACAGAACGAATTTTCTAGAGCAACCACTTCGAACTTTAATTGGTTGGGGTTGGCATCATGTGTTGCATGCAAATTCAGCTATTAAACGATTGAATCTTTGGCAAGCTGAATATTGGCTTAGTAGTTTGCGGAATTATATTATTTCTATGAAGTGCATGCGCCTAGGATTACCATCTGCTCATGCAAGAGGTGCAGACAGAATTAATAATTTCGACAAGAAAGTATTGGAATCAACTCTAATCCAAACATTGGAATTAAAAGAATTATATAGAGTTTTAATGATATTAGCAAATGAATATATTAAGGAAGTGCTACCAGAAAACATAAACCTAGCAGCTGTCCTTCAAAATATATTTCAAAAAGCTCTTGGAGACGATTTTGAATTTACAATTAAAAAATGAAAAACATTCTAAATTGGTTTGCCATTGCCCTCACCTGCATTTTTTCCTGCTTTTGGGCATTTTGGGGAATAATAGAAAACTTTCATGAAGGTTGGTATTACAAATCCACTTTGATGAACATTGGTATGATGCTTTTTCAGTACCTTATTTTTAGTTTAATGTTTTTAATTGTTGGAGTAGTAGCAATCAAATGGAAAAAGATTGGAGCGGTCATGTTTATTCTTTCAGGCATCCTCATTCCAATATTAGAAATAAGAAGCAATGCTGCTATTTTTGTTTTCTCATTTCCACTTATTATAACTGGTATTTTATTTTGGTTTGGTGAACAGAAAAACAAAAAATTGGCTTATACAATCATAATTGCATTACCACTTATGACTTTAATAATTTCGGGAATTGAGCCTGTTGTTAGAGTATCTCAAAGAATTGACGACAAAAACTATGAGGAAAGGCTTGTTAAAGGTAATGGTGTACAATTGATTTGGGCCCCCGAAGGAAATGGTTGGGCTACTTCTTCTGAACAAATGAAAGGCAAATCGTGGTATGATATTGTTGATTTAGTGGCACACCTAAACAAAGATGGAAAAACACTTTCTGATACCATTGTAAATATTTGGCGCTTGCCTACCCTTCAGGAAGCGGTTGCTTCACTCACTAGAAATGGAATAAACTGTAGAGGAAAATGGGATGAACAAACTGGTAACGCATTTTATAATATTATGCCTGACAAGGAATCACCTTTGTGGAAAATACATTCCCCCATTGTTTACTGGTGGACTTCCACTGAAGTAAATGACTCCATAGCATACAGAGTAGTTTACAATGGAGGTGTTCAAAAGCAGAAAAAGCAAATAAAGATGGGTAGTTTAGGCTATAGAGCAGTTAAAGAAACTAAGTAAAATGACTACAAAACTTGAAACGATTTATCTTCGCTTAAACAGTCGGGCAGCAGGTAACAGCACCTACAAGAAATTGGCGGTTCAGTGGTTAAATGAAGCTTTGTGCTTCGTATCAAGTTCAGTGGTGGCAGACAGTTTTCGTCTCCGAAATCGCCAACTTCTTGTAGCTGCAAAACGTTACCTGCAACCCGTGGAGATAGTGCTAACTTGAAACGACATTGCAAAAATCAAATAGTAAATGAAAATGCTTAAATTTATAAAACGACTATTCAAAATATTCCTATTTGGTATGTTGACTTTGTTAGCAATCATTTTGATTGCACTTTTTTCTTTTTGGATTGAACTTAAAACCAACCAAAAATTGCCAACCCCAACAGGAAAATATCAAGTCGGACGAATGTCTTTGCATTTGATAGACAGTTCAAGAACCGACAGTTTATCTCCACAACCTTTTTCTAAAAGAGAATTACTCGTTTGGATTTGGTATCCTGCTATTGCAACTCAAACTGACATTGCTGTAGAATATATTCCATCTGAGTGGAGTAAGGCGCTGAATGAACAGAGAGGTTTTGTGCTAAAAAACTTCTTTGCCCGTGATGCTTCTAAAATTCATGCTCATAGCTTTCAAAGTCCGAAAATATTTAACGAGCAAGTGAAGTATCCTGTTCTTTTATTGAAATCCGGGATAGGTACAATGGCTACTGACTATTCTGCTTTTGCTGAAGAACTTGCAAGTCATGGTTACATTGTGGTTGGCAATGATGCACCTTATAGTACATGGCTTCTGCGTTTTCCTGATGGGCGGCTTATCAATAGAACTGCACAAGGAAATCCAGGAGAAACAGCCACATTTTCTGACGGAGGTAATAGCATACTTAATAAGTTAGTTCATATTTGGTCAGACGATACACATTTCATTCTTGACCAACTAGTCCAAATGAACACAGACAGTTCTTCGATGTTTTGCAATCGGATAGACACTTCTGCGGTTGGTATTTTCGGTCACTCATTCGGTGGAGCAACGGCAGCACAGTTTTGTTTTGACGACAAAAGATGCAAAGCTGGTGTTGATTTAGACGGTGCATCTTTTGGTGATGTTATTCAAAATGGGCTTAAAAAACCATTTATGTTTTTGTTAGCTGACCATCGTGAGGAAACTGATACTGTAAGCACAAATTGCACTTCCCCCACTTTGAAAGACAAAACGAAAAGCGTAATTTTGTAGAGAAAGGAACACAAAATTATGGAAGGAAAGAGAACTTATCGAACATTCGAGAAAGACTTCAAAGTAAATGCCGTAAAACTTGTTCTTGAAGGCTCTAGATCAATGGCTAAGATAGCCTCAGAACTTGGCATTAGCTCCAACACACTGACTAACTGGAAGAAGGATTATCTCAAAGACAGGGATAACTCATTTCCGGGAAAGGGCTATCAAAAGCCAGATGACGCGGAGTTCACAAAACTCAGGCGTCAGCTGGCTAGAGTTACTCAGGAGAGAGACATATTAAAAAAAGCAATTGCTGTATTTACAAAACAAGGAGAGTAACTTATGGATTTATCAGAGAAAGCAGTTCAAAATACAGCATCGGACTAATGTGTGAAGCGTTGAAAATATCCAGAAGCAGTTATTATGCCTATATCTCAAGAAAATCTGAGAGTAAGCGAAGCATTGAAAATGAAATACTTCTCAGTAAAATAAAGACGATATATCAGGAAAGTAAATGCAGATACGGAAGTCCGAGAATAACAGCAGCCTTAAGAGCACAGGGAATAAAGACAGGTAAAAACCGTGTAGCCAGAATAATGAAGGAAAACTCTATAGCTGTAAAATGCAGGCAGAAAAGAAAGTACACAAAGACTGTAGTAAAACAGATTAATACTGACCTTGTGGAAAGACAGTTTAATCCAATTATACGCAATAGAGTATGGGCTTCGGATATTACCTACATCAGAACAAAACAAGGCTGGAAGTACTTATCTGTTGTTATGGATCTTCACTCAAGGATGATAGTGGGTTGGAAAGTAAACAACTCTCAGGATGAGAACATAATCATAAGAACGATAGAGAATGCCATGCAAAACAGAAACCCTCAAACCGGTCTTATCTTTCATTCTGACAGAGGTACTCAGTATTCTTCAACAAGAGTAAGAAACGTTCTTCAGTGCTATGGAATACGTCAGAGCATGGGAGCTAAAGGTACGTGTTACGACAATGCTGTGCTTGAATCTTTCTTCAGTACGCTTAAGAAAGAACTTATTTACAGAGAAAAGTATTACGACGTGGAAGACTTGCAGAAGAGCTTGTTTGAAAACATTGAAATCTTTTACAACAGACAGAGAAAACATTCTACTTTAGGATATCTGTCACCTTTTGAATTTGAATCTAAAAATGCTATTAATTAAATTAAACATACTACCAAATCACGTTATTCGACTTGTACAGAATATCGGGGGAAGACCATCCCATTCTTCTGTGTATAAAAGGAATCTTATATAATAAAAAATAACTTGACAAAACAATTCTAGATTTATATAATTAACTATAAATAATTTCTTTTTTCTCCGTATCTCCTTATTTCAGTCAGATTATATTAAAAATAATTAATATTTTTAAATAACTATGGAGGATACATGATACATTTCAAACAAACAATTTCAACTATTGCGATTATAATATTAATCCATATCCCGTTATACTCGCAAAACAGTGTTATTACCGAATCATCACAAAATGTTCCAAAATGGGAAGTACATGTGGCACTAGGGGTCCCGACTGACAATGATTCTTCCGATGATTATCTTATTAAAAGAGATCAATATGTTTTAAGCTATAATACTGAAAAGAGTGTTGCAAACTGGGTATGCTGGAATTTGAACCTTAATTGGTTTGGTCGGGTCAAAAGATCCGGTTCGTTTAAAACTGATCCGTTGCTTCCTGAAGGGGCATATAAAGTTAAATCAAAGGATTATAAATATTCGGGATACG
>Ga0208980_10000734_pt1 | contig 18985 bp, 15 predicted proteins | sample WetSurMetagenome_3_FD_187993 | JGI IMG/M metagenome (GOLD analysis project Ga0208980, IMG submission 187993) | Wetland microbial communities from Twitchell Island in the Sacramento Delta, sample from surface sediment Aug2011 Site A1 Bulk (version 2) | ecosystem: Environmental > Aquatic > Marine... | reverse complement strand
AAGAATCCCCATAATTACGACGTACTTGTCGCACCGAATTTATTCGGTGATATTATATCCGACCTTTGTGCACAAATGGTGGGCGGACTGGGGTTCGGTTGCTCAGGAAATATTGGCGACAAGCTTGCTGTGTTTGAACCGACTCACGGTTCAGCCCCAAAATATATTGGGATGTACAAGGTTAATCCGATAGCAACAATTCTTTCTGCAAAGATGATGCTTGAATGGCTTGGCAAAAAAGAACTTGGCGATAAAATTGAAAAAGCAACTGCCGAAGTAATTAAAGAAGGTAAAGTAAAAACTTACGATATGGGCGGATCAAATACTACAATTGAAATGGCTAATGCGATTGCTGAGAAAATTAAATAGAATAGTTAAAGCAAAATATTAATTTAAAGAGCTAACCTCTCGCGATTGCGGGAGGTTTTTGTTAAAACAAATTATATGGAAAAAATATTTATTCACGAGGTCGGAATGCGGGACGGTTTGCAGGTTGAGCAGATAACCGTTCCTACAGAAACAAAGATCAAATGGGTTAAAGAACTTATACAGACGGGAATGGATATAATACAGGTAGGCTCTTTTGTCCATCCTGTTAAAGTACCTACAATGGCAGATACAGACGAGTTGTTCAGATATTTTTCAAATCCGGATAATAAGTCATCGGGAATAATTTTGTCGGGTCTGGTTCTGAATGAAAAAGGACTCGAGAGGGGCATGAATGTCGGTGTTGATTTGTTCTGTATGGGTGTTTCTGCCAGCGAAACACACAGCAAAAAAAATACGGGAATGTCAACCACCGAGGCGCTTGATAGGATCATTGCAATGTCAAAAAATGCAATTACTTCAGGAAAAGAGGTTCAGGTATCTGTGCAATCTGCATTCGGTTGCGGATTCGAAGGTCATATACCTCAGAACAGAGTAATCAGCATAATAGAAAAATATTTTGAAAACGACATAATCTTTATCAGTCTTGCTGACACGGCAGGGCATGCAAATCCCGAACAGGTAGACGCAATGATAAACGAGATTTACAAAATAAATTCAAATGTAAAAATATCATGTCATTTCCATGATACATATGGTATGGGAATTGCGAACTGCTATACAGCTTACAAAAACGGAGTCAGGTATTTTGAATCAGCATTCGCCGGTCTCGGCGGATGCCCATTCACGGCTAAAGCCAGCGGTAATGTATGCACTGAGGATATGGTCAACATGTTCAAAAGATTCGGATTTTGCAATGAAATTGATCTGAACAGAGTATTAAACATTTCAAAAGAAGCTGAAGAATATTTCGGACGCGAATTACCGGGCAAAATATTAAAAGTCGGTTTATTAGAGAATTAAATTTGATCAAATGAAAAAACAAAAATCTTTAAAAGGAATAAGGGTACTGGACCTTACAAATGTGTTAGCAGGACCGTTTGCCACTTTGCATCTTGCATTATGCGGAGCCGAAGTCATAAAGATTGAAACTCCCGGATCTGGTGACTTAGCAAGAAAACTCGGCAATGTTCCCGAATACAATAAGAAGAACATGGGTACGAGTTTCCTTGCACAGAACTGCAATAAAAAATCACTGACTTTAAATCTTAAAAATGACAAAGCGAAAGAAATTTTCAAGCAACTTGTAAAAACTTCCGATGTTGTAGTCGAAAATTTCAGGCCCGGTGTAATGAAAAGGCTGGGTCTTTCATATGAAATCCTAAGCGGTATAAATCCGGGAATTATTTACTGTGCGATTTCCGGTTTCGGACAGTCAGGCCCCGATGCTTTCAAGCCTGCGTATGACCAGATTATACAGGGGTTAAGCGGTGTAATGGCAATTAACGGTGACGAAAGTCTTAATCCTTTGAGAACCGGATTTCCTGTCTGTGATACAGTAGGAGGTTTAAATGCCGCATTCGCGATAATGGTTGCTTTGTTTTACAAACAGAAAACCGGCATTGGGCAATTTATTGATATTGCCATGCTTGATTCCATTATGCCTTTTAACGGATGGGTTGCTGCTAATTTACTAATTGGCGGCAAACAACCGGTGTTGATGGGTAATGATAATTTCACCGCAGCACCATCGGGTACATTTGCAACAAAAGACGGATACATTAATATTGCAGCAAATAAACAGGAGCAATGGGAAGATTTATGCGACGTACTAGGCGTACCCGAATTGAAAACTGATGCAAGATTTAAAGAACGCGATACAAGAAAAGCTAACAGAAAAGAACTGACACCACTGCTTGAAATAAAACTTAAAAATAAGGATACCATATACTGGGTGGATGCACTTAATACAAAAGGGATTCCTTCCGGTGAGATTTTAAATCTTAACGATGCACTAAATCAGCCGCAAGTAAAACACAGGAATGCTATTACAGAAGTAGATACTCCGGATGTAGGGAATATTAAAGTATTTAACCTTACAGCTAAATTTGATAAGACAGACGGGGATGTTGATACTCCACCTCCGTTATTATCACAGCATACAGAGGAGATATTGAAGGAATTAGGATACAGCGAAGATGATGTAACAAGTTTCAGAGAAAATGATGTAATTTAGAAAGTTGTATCGAATATCAGAGGGAATTTACAGAAATATACACCGGTGCGATATATTTACAAGAATTCGTCATTTTGAGCTGAAATCGGATACTAAAAAGGCTTGCATTAAAAATTTATTCTTTTTAACTTAAACCATTGTTCTTTTATATATATAAAAATAAAAAGGGAGTCATTAATGCTCAAAAGCAGTAAACTACTTTTATTATTAGTCTTAATCTTAAGCGGATTAATAGTAAATGGTTGTTCAACTGTCAGAGAACTCTCAGATAACGACTCGGAATTATCTCCGAAGATGAAAGGTGCCAATGTTTACAAGAATTCAAATGAATTAGTAGCCACCAGTACCTTAGTTAAGAAATCTTCACTTTCGAAGAGTAGTCTCGAATCATTATCAAGTTCTCTCGTAGGTTACGTTCCTTCATCCAGCAATTCTAATGAAGCGATAAGCGATGAAGTAATGTATAAAGTAATCGAATACCTCAACACTCCGTATTTATGGGGTGGAACATCAAAAAGAGGTATTGACTGTTCAGGTTTCGTACAAGCAGTTATGTATCAATCAATAGGAATCATGCTGCCGAGAACATCATACGAACAGTCTAATGTCGGAATTGATGTAACAAGAAGTGAATTGAAATTTGGTGATTTATTATTCTTTGACACAATGAGCAGAGGCAGAGTAACACATGTCGGTATATACCTGAGCGACGGATATTTCGTCCACTCAGGATCAAAAACCGGGGTGGCTGTTGCATCACTTGATTCAGACTTTTATTCCAGGGTATTCCTCAGAGCCAGAAGAGTGATACAAGAGTAAAAGGTTTTCATTTTTTAAAAGAGTCTCATTTCCTATTTTGTAAATGAGACTTTTTTATTTTCATGAAGAAATACATCTTACAAAACCTGTTCAATTCCGTTCTGATAGTTTTCGGTGTAATCACTGTTACCTACATCCTGACTTTTCAGATTCCCGGAGATCCTGTAAAGTTAATTCTCGGACAAAGAGCAGATGAAGAAACTGTCATTAACGTGAGACAGGAACTCGGCCTGAATGACCCGGTAATTTTTCAGTACGTAAATTATATTTCAAAAACTTTAAGATTAGATCTGGGCAAATCGTATGTGACTAACCGCGACGTCTTTAATACGATTCTTGAAAAATTTCCTGCGACAGCAGTTTTAGCATTATGTGCAATGCTGATTGCTACAGTTCTTGGTCTATTGCTTGGAATTATATCTGCGATTAAACCATATTCCATTTATGATTATGCATCAATAAGTACAGCATTGGTTGGTATTTCAATCCCACAGTTTGTACTTGCTTTGTTTATGATTTTCATATTCGGCTCTATGCTAGACATATTCCCTGTAGCCGGCTATCTTGATAACGGAATTATATTTCTAATCCTTCCTGCAATTTCGTTATCACTCAGGCCGATGGCAATTACTGCAAGAATAACACGGACTTCGATGACCGAAATATTAAACAAAGATTATATAAGGACAGCAAGAGCTAAAGGGGCCGGTGAATTCAGCATTTTATTCAAGCACGCTCTGAGAAATGCACTTAATCCAATTGTAACATCCATCAGTGCATCATTAGCTTCAACTCTGGGCGGGGTATTTTTCATTGAATATATATTTAACTGGCCGGGTATAGGTTCGCTTGCGATGGATTCAATTATGAAACTGGATTTTCCAGTGATTCAGGGAACAATATTGTTCAGTTCTGTTCTCTTTGTTATTATTAATCTTGCAGTGGATATTATTTATGCTATTATAGATCCAAAAATAAAATTAGGATGACAGATACAAAGGTAATTATATTATGAAGAAACTTTTATTTCCTGCCATAAAAAGATTTAAAAGACATAAACTAGCTTTTATAGCTTTTTATATTCTGGTTATTATGGTACTGGTAGCACTTTTTGCAGGAATTGTATCTCCTTATTCTCCTGACAGACAAATTCTAGAATTTTCTTCCAAGGGTTTATTTTTCAGTCCTTATGTAATATGCATAAAAGAAAATTACGGAACAGTAATTGTTCCAATTAAAAAAATTATTGAAGAAAAAGAATCAAGTTTAACTGCTGTAGACTACAGCGATAATTTGATAGAATTCAATAAAGCAGTAATCATGACGGATAATAGTGAATTTGTAAGCCGTATGCATTTTATACTTGGCACAGATAAATTCGGAAGAGACATTCTAAGCAGGCTTATATACGGTACCCGTATAAGCGTATCCGTCGGTATAATATCACAGTTAATTGCCTTATTTATAGGAATCCTTCTTGGTTCTATTGCAGGATTTTACAGAGGGTATCCTGATAAGATAATAATGTGGGTCATAAATGTTGTCTGGGCTTTTCCTTCAATTCTTCTTGTGATAGCAATTTCAGTAGTTCTTGGAAAAGGTTACTGGCAGGCATTTGTAGCAATCGGGCTAACCAGCTGGATAGATATTGCAAGAATAACAAGGGGACAGATATTTTCTATAAGGGAATCAGAATATATTGAAGCCGCAAGGTCTCTTGGGATATCAGATTTTAAAATAATTTATAAGCATATAATTCCAAATTCAATATCACCGGTTATCATTACATCCACTGTCGGCCTGGCAAATGCAGTAATTTTTGAAGCCAGTCTTAGTTTTCTTGGCATGGGTGTTCAGCCGCCAACTGCAAGCTGGGGCCAAATGGTTTTTGACGGTTATAAATATCTGATTACAGGCACAAATTACAACATGGTATTGTTTCCTTCGCTTGCGATTATGATATTAGTATTTTCTATCAATATGGTAGGGGACGGACTACGGGATTCTCTTGATCCAAAAATTAATAAATTATAAATGACGGAGAAAATATTTAATAATTTTTATTTCCTGCATTCTCTAAAAGAAATTCCTAATCTCGGGGATGTAAAAATCAAAGCAGTAACGGAAAATTTCAAATCATTTAATGATATCGATACTTATGTTTTCAGAAAATTGAATATTGTATCTGAAGCAGAAAAAATTATCGGTAATATTAACAACAAAAAGTATCCGGATGAGTTTCTAAGTCTAACAGAGAAATGCAGTGATAATAAAATCGAAATTACGACAGTGCTTGATGACGATTATCCGCTTAATTTAAAAAATATATATGACCCGCCTCCGTATTTGTTTTACAAAGGAAAACTTACTGAAAAAGACAAATACTCAATCGGGATTGTCGGAACCAGGTACCCATCCGATTACGGCAGATTTTCATGCCAGAAGATTGTGAAGGAGTTATCCGCTATGAATATTCCAGTCATAAGCGGAATGGCTATGGGAATTGATTACCAGGCACATAAAAAATGTCTGGAATGCGGTAACTTGACATATGCAGTTCTTGGGAGCGGAGTGAATGTCATATATCCAAAAAGCAGTAAATATATTTATGATACAATAATCGAACAGGGGGGTTCTGTTTTATCCGAATTTGATATTGATGCTAAACCCGATAAAGTCAATTTTCCCAGAAGGAACAGAATCATCAGCGGAATATCGCTGGGTGTAGTAATAATTGAATCCGGTATCAGAGGAGGATCATTAATAACAGCTGAATTTGCAATAGACCAAAACAGGGAATTATTTGCTGTTCCAGGCAATATAAATTCTATACAATCAGACGGGTGCAATGAACTTCTGAAAAAGAATTTTGCAAAATTAGTTATTAATGCTGAAGATATTATTTCGGAATTCAGATACAGAATTCCTGAAGAATTCCTGACCGGCAGAAAAGATATTAAACCGAAAACATCTGAATTAAATATTTTCGAAGAAAATATATTAAGTATACTTGATTTTGAAAAACCCATGCATATTGATGAAATCAGCAATCAAACACGCATGAACATATCCGACTGTCTTGTAAATCTTTTAACACTTGAATTCAAAGGTCTGGTTAACCAGCTCCCGGGAAAAAATTTTATAAAAAATGCTTGATTTGAATAACCTAATTATTGATGATAGAATATTCGAAGTAAAATTTTCATGTGATTTATCAAGATGCAAAGGCTCATGCTGTACCGTTCACGGTACTCTTGGAGCCCCGATTATTAATGCCGAGATAGCGGAGATTAAAAATGTTTTAGAAGACATTAACGTGTATCTGGATGAAAAGAACAATAAGGTTATAAAAGATGAAGGGTTTTATATAGAATACTGCGGCAGGATATATTTGAATAATATTAATGACCGTGAGTGCGTATTTTCTTTCTATAAGAACGGAATTGCCAAGTGCTCCTTTCAGGAAGCATTTTTAGCGGGTAAAATAAAATTCAAGAAACCTTTATCATGCGAACTTTTTCCGGTTAGGGAATACAATAATAATGGTAAAGAATTACGGTATGAAAAAACTTATATTTGTGAAGACGCATTATCAAAGGGTAATAAATTGAACATTACAATTTTAGAATTTGTTAAAGATGCTATAATCAGGGGATATGGGGAAGAATTTTATAAAAATTTAGAAAAACGATTGAAAAACTGAAATGTTAAAACAAACACAATCTCAGAAACAGATACAAAAGCTGATACCACAGATTATTCAGAAACAGAATCTTCTTGCGGTACCGACTATGTCACTGGAGCAAATTGTCAAACTCGAGCTTGAACAGAACCCGTTTCTTGAGGAAGTTGATGAATTAACAGACGAAAATGAAGAAACTCCTGACATAAAGGAAAATGAGGACGAATCCGTAAACGAAGAGGAAGATAAACCAGTAGTAGAGGAAGAAATTAAAATAGAGTCATCGTCAAAAGATGATGAAGAATTTGATACAGACGAATATGTAGACTCTGATCTGGAAGGGTATAAAGCCTACGATGATAATTCGGTAAAAGAGAAAATTAATTATGAGAACATATGGTCATCTAAAATCACCTTAAAAGACAGCCTTCTTTCTCAACTGCACCTTTCAGGCCTTTCTGAAAAAGAAATGTTAATAGGGGAAGAGATAATCTGGTCTCTTGATGATGAAGGTTATTTTAAAGACAGTCCAGAGGAAATAATTACGGATCTTGAAAAGCAAAAAGTCAGTATAGGTCTTCAGGACGAAACATTCTCAACCGAAGACTTCGAAAAGGTTTTGAAGATCGTTCAGTCACTTGAACCAATAGGAATTGCATCAAGAACCTTATCCGAATGCCTCCTTACACAGCTGAATGAAGCAGAACTTGATAAAAAGACAAAAAACATATGCATTGAAATAATTACAAGCCACTTCGAGGAATTCAGGCTGAAGAATTTCGAAAAACTGATGAAGCTGTATAATATCGGAGCAGGTGACATAAATGTAATATTTGAAATCATATCAAAACTTAATCCCAAACCGGGATATACATCTGAAAACTCCGACAGCATTTATATATATCCCGATATTTTAATTTATAAAGAAGAAGGCGAATTTAAGGTTGAATTGAATGATAAATCCATACCGTCACTGCGACTGAATGATATGTACAATCATCTGATGAAGACCGGAGACAAGCAGGCAAAGGATTTTATCAAGAACAATCTCGAAAGGGCTAAATGGTTCCTTGAATCACTAAGGTCAAGAAAAGAAACTCTCCTGAAAGTCGTTTATGCAATTCTTTACAGGCAAACTGAATTTTTTGAACAAAGAGGTAAAAATCTGAAACCTATGCTCGAAAAGGAAATTGCGGAAGATATAGGTATGGATATATCAACAGTCAGCAGAACCGTCAGAGGCAAATATGTGCAAACAGATTTCGGAATTTTCGAACTAAAGCTTTTTTTCAGCTATCATATAAAGAATAACGAAGGCACTGACGTATCGACGAGGGAAGTAAAAGTCAGAATATCAGACCTCATTAGTAATGAAGATCATTCGTCTCCCTTTACAGATGATGATCTTGTGAATGAACTCAAGAAATTTGGGTTCAAAATCGCGCGCCGTACGGTCGCAAAATACCGTGAATCCTTAAAAATTCCCGTTGCAAGATTAAGAAGAAAAGTATAATCATGAAAAATAAAATTAATTCAACAACAGTCATAGGACTCATCCGTGATGGAAAAGCTGTAATTGGAAGTGACGGACAGGTCACAATGGGTAACACAATAATGAAGCACACTGCAAAAAAAATCAGAAAGATTTACAATGATACAGTACTTGCAGGTTTTGCAGGAGCAACATCAGATGCATTTACATTATTTGAAAGATTTGAGGGGAAACTTGAGCAGTACAAGGGAAATTTACTTCGTGCTGCTACCGAACTGGCAAAAGAATGGAGAACAGACAAATATCTAAGAAAACTGGAAGCATTATTAGCAGTGGTAAGCAAAGATAAAACTATTATAATTTCCGGCACCGGCGACGTAATTGAACCAGATGACGGAATAGTGGCAATAGGCTCCGGAGGTCAGTACGCCTACGTTGCAGCGAGAATAATGCTGAAGTACACAAATCTAAGTGCAAGGGAGATTGTCGAAGAAGCCCTTAAGCAAGCAGCAGACGTCTGTATTTATACAAACAATAAAATATCAATAGAAGAATTATAATAAATGACACACCTATGAAAGAAAAGGAAAGCTTCAAAACAGATTTTATAGATAAAATATCAAAGAACGGAATTCAGCAGTTAACCCCATCCCAGATAGTCGATGAACTTAATAAATATATAATCGGACAAGAAAATGCAAAAAAGTCTGTTGCTATAGCTTTAAGGAACAGATGGAGAAGGCAGCAGGTCTCCGAAACCATGAAGGATGAAATAATGCCTAACAATATAATAATGATAGGACCGACAGGAGTAGGTAAGACAGAAATCGCGCGGCGGATTTCCAAACTTGCAAATGCACCTTTTGTCAAAGTAGAAGCTTCAAAATTTACGGAAGTCGGATATGTGGGAAGAGATGTTGAATCTATGATACGGGAATTAACAGATTTGGCAGTAAATATAGTAAAGAAGGAAAAGCAATCTGAAGTAGAACCAAAGGCACAGGAAAATGCAATCGAAAGAATTCTCGATATTATCATACCATCTTTACGGAAGAAAAATCCCGAACCAAAAACTCTGAATGCGGATAATACAAAGGAAGGCGGTGATTCAAGTGCAGTAAAAGCAGAAGAACCTGAGACTGAGGAATCAAACTCCAGGACACGAAATAAATTCAGAAACCAGATAAAGGATGGAAGTCTGGATGACAGGGTAATAGAAATTGACCTTTCGGGTGATTCAATGCCTATGCTTCAAGTTCTCGGACCCATCGGGCTTGAAGACATGGGAATTAACCTTCAGGACCTTTTTGGAAACATTTTGCCGAAAAAGTCGCGGAAAAGAAAACTTACAGTTGCGGAAGCAAAGAAAATATTAACACAGGAAGAATCCCAGAAATTAATTGACATGGAGAATGTTATAAAGGAAGCGATAGATAAAGTTCAGAATTCGGGAATAGTATTTATAGATGAAATAGATAAAATCGCAGGAAGCAGCAAACATAATATGGGTGCTGATGTTTCAAGGGAAGGTGTTCAGAGGGATTTGCTACCTATCGTAGAAGGTTCAACTGTTATAACCAAATACGGCCCTGTTAAAACTGACCATATACTTTTTATTGCATCCGGTGCTTTTCATATATCCAAGCCCAGTGATTTAATACCTGAACTTCAGGGAAGGTTCCCGATACGCGTTGAATTAAACAGCCTGACAGAAGAAGATTTCTATAAGATTCTGACTCAACCTAAAAATGCGCTAATCAAGCAATACAGCGAACTACTGAAAACTGAAGGAGTCACTTTGACATTTGCAGATGAAGCAATTTATGAAATTGCTAAAATTTCTGCAGAAGTGAACGAACAGGTTGAAAATATCGGGGCACGAAGACTGCATACTGTACTTACAAACCTTCTCGAGGAAATTATGTTTAATGTACCAGATAAGAATAAAAACTCAAAAATTTCCATTACTCAGGAACTTGTTAACGAAAAACTGAGTAAAATTGTCAAAAACCGTGATTTAAGCCGGTACATTTTATAAGGAGAAAAAATGAAAATTAAATTTTACATTTTTATACTGTTCATTCTTTCATCATCGGGTGTTTATTCACAATCCAGCAGCAAATCAGATATATTTGCAGGTCTTTCTTATAATCTTGTTTTCTTCACAAATCCGGATGTTGACAATGTATATCCGTCCTTTGATTTCAGGGAGATATCATTCAAAACCGAGTTGAACTTTTTTCTCGGATATAAAGTCAACGAAGTTTTTTCTGTTGAATTTTCTCCATCGTTCACATACTCAAAATCTTCTGCAACTGACGGATTTTATTATCCGTCATCCATAGATCCATCGGAAAATACATATTATTATCCATATAATGCATACTTACTTGCTATTCCTTTGAATGCAAAAATTAAGATTTATCCATTCAGTATGGCTAAATCTTATTTCATGGGCGGATTATTTGTTGGTATAGCAGGCGGGCCTATGGTCATAAGAGAAGAATATGATATTTATGAATATCCTGATGAGTTCAGGTACAATCCCATTTCATACCGAAGGTATGACAACACTATCTGGACCGGGGATTTAATATTCTCTATCGGGTACAATTCCGAAGCACAATTTAATTACGGTTTTGAAGTAGGATACAGGATAGTACCTCTTCCGGTAGACAGAGAATATCCTCTCGCAATAGATCTTGCTTCAAATATGAATGCCGTACTGATCGGACTAAAGATCGGATTTAATTTGTAATACTGAAATATTACATCGTGCATTTATTGGGTTTATTCGGATGAATAATAAATTTTTTCCAAAAATAAACCGGATGGGGGAGCCGTATAAACAGAATAATTATCAGTATGTTTATCGAGCATAGATTTAACAGTATCTTTCTTAATATTTTTTCTCCCTACTTCGACTAGAATTCCGACTATTCTTCTTACCATTTTCCACAGGAAATGTGAAGCTTTTATACGTATGAAAATCTTATCTTTTGTCTCGGTAATATTTATATCTTCTAAGTCAACTAATGTGGATTTTTCATCTTCAATCTTATCCGAAAAAGATGAAAAATCATGTAAACCTTTCAATACAAGTGATGCCTCTATCATTTTTTTTACATCTAGAACATCTTTGATCCACCAGATAAAGCGTTTTTCAAAAGCGCTCCTTCTCTTTGATATTATATAAAGATACTGTCTTGATATTGCCGAATGCCGGGCATGAAACCTTTTATGGGTTTTTTCGATTTCCAGAATGTTTATGTCGGATGGCAGACTATCATTCAGTTTCATTTTAAGAATTTCAGGAGCCAGCATGGTTTCGCATTCTAGATGGGCAATCTGTTCAAATGCATGGACTCCTCTATCTGTCCGTCCCGCTCCCTGGAAATCAATGTACTTATTCGTTCCTTTCGATTTTGAAAATATCTCTTCTATACAATTAATCAATGTACCCTGAATCGTCTTTGCATTTTTTTGCCTTTGCCATCCTGCATAGTTTGTACCGCTGTATTCAATAAATAGTTTATATTTCATATTAAATTATTTCGCACTATAATTTTAAAAGAAAAACAATGTTTTACCGATTGCATCATGAATGGATTTTCAGTCCTAATCACATGTATATATAGGGTTTATAACTTGAAAATAGCTAATAAAACAAGTAATTTTTAAAATTATTAATTTCATAAATTATAAAATGGATTTCAAGTTAATAAACCGAATAATCGGAGCAGTTGTTTTTGTTTCCACCTTAGTCGTATATGTGCTTACAGTTCAGCCCACGATGTCTTTCTGGGATTGCGGGGAATTTCTGGCATGTGCTTTTACCTTGTCCACACCGCATCCACCCGGAGCGCCTTTGCATATACTGGTAGGAAAGATATTCACAATGCTGCCCACATCTTCTGATATAGGATTACGCATGAATTACCTTTCTGTAATATCAAGCGCATTCACAGTATTGCTTCTTTATTTGGTATCTACCAAAGTAATAATGAACTGGAGAGGATATCCAAAAACTCTTCTTGACAGTCTGGTAGTAGCTATTCCGTCACTTATCGGTGCACTTTCTCTTGCATTTGCAGACAGTTTCTGGTTCAATGCTATGGAAGCTGAAGTTTACGGATTCGGCACATTTCTCATCGGACTGTCGATTTATTTCTTAATGTTATGGTGGGAAAAGGCGGACGAACCAGGGAGCGACAGGTATTTGCTATTTGTAGCGTATGTAGTGGGTTTATCAATTGGAATTCATTTACTCGTTGTTCAATGTATTTTTCTTGCAGGACTTTTCTTTTATTTTAAGAGATACGAATATTCGAGAAAAACTTTCTTTATAGCTTCCGGTATTTCTGCTGTTGCATTTTTTATAGTTTACCCATTTATAGTCAAGAAATTTCCTGCTGTGATTCAATCCTCTCCAGTGTTTGGATTTGTTGTTATAATGGGGATAATAATTTTCGGAATAGTATATTCATCACAGAGACATTTAAAAGCACTAAATTTAGTTTTTCTTTCATTATTCCTTATAATTTTAGGTTACTCGACATATATATCGGTTCTTCAGAGGTCATCTGTCAGCAATCTGCCTATTAATGAGAATAAACCAGATAATATGGAAAGATTATTATCATACCTCAATCGTGAGCAATACGGAGATCAACCGCTGTTATTGCCGAGAAGGTATTCTCAGGAGCCTCAGCACTGGAGAACCTGGCAGAATTACACAAGCGATATGGATTTTATGTGGAAATATCAGATAAACGAAATGTTTAACAGGTATTTGTTCTGGCAGTATATTGGCAGGGCAGGATATGATCAGGGTGACGGTGTTGATTTCGGTAAATTATTTGCAATTCCATTTGTTTTAGGACTGATAGGGGTATTTCATCATTTCAGAAAAGACTGGAAGCTCGCGCTTGTATTCCTGGCTATGTTCGTAATGATGGGTGTTATTACGGCACTGTATCAGAACCAGCAGGACCCGCAACCTCGAGAGCGTGATTATTTTTATGAAGGGGCATTTTTTGCCTTTTCTCTCTGGATCGGACTGGGTGTTGTAGGCCTTATTGAATTGATTTCCGATTTACGAAAGAAGGAAATTAATCTTGCGATTGCCGGTTCAGTGATGGCTTTAGCAGTAATTTTTGTCCCGGTCAGGATGGTACAGGAAAATTATTTCCACCAGAACAGGGCGGGAAATTACTTCCCATATGATTATGCATATAACATTCTTCAGAGTTGTGAAAAAGATGCAATTCTTATTACCAACGGAGATAATGATACATTCCCGTTGTGGTGTCTTCAGGCAGTTTATGGAGTCAGGCAGGACGTAAGAATAATTAATTTATCATTAGCCCAGACTGACTGGTATAACCTTCAGTTAAAAAATGAGAGGCCTTACGGTGCATTAACAGTACCAATGACGTTTACCGACGCACAGCTTCAGAATCCTGATTTTATTCGTCCCCGGGAATGGGATGAAAAAAAGATTCAGGTAATAGAAACTCCACCGGAGGTTTATCCGGACACAATGAAAGTGAAACCTGAAAAAATTGTATTTACTGTACCAGCTACAATTAGGCAGAAGTCAGGAAACAGAACTATAACCGGTATTAAATTCAACGATATACTTGTACTCGATATAATTAAGGCAAATAAATGGAAGAGGCCAATTTATTTCTCTGCTACGGTGACTCCGGATAATTTTGTCGGTTTAAGTGATTATGTGATTCTGAAAGGAATGGCGCAAAAACTACTGCCTTACAAAGTTTCAAACGGTATGGACATTGTCGTTGACAGGGAAATAACGAGTAAGTGCCTGTTCGAATCTCCGGCAGTTCCTTCAAAGACTCCTCAGTACGGTTTCCTTTTCCGCGGACTAAATGACAAAAACCTTTTCTATGAGCAGACACAGCAAAGGATGCTCGAAATGTACAGAACAATATTTGTTTGGCTTGCTAATTCTTATGCATCTGATTCAACACAAAGCTTCAAAGCAAAAGATGTTCTGAACAGGATGGAATCCGTTATTTCAAAAGAAGTTGTGAATATAGATTACAGGCAGGGTTATCAACTGGCTATGATTTATCACCTGGCAGGCGATATTCAGAAATTTGAAGATTATGCGAAGATTGCCGAGGAAGGTGCACTTATAGATAAAAAGAGTACAACAGCCAATACGCAGGGTTTTTACAATCCTTACAGGATTCTTCTTGATATATATGAAGCAAGAGGCGATTATCAGAAGGCTCTCAATATTGTAAATGAACTAGACCAGAGAGATCCAACTGTTATTCAGAAAAGGGAAAGCATCAAGCTGAAAATGTCAGGAGGTATCAAGTAGAAATGGAGTACAAATAACTCCATCTGCGGCATAAATGCGTAATAATAAAAAAATTGGTATATTAATAGTTGCATACAACGCTGCGACAACCCTGAACAAGGTGCTTGACAGAATTCCTGCAAATGTTTATGATGAAATAGATGAGATAGCAGTATTTGATGATGCCAGCAAAGACAACACTTATATGCTTTCCGTGGGTTATAAAGAGCTTAAAAAACTCTCAAAACTGCATTTATACCTGAATGAAAAAAACCTTGGTTACGGTGGAAACCAGAAAAAAGGTTTCGCATATTTTGAGGAAAAAGGTTTTGATGTAGTTGTTCTCCTTCACGGGGACGGACAGTATGCCCCTGAAATTCTTCAGGACATGTACTCACCAATAACTGACGGCGATGCCGAAGTCGTTCTGGGTTCAAGGATGATGACCAAGTACGGAGGCGCATTGAAAGGCGGAATGCCTTTATATAAATTTATCGGCAACAGGATACTTTCAACATTCCAGAACAAAAAACTGAAAATGAACCTGACGGAATTCCATTCAGGTTACAGAGCTTATTCACTTCAAGGACTGAAAAAACTTAATCTAAACAATACAACCAACGATTTTCATTTCGATACTCAGATTATTATCAAGGCGCATCATAATAATCTTAAAATAACAGAAATACCTATACCCACATATTATGGTGATGAAATATGTTACGTCAACGGCATGAAGTACGCGCGGAATATATTCGGAACCACGAATGATTATCTGCAAACAGTGAAAGGGAAGATTAAGTCCGATGTCTATTCCGAATATTATATACCTTATCCGCTGAAGTTGTACCCGTTTTCGAGTCATAAAATGGTTATTGATATTTTAAACAAAAAAGACAATCAGAACATACTTGACGTCGGATGCGGTGACGGACTTCTTGCAGAACACATATCCGAAAGGAATAAAAAAACCGGAGTGGATTTTATTCCTCCTTCTGAAAATACAAATAAAAATTTTAACCTTTATTTTCAGTTTGATCTTAATAAAGGGCTGCCTGAAGAAATTAAAGAGGAAAAGCCGTTTGATTATATATTATTTCTGGATATTCTTGAACATTTACACGATTTCGAATCTATACTAGAAGAATCAAGAGAACTTCTTGGAAATGAAGGTAAAATAATTGTTTCCCTGCCTAATTTTGTGAATATATATGTCAGGCTGAATATACTTCTTGGCAGGCTACCGCTAGCAGATAAGGGGATACTGGACAGGACACATCTGCATTTGTTCACATACGGTATTATTGTAAAGATGCTTAACAAGAACAGATTCGAAATTATATCAAAAAAAATAACACCGATTCCGATTATAGAAGTTCTGCCTGATTTCCTGAAAAAAAATCTTGGTTATGTAATGAACTATATGCTTTTTTTAATGTCGCAGTTTTTTAAAAGGACTTTCGGTTACCAGTTTATTTTTATCTGCAAAGCTAAAAAATAATAATTTGACCAAAAGTAGACAAAAAGATATTGTAAAGCGCACTGACCCGTCTGCAGAAGAATTCAAACAGAATGATTATATTTTTCTCGGAATTCTGTTTTTATTCTGGATAGTATTTTTCCGAGAACTACTTACCGGCAGCGCATATTTATTTGACGATTTTATCGAACAGTATTATCCCGGTAAATTCATGGCATCAGTTATGCTTTCAAAGGGAATATTCCCGTTCTGGAATCCATATATTTTCAGCGGGATGCCGTTCTTTGCCGACCTGCAGATTGCAGTAATGTATCCGTTCAATTTTATTCTGGCCTTGTTCGTCAAAAATGATAAACTTTCAGCTTTAGCAATTCAGAATTCGATAATATTCCATTACCTGATTGCATCCGTATTCTCCTATTTCCTGGCAAGAAAATTGAACATTCAGGGCATTTTCGCCCTGTTATTTGCCGTATTATTTACGTATTCCAGCTACATGATTGTTCATATGATACACATGCCGCTTGTTGAAGCAGTAGTTTGGTTTCCTGCAGTTCTGTTTTTATGGCTGAAGTTCGGCGAAACGAAAAATTTCATATATCCTATACTAGCAGGTCTTTCGATGGCAGTCTGCATTCTAGCGGGCTATCCCCAGGTGCCATTCTTCAATTTCTTTTTCCTTGCTGTATATATTTTATTCACTGTATATTTCAGTTTTAAATCAGGGAATAAAAATGAAATAATCCACCTGGCTGCTGGTTTTCTTATAATCGGAATATTAGCACTCGGGCTTACTGCATTCCAGTTGCTCCCGTCACTGGAGTTCATCGGCCTGTCAAACCGAGCAACATTTGATTATAACTTTGCGAAGCAGGGTTCAATGCATATTTATGACTACGTGACTCTGATAATCCCAAAATACTTTGGTGTATGGAGCGGAAATGATAAAATAGGGGATATTCAGTACTGGTCGAAGCACCAGGAAGGACCCTGGATGTTTTCAATCGCTACCGTATTTATGTCAGTACTGATACTTGTTATTTTTTATCCTTCACTTAAATATTTTATAAAGGAAAAGAAAAACCCTGTACTGCTTTATACGTCGGTTTTTATTATCGTTTTTTCTTTCCTGTTTTCTTTGGGCGGAAATTTCTTCTTTCATAAACTTGTATATGATTTTGTACCATTTTTTAACAGGTTCAGGAATCCTGCACATGTTGTTTACATTGCAATGACGTCAATACTTATGATTTCATTTGCCGGGCTGAACGGAATTGTTTCGGACAAAAAGGTGAAAGAATATTTTTCTGGAAAATATTTCATAACAATATTATCAGTATCATTTTTACTACTACTTTATATTATAACGGGTTCTGCAATACCTGATTACGCTGTAAAAGTGACGCAGGTGACGTCTTATGTCAGTAAACAAGCTTATATTTTCTTTGTATTTTTTATCATATATGCAGCATTATTTTATTATTTTGCGAACGGGAAATTAAAATTCCGTATTTTCGGATATTCGCTGATCTTTATACTATTTTTCGAAATATATTTTATATGGTTTGAACAGAATAACGGTACTAGAAATCCCGAGCAGGTATTCAATCAGAGGCCTCAGCTGTCAGAACGATTCAAACAGGAAATGAAAACTGATAATTTCAGGGTCAATATGCGTGAAGGCGGATATATGCTTCTTCAAAGAAACCAGGGCTTCATTGATAATGTAGAATATCTTGAAGGATACGGTGCATTAATGCTCAAGAATTTCATACCACCTAATAAGAGTAATCCTGAAAGTTCACAGACTCATGATTTAATGAACGTGAAATATAAGATAATGACCGATTCGGCAGGGAAGAAATATCTTGGATTAAACGGCGGTTATTTGCCGCGTGCAAAAATGTATTACGATGCTGTGAAATTTAATTCTGAGGATGATGTAAAAAACTACATGTCATCATCCGGATTTGACTTTAGAAAAACTCTTGCAATTGAGGATAAAGATGAAATTGTACTGCCTAAATCTGCACCCGGAGATTCTATCTTACCAATAAACTCAGTGAAAATAACAGAGTACGCGTTAAATTCGATAAAAATTGAAGTTGATTCGGAGGCTGACGGGTTATTATATTTGAGCGAAGTCTACTATCCAGCATGGTCTGCTTATGTTGATGAAAACAAAGTTAAAATTCTCAAAACGGACTTTTGTATGCGTTCAGTTCCTGTTAAAAAAGGAAAACACACTGTTGAATTAAAATATGAGTCTGATGCATTTGCTAAAGGACTGAAAATAACCGTGCTGACTTCAATTCTCTTCATAATTTCGATACCTTTATCTGTTCTTATTCAAAGAAAGCAAAAAAAGCGAAAATCTGATGAGAATCCTGGTTAATGCTCTATCTGGCATTGGTGACGCCTTGATGTTTTCACCATCGTTGAAATTGCTTTGCAATAAATTACCTAATTACCATATAGATATGATGGTTATGTTTAAATCTGTAAGTGAATTATATAAGAGTAATCCTTATGTCAGTAAGATATATTTTATAGATTTTTTGAAGCAGACGAAACTTAAATCTATAAGCCAATTGATGGAGATGCGGAAAAAAGAT
>Ga0208980_10000733_pt1 | contig 18988 bp, 14 predicted proteins | sample WetSurMetagenome_3_FD_187993 | JGI IMG/M metagenome (GOLD analysis project Ga0208980, IMG submission 187993) | Wetland microbial communities from Twitchell Island in the Sacramento Delta, sample from surface sediment Aug2011 Site A1 Bulk (version 2) | ecosystem: Environmental > Aquatic > Marine... | reverse complement strand
ATCGTGTGATTGGGGACCTGAACCTTCCCAGGGAAAAACGCTTCACTGCCACACATGATATCTTCCGTTTTGACGAGCTCAGGAAAAACACTCCTCTGATAGAATCTGGACTATTCGGACCCGTCAGGATCTCAATAATTGAGTAAGCTGCTTCCATATTAACTTCAAAACACAGTATCTGCATTTCGCGCATTCCTCCATTCCCCTCAACGTAGCTTGCCAAAAATTTGTTTATCCCACTCTTGACAAGAGCCATTTCAATTTGTAACTTTGGTCAACTGAACCTTTCTCCCGCTAATTTTTAACTGCCTCAGGAGCCATTAACTGACATGTAAACGATTAATTACCAGGCATAACCAATAACGAAATGATTTAGCTGTCCGAACCAATTAAATAAGCACAGATGAAAATATTAATCATTTATGCCCATCCAAATCCAATGTCCTTCACAAAAGCCATCCTGGATAATTTTGTAAAAGGATTAAAGGAAGCCGGGCATCAGTATGAAATAGTTGACCTTTACAAAACAAAGTTTAATCCTGTATTTCAGGATATGGATTTTGCTTTTTTTGTTGATGAAGATCTACCGGCAGAGGTGTTTAATCAAATGGACATTAGAGGAATGATAATTGGTCTTGCTGGCGGGCCGATTAAAAAGCTTATTGCAAAAAGGTACATAAAAAACAAAACTGACCGGGAACTGATTAAGCTGATCAGTTCGCAAAAGCCAAAGGATGTTCTGGAGCAGCAAAAGAAAGTATCGGAGGCCGATGTACTGGTATTTATAACCCAGGTTTTCTGGATGCATTTTCCTGCTCTGGTCAAAGGATGGCTTGAACGGGTCCTGACTTATGGATTTGCCTATAAATTGAACGAGAATGGTTGGAAGGGGGATCCGGATGGAAGAATACCTCTGCTGAAAATTAAAAAGACAATTATTATGCAGCCGACTTTTTTCAATGAGAAAGTATACAGGGAGAAAGGATTCAAAGATGCCATGGAAAAGACCATTGATAACTGGAGTCTAAAATATCCGGGTATATCGGAAGTTGACCACATTTATTTTCATTCCATCCTTTCGGTATCAACGGAGACTCGCAAAAAATATCTGGAAACTGCTTACAGGAAAGGCAGGAGTTTATAATATTGTTTCTGAATGTCCCGATGTAATGCCTGGGCCATCAGGATAGCACCTAAATATTTAAATATGATAAAAGAGCCATTTTATTTCCTCCTCATAATATGTGTGTCAACGCATATTATTAGAACAATTTATGAAATTCTAAAGCATAGAGAGATATTAGTCCCAAATCAGATTTCTTTTATTATCATGTTCCTCAATATGCTCCTGCTATGGGTATCGTGGGTTCTGCTTTGCAGGAATGATATCTGGAAAATTGATCTTCCATTATTAGTAAAATACCTTGGAATATTACTGTCAGCGTTAGGTGTAGTAATTTTTCTGACAGCTTTATTTACAATTAAAACACTTGAGAGCTATGAAGGTGATTTGATAACTTCAGGAGTATATTCATTTGTAAGACATCCAATGTACCTGGGATTTTTGCTTTGGCTGATTGGTTTCCCATTAATATTCGGAGCATTCTACTCCATGATATTATCTATTATCTTTATTTGTAACATTTTGTATTGGAGATACATAGAAGAGGAAGAGCTGTTAGACAGATTCCCGGCTTATCACGATTACAAAAAAAAGACAATCTTTTAGGCCATTGTTTACAATGTTCGTCCCTGCTGTTTTTACTTACTTTCTCCCGTCAATTAACTTATCCAAATCAGGGCTGTAATCGACGCTATCAATTCACCAGAAAGTATCTTATCCTGCATGCAGTTCCCTTGCTTGCTTCATTCTTATCATGAGACAAGCGGATACGCAATATGTGTGATCCATTTTTAAGTTCATCTCCAAGGATAAGGAACCAGGGGAGATGGAGCCATTCGCTCCATTGGGTAAACAGATCGATACTTTTCCATTCCTTACCGTCGATGCTATAGTCAATTATCCCGGCATCAGGACCCGCAGCAACGGCAATACCGACAGCAGACCCTTTGAACCGGAATTTCAGGATCTTTCCGGGTTCGGTGCCAGCAAGCATGGGGACATTGACATATCCATCCCTTGTTGAGGCTTTGTCCCCGGGAATCCAATTACTTGTATATGACCATCCAGCTTCTTCATTCATCTTCTGTATCTCCACCAAACGGCCTTTCTCATAGCTGAAAGGATCAAGTCTGGCAGGAAGAAGCTGCTTTGAGGGAGTAACTGGTTCCCACTGATCCCAGCATCGCTTAAGGAGATCCGATATGGAAGAGTAATAAACAAGCTGCCCGAAAGGGGAAGGGTGCAAATCGATAAAATCACCCTCCCATGTAAATTCCCGGTTATTAATCCTCTCTGTAACCTCCTTTGCAAGGTTTACCGATGCTAAATTGTAATAGCCGGCAACTTTCTCATGATTGATAATCTCAGCAGGAATTATGCCTTGATTATAATCATTCGTTTTGTCGGGATCGGCAAAATATATGAAGACTATATCGATCAGAGGATTCGCTATTTTTACCTGTCTTACAATTCCTTCCATAGCCCTGACCTGTTCGATTGCAGGATATGCATTGGTCCTGTCATTCACTGCTGCCTCAACGAACAACAGGTCTATTCTGCCTTTTGAAAGAACATCCGCGGTCACTCTGTAGGCATCAGGTAAGGACCCAAAGGAAGGAATACCTGCATTTATAAATTCAAATGATGTTTCAGGAAACCGCATTATAATGTAGCTGCATACGGAGTCTCTCCATCCATTGTTAAAGGTTATCGATCCGCCAAGGAATGCTACTCTGCCCTTTTTCTCCTTCACAAATATGGCTTGCGAGGCAGCCAGGCCGCCTCTGGATACATGATAATTGCCAGCCTGCAGAGTGGGTCTGAAAGCCCTGGTATTTTGAACTATGAAATTTGCTACAGCCTCAGGTGTATCAATTTCAAAATGATGGCCGTTAAGTTCCTGCTTACCCCTGGTGCATGGGACTATTGAAGCTATTCCTCCAAGTTTGACATATCTTTCAACAAGAACAAAAGTATTCTCATCCGGAGGTACGATTTCATCATGAAGACCTATCATGTGAAGGACGGGGACCCTGGCTGCCGCAAGTTTGTCAAGATTATCCACAGGATTGTCATTAAAGGATTTTGCTTCTGCTTCGTCTTTAAAATTATAGGCTTTCATGACAAGCTGCCAGTCAGGAACGCTTCCCTTGCCTTTGCCATAGCCACCCGGCCAGCTTTTTATATCGCAAACCGGTGCCTCACAGTAGATGCAACTGATGCGCCACGGATATTTCTTGGCAAAATTATAAACATACAACCCTCCCCGGCTTATACCTTCAAGCGCGACAGTGTTTGACAGACTGTAAGTTGCAGTCAGATACCTGAAGTACTCATCCCAGACCCGGACTCCTTCAGGACTGCCATTGAACTCATCAGTATTGATATTGGTTACAAAAAATCCACGGGTAAGAAGTATGCTGTCAATATCAGTATGCCAATCCGGGAACCGGGCATTCCATATCCATGGATTGCCATCCGCGGGTTTATCCGGACAAACTACCCTGCAGGCTCTTCCGTTGAATTCAAAATCATACCTGACAAATCCCTTCCAGCTGGTTCTCTTGCCGGGAAATTGCGGCATAGGGTTTGTAATTGGCTGACTGCGGCTTACACCTGCTGCTGCCAGACAAAAATAAAAAGCCAGGACAAGACGGAACAGTTGATTTTTCATAACATAAATATCATTTGCGGGTTTGTGAAATCCACTTAGCTCACTCTATTCATAGCGCAATGAATCAACAGGATTAATTGATGCTGCCTTCAGGCTCTGCCAGCTTACGGTGACCAGGGCTATAGTCATTGCCGCTAATCCGGCTATCAGAAATATCCACCAGCTTAATTCAGTCCTGTATGCAAAATTGCTCAGCCATCTTGTCATGGCATACCAGGCCACAGGTACGGCTATAAGGAATGAAAAGGCTATCCATATAAGGAAATCTCGGTTAAGCAGTGATACTATTTCGAAGACCCCGGCTCCGTTTATTTTTCTAAGCCCGATCTCTTTTACTCTCTTCCGGGAAGAATTGGCAGCCAGCCCATAAAGTCCGAGGGCTGCAAGCACAATCGAAACTAAAGTATATGCCATCGACAGAACTGCCAGTTTTTCATCATCTCTAACATGATACTGATAGGTATCACTGGTATACTGGAGAGAAAAGGGATCGCCCGGATAAAAACTTTCCCATTTTTCCCTGACCTGTCTTACAATTTCTTTTTTGTCGCCGGACCCTCCGAATCTGATAGTTATAAAGCCGACTTCATATTTCCACTGGTAGTTTTTGATCAGCAGAGTGGCTTCTATCTTTTTCCTGGGAGACTCCTGGTGAAAATCCTCTATAACACCGATTATCAGAAAAGGGGCTTCAGCAACACTTAAATAATCGTTTACCATTATCTGCACAAATTTCCCGGTTGCATCTTCAGGAGAATCGAATCCAAGCTTTCTGGATGCTTCGCGGTTTATCACCACCTGTGCAGCACCCGGCTTGTCCTCATTGGTGAACATTTGCCCTGCAAGAATCCCTGGCTGGTATACATCCTGAAAGTGATGATCAATGGTCAGTATTCCAAAATTATCTCCGCGCTTGTCAGGAGAGCCTGCAGGGGAGATTGTATTGCTGTGAAAATTGGTCTCCTGTCCGGGAACGCATGAACTGACTGTTGCTGCAACAACTCCGGGAATTCTGACTGTCTCATCCAGGAAGGAAATCAGCTTTTTTGTCGCACCTTCCTTCTTGATCATGCTCATTGGAGTATATGAAAATGCAGTCTGGTCGAGGTTAAGCCCTACATCCATGTTTTTCATGAACCGGACCTGTCTGAAAATAACAAATGTGGTAATCATAAGACCAATCGATGCAGAATACTGAAAAACGATGAGTGACCTGCGAAGCTTGAAGCCGTCATTTCCATGCGCGAATTTGTCTGCGAGCAGGTGATGCCCGCTTTTCGAGATCAGGATATATGCAGGATATATGCTGCTTAATATTGAGCCTGATATGAAAACGGGAATGAATTTCAGCAAAGCTGTAACTCTTATTGGCATCAGGTCATGAATCTGCAAAAAATCGCTCAGCACCCCCCTGAGCAGATAAAAAATCAGAAAGGAGAACAGTATTGCCATAGAATTTATCAATAATGATTGCAGAATGATTTGTCCCAGCAGTTCCGATGAACTGATGCCAAAGACTTTTTTCATTCCGAACTCCCCTGACCTTTCCATGCTTTGAGTAATCTGGAAGTTTATGAATATGACCCAGCTCATTGCAAGTGCAAGGATTGCGATTACATAGAGGATTGTTATATTCTTCCGGTCGGAGTTATGGGCAAGCTCGTTGCTTAGATGGGAATCCAGGTGAATTGAAGTTACCGGTTGCAGCATGAATTTCGATTGTTGCCCCTGTTCAATCAGGTGACCTGTATATTTTTTGTAGATTTCAGGAAAATATCTGGCTATCATATCTTTATCGACATTTTTCCTGAGCCTGATATAAGTATAAACGTTCGGGTGGTCCCAGAGCCACCGCACTGATGCTGCCGGTTCACCCGATACGGAATCTGGTTCCATCCTCAAGCCGGAAGTTTTATTGTCAAAGTTGTTTATGAAATAATGAAGCGTTTTACGGGTAATAAGAATATCAATCTTTAGATGGCTGTTGCGAGGCATATCGGCAAAAACTCCCGAAACAATGAACTCCCATCCTTCATTTACCTTAAAACTCTGGTTCAAGGGATCTTTCTCCCCAAACAGCTGGACTGCCGCTCTTTTTGAAATCACAGCAGATTGAACCAAAGGAAAGGGATTGTTCCTGTCCCCCGCAATGAAAGGCTGATCGAACACTTTGAAAAAGGAGGTATCGCACCAGAAAAAATCGGCATCCTGCAGAAAATTATCTGGAGTATAGGCTGTTACAATATCTCTCTGGAAACCAGTTGCCTGATCCACTCCCGGAATTTCTTCACCGATCACCCTGCAAAGACCATCATAATTTGTGGCAGTGGTGGCTATACTCCCGTTTGGCATTGATTTCTCCAGGATTACCCTGTATATCCGGTCAGAGTCAGCCCATGATCTATCGTAGCCTTTTTCGTATTGTATATAGAAGAAAATCAGAATAAATGAGGACATTCCGAATGTCAGTACCAGTACGCTTAGAAAACTCAGGAGCCTGTTTCTGATTAAGAATCTTAAGGATATTATCAGATTCATTAAATTTTTATTTTTACAAAGGTTACAAATTTCAAAATAAAACCACCATGCTTGATAAACTGATCCTGAAGGTCAGGGAAAACAGCTCCCGGCTGCATAATATTGATGAACTTTTAAACGAGATAAAGGTACCGTCGAAAACAATACTCGTCAGGGAAGGGGATTCGATCAGGAACATTTACTTTGTAAGGGAAGGCTGTCTGAGACTTTGGTTCAATAACAATGGGAAAGATGTCACCTACCAGTTTTTCTTTGAAAATCAACCCGTTTCAGGCTTCCTGGATGATGGAACAAGTATGTTTTACCTTGAGGCTGTCGAACCTTCATCGGTTGTAATTCTTAAAAAAAATGAATTTGAATTTTTACTTAAGGAGATACCTGAGCTCAGGGATGAATTCCTCGAATATGTCCTGCAGCGGCTGGCGAATTACTCAAGGCTCTTTCTTTCCAGAATCAAGGACAGCCCGCAGAAGCGGTACAATGATCTGCTCAGGAACAATCCCGGAATATTAAGGCGTGTACCTCAAAAGCATATTGCTTCTTATCTTGGAATTACAGCTGTATCCTTAAGCCGTATCCGAAACAGGAAGGAAATGGGCTGATTTCTTAACAATTGTTATCGTCTTCATGAGACATCAGAGCCTATTTTTGCTTAAAAAGCATTAACAGCAAGTTCCTGAATCATCAAAATCTTAATCGCCATGAAGACTTCAATACCACGCTTCTTATCATATTACGGACTTATCCTGTCTTTTGCAACATTATTACCAGGAAAGGTGAATGGGGAAAATACATCACCTGCAGACACTGCCCATAATGTTCCGGCTAAGGAGGTGAATTCTCCTAAACTGAAATCATTTAAAATGACCACCCTTACTTTTGGTGGAAACGGTATAAATCTGACAAAAGTTAACACTCAATTTACAATCATGACGGGAGGAAGGGGCGCCGCTACATTCAATGACCGGTATACCATTGGTGGAGGCGGCTGGGGCATGACCAGAGGAGTGGAAGTTGAAAGTACCACTGAAGGAATATACAACTTTGTCAAAATGGGTTATGGCGGCATTGATTTCGGGTATCTGGTTTATCCGGGCGAAAAATTTAATCTCGGAAGCAGGCTCCTGATAGGAGGAGGTGCCGTATTCAATGAAACGGTTCCCGAATCAAAGAATAACAGCTTCAAAATGTTTCCTGTCATTGAACCTGCGGTCTATTATCAGGTGTCGCTCGGCAAATTATTCCGCTTTGAAATGGGGGCAAGTTACAGGTTTATCCGTGGAACGAATCTGCCATTTATTTCGGATAAGGAGCTGAGCGGCTTCTCATGCTATCTCGGATTACTTGTGAGAGCGGGTGAAAGCAAATAAAAGTACAAATAAATTAGTCTCCGGAAAATTAATGTTAAAAAAACGGTATAAATGATGCCTGTAAGTACCTTTATGAAAAAAACCGTTCACATGCTTCTGATAGTGCTTTCGGTTCTCGTAGCAATGATGGCTGCCCTTGTTGTTGTATTGATGATAAACAGTCCCGGAAAACCCGAACCCTTCATAAACAGAGACGGGGAACAGATTTCCGGCAGCATTTCAGAAAAGACCTTCATAATGGCTGGCGGTGTCAGGCAGGGAATGTTTTTAAGGGGCCGCAGCATTAATAACCCGGTATTGCTGTATATACATGGAGGTCCTGCTTTCCCGAATTATTTCCTGATAGACAAATACAAACCCGGATTGGAGGATAATTTCACCGTCTGTTACTGGGAGCAGCGGGGTGGAGGACTATCATACAGCGGGGATGTTACACCGGAAAGCATGAATTTTGATCAGTTGGCCTCCGATGCCATCGAAGTGACGGAGTATCTGCGCATGCGTTTCGGAAAGGACAAAATCTATATGATGGCGCATTCGGGTGGCACCCCATTTGCCATTTTGGCTGCTGCAAGGGCGCCTCAACTATATCATGCTTATATTGGAATGGCCCAGATAACGAGGCAGGCTGAATCGGAAAAACTGGCATACTGCTATATGCTGGAACAATACACTATTACGGGAAATAGAGAGGCAGTGACAGAATTAAAGAAATATCCTGTTATGGATTCCGACAGGTTTATTGTCCCCTTTTATAAATCTCTGACCCGTGATAAATCGATGCATGAACTCGGAATCGGTACAATGCGGAATATGAAATCAGTTTTTAAAGATGTTTTTATCCCAGTATGGTTTTGCAGGGCATACACGCTCAGAGAGAAAATCAATATCTGGACGTCCAAATTCCATTTTATCAAAAAGACCAGGTTGATTGAAGAACTGTTTGCCACCGATATTCCCTTAAAAGTGCCGGAGCTTGAGATACCTGTATATTTTTTCAGCGGTAAGTATGATTTAACTGTAAATCGAGATCTGTCAGAAGCATATCTTCGTCAACTTCAGGCTCCTGTGAAAGGCTTTTACACTTTCAGGAAATCAGCTCACAGCCCGGTATTCGAAGAACCGGAAAAAGTAAATGAAATTCTGGTTAAGGATGTGCTGAATTGCACAAATACTCGTGCAGACTAACCGGGCTGAATCTAAAAATGATGCATGATTTTCTATCATGGTGCATGAAAGTACGTTACGGCCAGTGATGGCCATGTACCATAACAGGGAAGTTTTTGATCAAATAACAGGGCAACAGTATCAATGGACAAACTCCGCCTTAAAAAAACATGAAGTTTTTCCGGCAGATTAATCTTTAATTTACCAAATTTTCCTAATTTTAGGAATAAAGAAATTAATAGCTAACCTTCTCATTTCGATAGCTATGACTTCTATTATTCCGTGTCGCAATCAAATCTGGATCAGGCGAAATAAATCAGATAAGCCGGTAATTTTTATCCGTGTTTCTTTTTTGCTGTGCCTGTCTCATAATATTTCTTAATTTCTTAAAAGGAGGATAGTTCAATGAAAGAGATTAGTCCAATTGCAGAAGGTTTACTGATGATTCATAAAATAATCACCAGAGGCCTTGCCACTTCTCTGCGGAAGTGCGATGAGTATGTCATGAAACGGGGCTTACCACCCGGGGAAGCTTCAGGTTTTACTATGTATGTAGCAACATTTAGCAGGGTAACGCATGCACATCATCTTAGCGAAGACGACATAGCCTTTCCCTATTTTAAAGATCATTTAGAGGCTCCCTATGATAAATTGAAGAATGATCATAGGGTCTTATCCGGCCTTATAGACACTATCGATCAATATCTGCCTGATTTATCAATCAATGGAGTAGGCAAACTGAGAGAAGTCCTGGGGGAGTTCGAGAATGTCTGGAGACCACATATCAGAAGCGAGGAGGAAAATTTTACCGCAGAAAAGCTGCAATCGGTAGCAGGAATAAAAGAACAGGAGAAGATTGTTGGAAAGCTTGCTGCCCACAGCAGCCAGAATGCCGGTCCGGGTCCCCTGGCTCTTCCATTCATGTTCTACAATCTTGAAGGCAGGGAGCGGGAGCTTTTTATGAAGTCATTCCCATGGATTGTTAAAAGAGTTCTCGTTCCGGTTATCTGGAAAAAGCAGTGGAATCCGATGACTCCCTTCCTTCTGCAGATCAACGGCTAAGAACCACCCTGATATAAGTAACAGGAAAGGCCTGATTTTGGAAGGTTAGCAGCTATTCCTATTGCTTGACCAGTTCCACCCTTCTGTTTTTAGCCTTTCCTTCATCAGTATCGTTTGAAGCTACTGGTGAAAGGGAAGCTACACCGAATGATTTCAGCCGGGCCGCGGTTATCCCATATTTGTTTATGAGCGCATTAACGACTGCATCTGCCCGGTCTTTTGAGAGCTTCATGTTGGATTCAATGGTGCCTACATTATCGGTATGGCCGACAACATAAAGCTTTAGTGTCTCATTGTTTTTCAGAAGCCTGGCTATCTGGACAAGAGCTGAATCTGATTCCGGCTTTATTTCCGATTCCCCGCTATCGAAGAAAATACCGTAAACTGAAACATGTCCTGTGCTTTTAATATCATTTCCCATGGCTCCTGCGTCTGCAACGATATCCTGTTTCATTACCTCCCTTTCGATAATATTCAACCTGTACATATTATTGTAGGATCTGACCTCAATCCAGGTCTCTTTGCCATCTTTTTGCATCACGATTGTGGAGGTTTTGTTGAAGTTGTCATCGAAGACAACCTTGCCTCCGATTTTTTTAAGGGCATCCTGTACATTCCTCCGAATTTTAAGTTCGCCGGGCTCGGTGGCGCCACTGTTCAATTTATATTCAATAAAATAATGATGACCCTCTATTGTTTCCAGCTTCTTGTCCTGGTTATTAAACCTGTAGCTGTTATATTCAGTGTCCTTATATCCAGATATATGAAAGTCGGGCATTCTTGAAAGCAGGGGATGGTCCTTGCTGCCCTTAATATCCTGTTCCACTGTTAATGAAATACCTTCTCCCGTAAGGAAGAAGAAAAGACTGAAGATGATTATTACATTTTTCATTTTAAACATATGTTTTATTGATTTGTTTTTTTCTGCAGATTATTCTTATCCAAAAATGGAGATAGACCAAATTTACAAAATGTCACCCTGAATCTGAGTAATGCTGGAAAAAATATTTCAATGGATTTCATTGCCATAAGCCCTGCTCCCATTCTCCGTCACTTTTGCAGGCTGATATCAGTATTTAAAATTAAAATATCGATATTTGAATATTATTAATTTAAAGTTCAGGGATTTTTAGATAGCAACTCAATCAGGCTGCTTTAAAAATGATTACAAACAGCTTTATACTTCGGCAACCATGCAAAAGATCCAGATAGTCCTTTTTCTCATCCTGTCAGTTCAGGCGCGCGCAGGAAATAATGGAACCCTGACCGCAAAAGAAAGTGATAAAACCACAGATCAGGTTATCCATAGAACGGAAGTTTACAAAACAGTTGATACATTCAGGCTTAAGATTGATATTTTTTATACCTCCGGAACCGTTAATAAAGCAGGTAATACGGCCATAGTTTTCTTCCATGGAGGCGGATGGGCGTATGGCACCGCGGGCGAGTTTTTCTCAACATGTGAAAGGTATGCCAGGATGGGGATAGTGACATTTTCGGTAGAGTACCGCCTTTCTATTGACAATGGAGTGACGCCCAGTAAGACCATAAGCCCCATAGAGTGCATAATGGATGCCAGATCTGCAATGCGCTGGGTCAGGGAAAACGCTGACAGACTGCATATTGACAGGAATAAAATAGTTGCAGCTGGTCAGTCCGCCGGGGGTCACCTTGCACTCGCCACCGCCATGATCGATGAATACAATGAAAAATCTGATAACCCGGGTGTCAGCTGCCGCCCGGATGCTGTTCTGCTTTTTTCTGCGTGCGTGAATGCGGTAGAGGGCTGGTGCGACCGTCTGCTGGCCGACCGCAGGACAAAAATATGGAGCATCTCCCCTGCCCATAATGTCAGACCAGGATTACCACCTATGATTGAATTTCACGGCATAGATGATGAACAGGTGCCCAAGTGGACTGTCCAGTTTTTTGCAGGTGACATGAAAACGGCCGGAAATTATTTTGAACAGCATATGTACGAGGGGCGAAAGCACTATCTGGGGGACGGGAACCCAAAGTATTCGCGTTACTATGATGATGAGATACTTAAGCTGGCTGATGAATTCCTGAGAAAATTCAATTTGCTGAATTAACGGTTCATATAAATCTTAAATCTATCATGGGAATAGTAATCCTCTTCGGGGCCCTGATCATAGCTTTAATAATCGGCTCCATCGTATTGATCTTTATCAGACGATACAGAAAGACAGGGATATGGATGCTTTGCACGCTTGTCTCCCTGATAATTCTGACGGCGGTATATGTTTACTTCCCCAGGCATTTTAAAAGGAATTACCTTCAGAAGGAGCACGAATGGTCCGGCCTGGCTTTCCGAAGGTATGCCGACTCGCTTAATTTCTACATTGGAGCGATACCTGCAGGAATTTCACTCAGTGATCCCCGCTTTTCGGAAAACTTCAACTCGGTAACGCCGGAGAATGCCCTGAAAATGGGGCCTTTGCTAAAAGATTTTAAAGTAGGTGAATACGATTTCAGCCAGGCTGATATGCTAGTCAACCAGGCTCTCGAAAAAAACCTGAGGGTTAGGGGCCATACTCTTGTCTGGGGCAAACAGGCAGATATGTTCAAGTCACCTGATCTCAGGTACTGGCTGGAGAATTTTCCTGAGGGGGAACGCAGCAGCATTTTACAGAAAGCCATTGAAAATCATATTATTACTGTTCTTGATCATTTCCGGGGGAGAATACATGTCTGGGATGTGGTAAATGAACCGATGAGCATGATCAATAAGGGTAAGCTTGAGAATAATGTCTTTCTGAAATATCTGGGTGAAGAATATATACCAGGAGCATTTCAGATAGCCCATTCAGCTGACCCTGATCTGAAGCTGTTCCTCAATGAAAACCTCATAAGCTATACAGACAAAACAGCCGGGGCTTTCCTGAAACTTGTTAAAAAGCTGAAGGACAATAATATTCCAATAGCCGGGGTTGGAATACAGGCTCATATTGGTTCAAGAAGAGATACTTCGGTTGCTGATCTCCGGAATTTCCTGGAAAAGATTACAAGCATGGGACTTGAAGTGGAAATAACTGAAATGGATGCACGCCTCAGGCTGTTCAGCGGCGCCGATGATCCCTATGAAGCCCAGGGAAAATATTATGCCAGAATCCTCAGGACCTGCCTTGACATTCCGCTATGCACCGGGTTGACTTTCTGGGGATTCAGTGATAACAGATCGTGGGAGGACTCAATGTCAGTCTTTTTCCCCAGGCCAAATGAACCATATCTTTTCGACCGGGATATGAATCCCAAACCGGCATATTACCATGTTTACAAGACTTTAAAGCTTGAACATGAAGCCAGAAAAGGCAGCTTATAGACTTTAGTTGAGATTTCATTATCTTTGAATAATCGATGAAAGAAATGTTTGTTATATTTCATAAAATAATTCTGCTATGATAAAAAAGACTCTGCTCTACCTGACTGCCTTTACTGTACTCTCTTTTCTTGCAGTCTCCTGTGAACCTGAACAGGCTTCTTTTGATGAATCACTTCTGCCGGGAAAATGGCAGTCCGGAACATTGTTCTATAAATATATTGCTGATGGAACAGGCGGCACCTGGGATACTGCTGATAACGTCACAGAAGCAGAGGCACAGGCTTTTACCTGGACACTCGTCAAATCAGAACTCACTCATATTCATGTCCTTGAGACAGGAGGCTCTGTGCCTAAAGTATATACAGTTACCGAGCTGACATCAACCACTCTGCAATATCATGATGATTTTGGCGTCAACTGGTCTTTCACCAAGGTAGTCAAGTAGCAAAAACACAGGCTCACCTTCCTGATTAAAGCACTAATGGAAATGAAATGAAAAAATTCATAAAGGTTTTTTCCATATCTCTCTTATCTCTGCTGGCGTTCCTTATTGTAACGATTACTTTTATCCTCTATCTGGTTTTCACACCTCAGCGGTTAACCCCCATTGTCCGCAAACAGATGGATAAATTCATCACTTGCCGGTCAGAAATTGGTGAGGTTGAGCTCACATTCTTCAGCACTTTCCCCGATTTTGGGATAAAAATAAGAAAGTTTGCCCTGATTAATCCTGCCGGAGATTTGCAGTTCGATACACTGGCCAAAGCTGATGAGCTTGTGGGGACCGTTGATGCAGCTGCCTGGTGGAAAAACAATGATTTGATCCTGAAGGGATTAAAACTGTCTGCAGGATCCGTGAATATCCGGTCGGACACCATTGGAAAATCCAATTATGATATTTTTGTTTCAGATACTTCCTCAACTCCGGGCGGAGAGTCAGAATCAAAATCAGGAAAAATTGATTTGAGAAATATAGTACTTGAAAATGTCAGCCTTAAATATAATGATCTTTCATCCGGGCTGAATGCGGTCATACGCGATCTCTCAGCAAGAATATCAGGAACCATTACAGATGATAGGATTCATGGAAGTATCAGTTTCAAAAGGTCGGATATCTCCTTTGAGTATGCCGGAGAAAAATATCTTCAGGAGGCTTCGGTGGTCTGCGATGTACCTTTTGAGTTTACGCCATCCCGGCAGCTGGTATCATTTAGGAACGCAAGGGTTGCAGTCAATGGGCTTGAATTGCTTCTTAACGGATCCGTTGAGAATGACCCAACCGGAAAGAAAATAACTACCGCTATAAACTATAAGTTCAGCTCATGGCCGCTTGAAAAACTTTTTGCCCTGGTTCCGCCATCTTTCAATTCCTATACCAGGGGGATCAAGGCAGAGGGACTTCTCTCTTCCGATGGCAGCATCAACGGCTTCATGACTGATTCAGTGATGCCCCTGATGGATATTCATCTCCAGGTAGTGAAGGGGGATCTGGATTACTCAGGCTTCCCACTTCATCTTCATGATATTAACGGAGATGTTACACTGTACACGGATATGAAGACCGATTCTCTTTCATTTATAAAGATACATCAGTTTAATGCCAAAACCCCCTTGTCGGAACTTCAAACCAAAGGGCTGGTAAATCACCTCTTCTCAGATATAAGATGCGACCTTACATCAGAGGCTGCTTTAACGCTTGATGAGTTTAATCCTTTGATTCCGGCGAGTCTAAAGCTTAACATTATCGGAAAGGCTGGAGGAAAGGTAAGATCAGCTTTTACCCTTACCCAGCTTGAAAAGATGCAGCTTGAAAAAATGAAGTTCTCAGGTTTGGTGGAACTTACAGATTTCAGGATGGCTTATGACAGCATAACGCTGAAGACCGGCAAGTCTAAAATAGGATTTTCATTGCCGAACAATAAAGCCAGGACAAATGATACCAGGTTCGCTGCTGCTGCTGTCACGGCTGGCGATATTACAGCAGGAAAGCTGAATAGCTATACTGCATATATGCATAATGCAAATATTGATTTTGAAACATCCGATGCAAGAGATACAACTAGGATTCCGGATTTTATCTGCTCCTTCAGAATGGATTCTCTTTCAGCAAAAATGGATACGCTGAGTATTGCTGTTGCCGACCCTCTCGGAAATATTGCTTTGTCACCCGAATCAGGAAGACCTGATCAGCCTGGGATTGTTTTGTCATACAGAAGCGGAGAATTGAAGACTGTATTTGGTCAGAGCTCATTCACAACTGATTCCATCAGTTTCAGCACCGATCTCCATAACGACAAATCGCAGAAGCAGATACTCCTGCAATGGCTTGTGCGGGGGGTTGTCGACATGCAAAATGGCATACTTCGAATTGCAGGCCTTTCCCATCCTATTGAGATCCCTTCACTTAAAATGAACATCAATCCGGAGTCATTCAATGTTACAGAAAGTCTGATGAAGATTGACAAGTCCGATTTCAGGTTATCCGGGAATATAAACAACATCTCATCATATATCAGAGGTGATTCAATTCTGAGGGGCAAATTCGATTTTACTTCCGGGAAGACAGATATTCTTCAATTGCTTACCCTTACAAATGGCATCGGGTATACTGATTCAATTGCCTCAGAAAAGTCAAAGGGAGAGTACAGCGACACGACATACACCGGTCCGTATATGGTCCCGAAGGGGATGGACCTTGTTCTGAATGTAAATATAAAAAATGCAACATTTGGCGTTGATACTGCTTCAAATATAAGAGGAAGCGTTCAGGTTCGTGACGGGGTACTGGTGCTGGAGGGGCTGGCCTTTGATACTCCCGCCGCAAGGATGCAGCTGACCGCACTGTACAGGACTCCCAGAAAGAACCATCTCTTCCTTGGGATGGATTATCATATGCTGGATGTCGAAATCAGTGATTTGCTGAGAATGATACCAGATATAGATACTCTCATGCCGATGCTGCGGTCATTCAGGGGGAAAGGTGAATTTCATATTGCTGTTGAAACATACCTGGATTCGATGTATAACATTAAGAAATCAACCTTGCGCGGGGCTTCCTCCATCAAGGGGATTGACCTCGTACTTATGGATGGCAAACAATTCAGTGAGATTGCAAAAACGCTCAGGTTCAGTAAGAAGACTCAAAACAAAATAGATTCTCTTTCAGCCGAATTCACAATCTTCCGCAACGAGATAGATGTCTATCCATTTCTGATAGTCATGGATAAATATAAGGCTGTAATTGCAGGCAGGCACAACCTTGACATGACCTTCGATTATCATATCTCTGTGGTTGATTGTCCGCTGCCGATAAAGCTTGGGATTGATATCAAGGGAAACGAGGATGAGTTATCCTATAGTCTGGCAAAATGCAGATATGCTGAATATTACCGACCATCGTCGCGACATGCTGTTGAAAGTCAACAGCTTGAACTAATGAAACTTATTCGGGAAACTGCCGTACATAAAAGGCAAAATAATAACCTTAATTGACACCTGTATGGAAATCAGAAAATTAATTTCGGCGGCCATCCTGGCCTCTTTCATGACAACCGCGCTCAATGCTCAAAAAAGTTCGGCGCCCGGTCTTATCTACAATGATCCGGGGCTAAAGAAAGTGGTGCAGGTCGCCATTGTTGTGCGTGACATTGAAAAAAGCAGCAGATTATGGGCTGAATTGCTGGGTATGCCCGTACCTGAGATCCGGACCACACGCCCCGGGCATGAAGTTAAGGAGATCTATCGAGGGAAGCCTTCGGAAGGTCAGGTTAAACTCACTTTCTTTGATCTTGGACAGGTGGTACTGGAACTTCTTCAGCCGATAAGTGAAGGGACCAGCTGGAAAGAATTCCTTGACAAGAAAGGTGAAGGAGTGCAGCATCTTGGATTTCAGGTTGCTGATCAGAATAAAACTTCACAAGCCCTTGAAAAGGCCGGATATCCGATTATACACCAGGGCAGGTACGATTCAGATGATGGCACATATATTTACCATGAAACTCTCGATGCCCTCGGCGTGGTTGTCGAACTGCTCCATTCAGACAAGGCAAAATAGCGGGCCGGATGCCACATGGCCTGTGTCAGCTGGTCATTTCAGGCTGTTAAAACTTCCAGCTTAACTTCGTTCCGAACATTGCCGGAGCACCCGGGATTTGTGTAGGGTCTCCAAAGAGGCTGCCTGTATTTCCAGCACTGATTATGTATTTCTCTCCCAGCAGGTTGCTGGCATAAAAGGAAAGCATGATATTTTTGTAGCCGACCCCGGTCCTTAGATTGAGAAGTCCGTACCCCTCCTGTTCAAGGCCGGGTGTATTTGCATCCTCGAAAAATATCTTTGTCTGATATGAATATGAAGGAACTGCAAAAAGGTAAATATTTTTGCCAATATCGACCTTTGCATTCAGGCCAATTGCAAAACTATGCTCTGGTGTCAGCCGGAACATATTGCCGGCATAATTTTGCCTGGCTCCATCTACGTCGGTATCTGCAAATGTTGCATGTATGTAGGCATAATTCCCGAAAAGCTGAAGCCCTTTTAAAACTGCATATTTCAGGTTTACCTCTGCACCGTATGAGGATGCTTTCCCTCCGTCCTTCACTATATAATTGAATTCCCCTGTAGCGGGATCTGCCACCCATGCCGAGGTCTGGAAATTAAGATAGTCATAGTAAAAAAGGCCGGCATCAACCCATACTTGCTGGTGTAAGGCTGATTTAAATCCCAGATCATAACTGTTGACAATTTCGGCATCAAGAACCTGTTCTTCACCTGTGGAAGTAAATTGCAGAACTTCAGGACGACGCCCCTTCGAGAAGTTAACAAACAGGTTGTAATTTTCATTGAAAGTATATTTCAGACCTCCACGATAAATAAATGCAATATTTGACGTATTAATTTCTTTCTCATCGGTTGGCTTGAAGAATAAATTAGGGTAATTTCCGGAAAGGAACCCGAGTGTTGAAGGATTGCCTCCGGTCATTCGAGCACTGTTGGCCAGGTCAATCCATTCGTTAATTACACGCGCACCGGCTGTGAGACTCAACTTTTCGGTCAGCTGGTAATTGGCATCCGCAAAGAATTCGAGCGACTGATTAGTGGCATCGTTATAGTTTTCTTCCTGATGATCCGTAACCAAGGGAAGTCCTGCCAAAGGACCCAATTGAGGGTCGGGCGGGAGGTTCGTTACCGGGTTTGGCTGGCCATCGGGAGTAACCAGTGAACCAGTATTGAAAAACAGGTGGAACATATCCTGTTCATTTGGTGAAAACCAATAATTCTGACTTGCTTTTTCGTTCCAGTAACTTCCTCCCAGGCTTCCGTTCAGTTTATTATTTATCGAATAATTATACCGGAGCTCCTGGAAAAACTGGCCGGCTTCGTCATCTTCGCTCATATCAATGGCGGCAGCTGCAGTCCCGTCCCCGTCCCAGCGGGCATAAGCATTAATTTTACGGTAGGAACTGATAGATGTCAGGTAGTTATTCTCGTTAAAAAAATGTTTCATTGTTAAGGTTGCATCAAAAAGATCTCTTTGATTTACCAGATTGTTGCCCTGTTCCAGAGATGCAACATAACCGAATGGATTAGTGCTGCCATTTGTGTTCGGATAGTTCATACTCATAAAACCAAGACCCGTGTTATCATCTTTTTGATAATTAAGGACAAAATCGATTTTGTTTTCATGGTTTGGTAAATAGCTGGCTGAGAACCT
>Ga0208980_10000732_pt1 | contig 19035 bp, 14 predicted proteins | sample WetSurMetagenome_3_FD_187993 | JGI IMG/M metagenome (GOLD analysis project Ga0208980, IMG submission 187993) | Wetland microbial communities from Twitchell Island in the Sacramento Delta, sample from surface sediment Aug2011 Site A1 Bulk (version 2) | ecosystem: Environmental > Aquatic > Marine... | reverse complement strand
CCATGGAGTAGGGGGACTTGGTGCCGTCGCGCTTCATTTCCACCGGAATGCCGTGTTCTTCCGCGTAGGCCAGAAGCCTCTCGCGGGAGAGCAGGTCCCACTCGCGCCAGGGGGCGATGATCTTCACATCGGGCTTGAGCGCATAGGCCCCCAGCTCGAAGCGGACCTGGTCGTTGCCCTTGCCGGTGGCGCCGTGGGAGATGGCGTCTGCCCCGGTCTCGTTGGCGATCTCGATCAGGCGCTTGGCGATCAGCGGTCGGGCGATGGAGGTGCCGAGCAGATACTCGCCCTCGTAGAGGGCATTGGCGCGGAACATGGGGAAGACGAAGTCGCGCACGAACTCCTCGCGCAGGTCGTCGATGTAGATCTCCCTGACTCCCGCCGCCAGCGCCTTGGCGCGGGCCGGCTCCAGCTCCTCTCCCTGGCCGATGTCGGCGGTGAAGGTGACCACCTCGCAGCGGTAGTTCTCCTGCAGCCATTGGAGGATGACGGAGGTATCGAGACCTCCGGAGTAGGCGAGGACGACCTTCTTGATCTCGGGCTGGGCCATGTAGAGCGCTCCTGAGGGAAAAATGACGGGCGCGATTATAAACACCCCCGCGGCTGGCGGCACGGACAGTGGAGGCGTGCATCAGTCTGCGGCGGGATTCCATCGGGGTGCTACGTCCTTGCTCGCCCCTTCGGCGGTCGATCAGACAGGCTGTGTGGACTCACTACAGGGCGCTGAGTGCTCGGCCCCTCCGCGCGGTTTCTTCACAACCCAGGCCCGACTCAGGCCTGCAGGAAGCCTTGCAGGGCGCGGGCCACGGCATCGGGCTGCTCGGCGTACAGCCAATGTCCGGCGCCCGCCACCGCGCGCAGTCGGGCAAAGGGAAAGAGCGCGCGGATGGCCGGGAGATAGCGGCCCTGGATGTAGTCCGAGCGGGCACCGTAGAGGAACAAAGCGGGCCCGGGGAACGGCTGGACGGCCGAGGTCTGCGGAAAGTCGAGCAGTCTCGGCAGTGCCTCGCGAAGGTTTGCGAGGCTCATGCGCCAGCGCCAGTATCCCTGCTCCAACACCAGGTTCTGCAGCAGGTAAGCGCGTAGATCGGCATTGCGCAGGTGGGTGGCCAGGGTCGCGTCGGCTTCCGCACGGCTCGTGAGGGAGGTGAGGTCGACGGCCTCGAGTGCGCTCAGAATGTCGCCAAAGCGGTGGGGATAGGTCACCGGGGCAATGTCGAGCGCCGCCAGTCGCTCCACCCGCTCGGGCCATTGCAGGGCCAGCCACAGTGCCACCTTGCCGCCCATGCTGTGTCCCACCATCGCCGCGGGCCCGAGGTTGGCCTGATCCAGAAGTTCCACCACGTCCGCCGCCATGGCCTCGTAGCCCGCCGCGGTCGCGTGCGCGGAGCGGCCGTGGTTGCGGAGATCGGGCACCAGGAGGTGGTGCTCCGCCTCCAGGCGACGAGCGATGCCGTGCCAATTGCCGGCGGAGCCGAACAGGCCATGCAGCAGAATGACCGGGGGCCGCGCCCCAGGTTGGCCGTATTCTCGGAGGTGAAGCCGCATCGGATGGACCGCCTCGCTGGGAAACCTGGCACGGGCCCATCTTCGCGGACCAAAGCGCGCGGCGCAACCGCGCGCGTGCTAGTCTGAGAAAGCGAGGGGGCCGCACCGCGGCCGAGTTTTCTTCAGTTATGAATCGGAGGTAATCGGGTGAAATCCAGTCTTGTCGCTCTGCTTTCCCTGCTCCCCCTCGCCCTCTCCGCGAGCCTCGTCCGCGCGGGAGAGCCGGAGCCGCGCTTCGACCGCATTCGGTTCTCCACCACCGTGCAGGCGGAGATCGACAACGACCTGGTGCGGGCCGTGCTCTACGCCCAGCGCGAAGGAACCGACGCCGCCACTCTTTCCGCGGAGGTGAACGCGGCGGTTGCCTGGGGTGTGGAGAAGGCGAAGGCGATCCCCGCGGTGCGGGCGCAGACCCTGGGCTACCAGACCTCGCCCGTCTACACCAAGCAGACCCTCACCGGCTGGCGGGTGCGGCAGAGCCTGCGCCTGGAGAGCGCGGAGGCCGCCACCTTGAGCGCGCTGATCGGCACCCTGCAGCAGCGTCTGGGGGTGCAGAGCATCGACTACGATGTCTCGCCCGAGGCCCGCCGGCAGGCTGAGGATCGGCTCATCGTCGAGGCGGTGGATGCCTTCCGCCAGCGGGCGGACCTGGTAGCCAAGTCCTGGGGGCAGCCCGACTACCGGCTGGTGGAGATGCAGGTGAATACCCAGGGCTCGGGACCGCAGCCCTATCCGCGGGCGGCGATGGCGATGGAGATGCAGGCCTCGGCAGCACCCCCCATTGAGGCGGGAACCCAGGCGGTGCGGGTGAGCATCGAGGGGGCGATCGAGCTTCGGGTCCGCTGAACCGGGGTGCAGGCACCGCCGCTTAGGAGTGCCTCTCAGGTGCTCTGAGCCCCTACCGGCAGTTGATTTCTCACCGCGCCACACTATCTCCTGACTTAACCTTAAGTCCAGCGGAGTTATTCCCATGCGTATGGATAAGCTCACCACCAAGTTCCAGATGGCCCTGGCGGATGCCCAGAGCCTGGCGGTGGGTCGTGATCACGCCTTCATTGAGCCGATCCACCTGATGATTGCCCTGCTCGACCAGGAAGGGGGCACGGTGCGTCACCTGCTCACCCAGGCCGACGTAAACGTCAACCAACTGCGTTCCCGCCTCGGCGAGGCCCTGGACCGGCTACCGACGCTGTCCGGAGGGGGCGGGGATGTGCACCTCTCCAACGACCTCGGCCGGTTGCTCAACCAGACCGACAAGTTGGCGCAACAGCGCAAGGATGCCTACATCTCCTCCGAGCTCTACGTGCTCGCCGCCCTTGAGGATCGCGGAGAGTTCGGCAACCTGCTGCGCCAGGCCGGTGCCAGCAAGGGGGCGGTGGAGAAGGCCATCGAAGGCATGCGCGGTGGCCAGGCGGTGAGCGATCCCAACGCCGAGGACCAGCGCCAAGCCCTGGAGCGCTTCACCATCGACCTCACCGAGAAGGCCGAGCAGGGCAAGCTCGACCCGGTGATCGGCCGCGATGATGAGATCCGCCGCACGGTGCAGGTGCTGCAGCGGCGCACCAAGAACAACCCGGTGCTAATCGGCGAGCCCGGTGTGGGCAAGACCGCCATCGTCGAGGGGCTCGCGCAGCGTATTGTCAACGGCGAGGTGCCCGAGGGCCTCAAGGGCAAGCGCATCCTGCAGCTCGACATGGGCGCCCTGATCGCCGGAGCCAAGTACCGGGGGGATTTCGAGGAGCGCCTCAAGGGGGTGCTGAATGACCTCAAGAAGCAGGAGGGCCAGATCGTCCTGTTCATCGACGAGATCCACACCATGGTCGGCGCCGGCAAGGCCGAGGGGTCGATGGACGCCGGCAACATGCTCAAGCCCGCCCTAGCCCGGGGTGAGCTGCACTGCGTCGGCGCCACCACCCTGGACGAGTATCGCGAGTACGTGGAGAAGGACGCGGCGCTGGAGCGGCGCTTCCAGAAGGTGCTGGTGGATGCGCCCTCGGTGGAGGACACCATCGCCATCCTGCGCGGGCTCAAGCAGCGCTACGAGGTCCACCACAAGGTGGAGATCACCGACCCCGCCATCGTGGCGGCGGCCACCCTGTCGCATCGCTACATCACCGACCGCAACCTGCCGGACAAGGCCATCGACCTGGTGGACGAGGCCGCCTCACGCATCCGCATTGAGATCGACTCTAAACCCGAGGAGATGGATCGACTGGAGCGCCGCCTGATCCAATACAAGATGGAGCGGGAGGCCCTGAAGAAGGAGTCGGACGAGGCATCGAAGAAGCGCCTCGAGCATCTGCAGGGCGAGATCGCACGGCTCGAGCGGGAGCTCGCCGACCTCGAGGAGGTGTGGAAGGCGGAGAAGGCGGCCCTGCAGGGCACCGCCCATATCAAGGAAGCGCTGGAGCGGGCCCAGTTGGAGATGGAGACCGCCCGCCGCGCGGGCGACCTCGCCCGCATGTCGGAGCTTCAGTACGGCCGCATCCCCGAGCTGCGCAAGCGGCTCAGTCAGGCGGGCGAGGCCGAGGGGCAGGCAACCAGGCTGCTACGCAACCGGGTTACCGACGAGGAGATCGCCGAGGTGGTCTCCAAGTGGACCGGTATCCCCGTCTCCAAGATGCTCGAGGGCGAGCGGGAGAAGCTTTTGCAGATGGAGGAGGCCCTGCACAAGCGGGTGGTAGGCCAGGACGAGGCGATCCACGCCATTGCCGATGCCATCCGCCGCTCCCGCGCCGGGCTCGCCGACCCCAACCGGCCCATCGCCTCGTTTCTGTTCCTCGGCCCCACCGGCGTAGGCAAGACCGAGCTATGCAAGGCCCTGGCCGAGTTTCTGTTCGACACCGAAGCGGCCATGGTGCGCATCGACATGTCGGAGTTCATGGAGAAGCACTCGGTGGCGCGGCTCATCGGCGCCCCGCCCGGCTACATTGGTTACGAAGAGGGCGGCCACCTGACCGAGACCGTGCGCCGCCGGCCCTATGCGGTGATTCTGCTTGATGAGGTGGACAAAGCCCACCCGGACGTTTTCAACGTGCTGCTTCAGGTGCTCGATGACGGGCGCCTCACCGACGGCCATGGCCGCACCGTGGACTTTCGCAACGCGGTGGTGGCGATGACCTCCAACCTGGGGTCGGACGTGATCCAGCGCCTCGCTGGCGAGGAGCACTACCGGCAGATGAAGACTGCGGTGCTCGGAATTGTGGGCCAGTTCTTCCGGCCCGAGTTCATCAATCGTCTCGATGAGATCGTGGTGTTTCACCCCCTGCAGAAGGAGCAGATCCGCGCCATCGCCCGGATCCAGATCCGCTATCTGCAGCGGCGCCTGGCCGAGCGCGAGATGCGCCTGGAGTTGAGCGATGCCGCCCTGGACCGGCTCGGCGAGGCCGGATTCGATCCGGGCTACGGTGCGCGCCCGCTCAAGCGGGCGATCCAACAGCGGATCGAAAACCCGCTGGCGCAACAGATCCTGGCGGGAAGGTTCGGGCCGGGGGATGTGATTCGGGTCGGGGCGCAGGGGGAGGAGCTGACGTTCGATCGGGAGGCGGAGGGCGACGACCGGGTGATCGAGGGGGAGATTGTGGATTGAAACGGGGCAGCCCTTCCGCCGGGCGGGGGTGCCTGGGGTGGACTGCCATCGCACCATTTACGGCAGGATTGAGCGCATCGCAAGGGTCGCCATCACCGCCAACCACCTGAAGACCCGCGGGGTTTCCATCATCGAACAGTCCCGTGCCGACTCCCCGGAAACCATCATCTCCGTGCGTGGCAAGGATCGCTATCGCCATGTCCTGGAACGCTACCGCGAGATTCGGGAGATGGAGCTTGAAACGGCCTCGATGCAGGCCAGGACTGAGCTAGAGGTGGGTGGCTGGCGGAGGGATAGCGCCGCATGGAGAATTGAGGCCCCTGGGGAGTCGCTCCAAGGACGCGACAGGGTTACCCTCTTCGGCCTACACTACCCCGGCAGCCCAGAGGTTGTTCGGTGGCGGGTGAGACCGGCTACGAAGGGAATTGCGCGTGCCTTGCCCGCTGGTGTGCCTTTCTTGAAAAGACCCGTAGGGAGTGAATCATGGATCTGTCCCTGTTGTTGACGGTTCCGGTCATCGCCGCTGCCACCGTCTTGGTGATTATGAGTGTCTGGGTCGGGTTCGCCGTCGGGAAATCCCGCGAGGTGGCCCGCAAGGAGGCGGCCCTGGCAGACGCCGAGATGGCGCGCAAGGTCTCGCTCAACGAGATGCGCGCGCATCACGAACGCAAGCTCGATGGGTTGATCATGGCCAATGCGGACCAGATGGATCACCTCAAGCAGACGCATTCGGGCGAGCTCGAGCGGATGGGCAGTGAGCATGCGGAGCTGATCCGCAGGCTGAACGATTCCAACAACGCCAATATCAACGCGTTGAAGCAAGACCAGGAGCGGCAGACCGCGGAGCTCGAGCGGCGCTACACCACGGAAATCGAGCAGCTCCGCAAGGACCACGCGGAGGCGGTGCGAGCGCTCGCGGCAGAGCACCTTGCGGCGATGGAGGCATTGCAGGGGGAGCACCAGGAGAGGGTGCAGCGGATGCGCGACGAGCACACCCGGTTGGAGGTTGAGCGCGACAGCCTGGTTCAGTCGGTGGCGGAGCTCAACCAAACCGTGACCGACCTCCACAATCGGATCAAGGAGGCACGGCTCAACAACAGGTTATCGGTCTCCAAATCCGGTGAGAAATTGATCCGGGTGGTGCGCAGCGTACAGGAGCTGGCCACCGAGCTGGACGAGACCTCACGGGCCGTCACCGACGGGGAATACTCCTTCTTCGCCGAGATCAAGGACATGCGCGACAAGGAAACGGTGCTCAGCCTCACCGGCGGGGACCGGGCGCATACTCCCGAGCCGCCGCAGGCCGATGAGCCCGAGAGTGAAAGCGGGGTCCCGCAAGCCCAGGAGCTCGCCGGAGCCGATGCCCTCGAGGCGGATACGGCCGCTACCGCGGAGACCGGTAGCGCTGTCGAGGACGACACGACAACCGGTGAGGAAACCCAACCGCAAACAGAGGCCGCAAGAGGCTGAGCCTCAATCACAAGCCCTGGCATCCCGGCCTTAGCGCCCGGCCCCTCTGCGGGCTGGCCGGGGGGATTGCTCGCCGGGGGTACCCGCCCACATTGTGTCGAGGGCATTGGCTCCGGCACAGACTGCCCCGGACCTGAGCCGGGGCGCTACCGTAGTCCTAGTTTGAGGGAGGGCGAAGAAACCAAAACGCGGTCGTTCTGGGTTCAATGCCCGCCGCTGGCCCGATGCCGGGACCGACCGGGGGCTAGGCCGGCTGAAGCAGCTCCGTGGCGAGGCTACCCACCGAGGCGGACGGGCGGGGGGTGCTCGTCTGGGTCGCGGGGGCGAACGCCGTTTCTCCACGGCGCCAGGGCAGTGCCACCCCGCCCTCGCGCGCGAAGCCGGAGCGATTGCCCAGCTCGTCGTAGTAGTCGCAGACCCCCTCACGGAGGCGGAAGTCACCGATATAGCGGTGGGAGATCTTGACCTTGAGATGGTCGCCCAAGTCGAGCCCGAGAAAATGGCAGACCAGCCCGCGGATGACACCGGCGTGGGCCACGATAAGTAGGGTGTGGTCGGGATGCTGCTCGGCGATACCTAGCAGGGCGCTCACGCTGCGCTGCTGCATCTGACGGAAGCTCTCTCCGTCGGGATAGACGTAGTCCGGATCGTTCTTGTACTGAGGATAGTGGTCTGCGACCCATTCCTTGCAATGGCCACGGAGGCAGCCGTAGTCGATCTCATTGAGGCCCGGCTCCACGCGGGCCAACGGGATTCCCCGCTTCTCCCCATAGTAGCAGGCCGTGTGCTGCGCGCGTCCCAACGCACTCGAGTAGACCGCGTCGAATGCGATCTGGCGCCGGCGCAGCAGCCGATCGACATAGGCCAGATCCACCTCCCAGTTGTCGGCCGGCGGAGCATCGCCCCAGCCCATGATGAGATGATGGGCGTTGCTCTCTGTGCGGTAATGGCGAACGACGATAGCGCGCATAGCGGTTGGCGGGGTGCCTCCTGGTGTTTTGTACTCTATTCACCGCCCCACGACGAGGGCCTACTAAATTTACGGTAGCCGGCTGCCGCCTGCAAATAGGTAGTTTCCCTAGCGCCCCCGGGTTTCCGCGATGCGGTGAAGCGGCATCGCTCGCGTTGCCAGGGCCGCCGCTGGCGGTTATTTGGCCTCAAGGCTCATCCCGCGCTCTCGGGATTTCGGCCTCAGCCAGAGGGACGGATATCTCAACGGAGGCGCCCGTCTCCTTCGGCAGGGTGTATTCGAGCAGGGTACGGATCGCGTTGGCGAACTCATTGAATGAGTGGGGTTTGACGAGGTAATCCTCCACCTCGTAACGAAAGGCCGCGGCGCGGTCGTTGGGCTCGTTCGAGGAGGTCAGGACGATGACCGTCAGGTCGCGCAGATCCGGGTCCGAGCGCAGCTCTTGCAGGAACTCGATGCCGCTCATGCGCGGCAGGTTGAGGTCGAGCAGGATGAGCGCGGGGGTCGGCTCGATCTTGGGGAATCCCCGGCCACGCAGCATGCCCAGGGCGTCGGTGGCCGTGCGCGCAACATGGAGCGGATTGACGATGTGATGTTTCTTCATCGCCCGCTCAACGGTCATGACGTCCACCCGGTCATCCTCGATCAACAGGATACCGGCCATGGTGTCGATCATCGCGGCTTCTCCCCGGTGGATAGGACGGATGCGGGCACCTCGCCCGGTTTGGAGGGTTCGTTTGCCCAGGTGAAGCGGAATCGGCTCCCCCGGCCAGAACCCGATTCCAGCAGGATCGAGCCGCCGTGCTCCTCGACGAGCTTCTTCACCAGGGCGAGTCCGATGCCGGTGTCGCCACCATAGTCCTTGACGTTGAGGGTCTGGAACATCATGAAAACCTTGTGGTGGTATTCGGGCGCGATGCCGGGGCCGTCATCCACCACCTCGAACTCGCAGTGGTCGCCGAGGTCCCGTCCCGAGACCCGAATGGTGCCGCGCGCGCGGTCGTGATGCTTGATGCCGTTGCTGATGAGGTTGGCGAAGACCTGGCCGATGTGGAGTCGATCGGTGTGCAGCTGGGGCATGTTGGGGCTCACCTCGACCCGGAAGCCCTCGGGGGGTGCGAGCGAGTCAATGGTGTTGGCCACCAGCACCCCGGTGTCCACCCGCTCGATCGATCCGGGGGTACGGCCGATCCGCGAATAGTCTAAAAGGCCTTCGATCAGGGCGTGCATGCGCGCGACCCGATCGCGCAGCAGGTAGATCTGCTCCCTCGCCTCGGTGGTGAGCTTGGGCTCGAGGTCCTCAGCGAGCCAGGCTGCGAGGTTGGATACCCCGCGCAGGGGGGCCTTGAGATCGTGGGAGGCGACGTAGGCAAACTGCTCCAGCTCCTGGGCACGCCGTTCGGCCTCCGCCGTGCGTCGTGCCACGCGCTGCTCCAGGGTGACGTTGAGCATTTGCAGGGCCCGCTCCGCCCGGCGGCGTTCAGCAACCTCGGTATTGAGCGCCGCGTTGGAGCCCTCGAGCTCGAGGGTGCGCTGCGCAACCAGGCGCTTGATCTGCTCCTTCTGGCCGATGAGGGTGAACAGATAGAACATCGACAGAATGGTGAAGGCGAGTCCGCCTACCAGGACAATGCTGCCGCTGCGCCCCTCCGGCTCGAAAAAGCCGGGCATCGGCCGTGCCAGCACCTGCCACTTGCGGTTGGCCACTTCAATGGAGTCGGTCACCGGTTTGATGTGGCCTGTGCGCGTTCCGGCTGGGACCTGGCCAGGGCTGAGCCGCGAACGATGGGAGTAGAGAAGCTTTGGTCGCTCCTGCCGATCCTGGGTGTAGAGGTCCAGGTCAATTCCTCCGGGGCTCAGGGTCTGCAGTGCACCCTCGACGATCGCGTCGATCGCAAACCGGCCGATCACGAAGCCCCGGGGCTCGTTTCGCGGCGGTTCGATGCGCTTTTCCTCCCAGTCTTCGCTGTCGCCGGCCTCGCCGGGGTCGGGTTTCTCGTAGAGCGCCAGGTAGGCGGCAAAGCCGGTCACCGGCCCGCTGTCACCGTCCAGCGTGAGTGGCAACGACGCCTCCATCTGGGCAGACAAGGCGGCCCGCTCCATCGCGGCCAGATCCTCGGGGATCGAGGCAAGGTCGAGCCCGAGCGTGAGCTTGTTGCGTGCATAGGGTTGAACGTAGAGGATCGGCAGGTACTCGGGTCTGGGTCCCGCCTCGCGCGCCTCACCGCCCGCGACCGCCTCGAGGATGCGAAACCGCGGAAAGCCGCGGCGGGCTTGCGCGAGGAAGGTTTCGCGTTGCCGGTCGGTGATCCGAGGCACCCACTCGAGGGTCGTGATACCGGGGCTGTGCCGGAGCGAAGGACCCACGAATTCCCGGAACTGTCGGCGGGTGACGTACTGGGAGGCATCGAAGAAGCTTCCGAGGTCACGTACCACCCGGAGTGTGTATTCGACCTCGCGCTGGATCACCAGCACGCGGTCGCGCACCGCCTCGGCGAAGGCGCTTTCGGCACGCTGCTGCTCGAGAGCGGTGACGCGCAGGAAAACCACCAGCGTGAGGGTGACCGCAAGGGTGCCGAGCAGCAGGACCGGGGCGTAACCCCGGCGGATCAACTCTCGCACTCGGGGGGATGAGCGGAGCGCGAGCACCCGCGTGAGGCCCCCAAGCTCGCTCACGAGGGCGCGCCAGCGGGCGCGGTCGAAGGACTTGAGGAAACGCGGTGGCCAGAGGGTGCGTGCGCGTCTCACTAGCGCTACCGGATGCTGTTCGCGGGCCCTGGCTGGCGATCTTCCCAAAGCTTCGCCCCGCTACCGTTGTTCACCCGAGGGCGGCCTCATCGGGCGGGTACCGGGCGAGTATTTCGGCCATGACCTCGCGCACGATTTGCTGAACGGTCTCATCGACGCTCCAGTTGGCGATCACCGGGATTGCGGCTCGCTCCGCCTGGTCGATGAAGAAGCTCTGCAGCTCCCAGATGCTGTCGATGCGGTCGCGGTGCAGAGACGAGCTGCGCTCGGGTTGTTCCCGGCTGCGGTGGGTGATCTGGCGGGAGAGACGCTCGATGGTGGTGACTACCAGCATGGCGGTGACCACCACCGCCTTCTTGCGTGTCCCCTTGAGGTCGAGCCGGCTGGGCAGGACGTGGACGCCGTCCACGATCAGATGATGGCGTTCCTGGATGGCGCGATGGATGGTCGCCTCAAGCGCCACCTTCACCGTGCCGAATTGGGACAGGAATCCGGTGACCACCGGGTTGTCGCTGATCATTTGCCCCTCCAGGGGCTCCACCTCGGGCAGGCCGCGCCAGGCATCGAAGCTCGAGTAGGCGAGGGTGGGCGCCACGTGGGGGACCAGATAGCAGCGGATGATCTCCCGCATGATGTCGGTGGATTGGGTGCGGGTGATGCTCAGCAGATAGGCCAGCTCGGAGGTGACCGTGCTCTTGCCGGTGCCGGTGGCCCCGCCGATCAGCAAGATCAGGGGCTCCCCACTGTCTTCGAAGCGGCATCGGGAGAGGAAGCGCTCGGCGGCCTCGGTGGAGATCTCCTCCCCGAGGGTTTCGAAGATCACCCGCCGCAGGTCGCGGTGCTCGATCTCGAGGATTGCGCGCCGGCGCAGCACCTCTTGCACCGATCGCGCCGCTTCCAGGGCCTCGTCGGTGCCGATCGCACAACCGCGGAGCTGACGGCTCAGGATGCCCACCGAGAAGGGCCGCTCGCGAGTGGGGGAGTGCACCAGGATCTCGCGATCGGCCTCGCGGCCGGCCTCGTAGGCCTCGCGCATCGGCTGGCCGAAACGCTTCTCGACGTCCTTGGCGACGAGCTGGCGCAGCTCGGGCGTGGTGATGCCCTCGGAGCGTTCGAGCTCCTCGCGGATCCCCTGGGCTACGGCGTAGGCATCCTCGAAGGGTAGCCCGACGTCGGTCAGCGACTGGACCAGGACGCCACGGAGAAAGGGGACCTTTTCGTCGGTGGACGACCGAATGACGATGAGCTTCTTAGACACCGGTTCGCGATCCGGCGTCGGGGGTTGGCCGGCGCAAGCTGCTTTGCCGGCGCCGGGGTTGTTGGACTGCGCCCGGGGGCCTACGGCTCGGACCCCAGGGGCCATCCGCCGCGTTCCGGCCGCTCGGGGAATCGTATCCAGCCATCGGGTTTGACTCCTTCGGTGATCCGGTCGGTGTGTCGATCGTCGGTATCAAATGCTAGCACAGGCCACGGCGGGTCTCTTTGGTGGGCGAAGGCGTCTTGGCCCTCACACCCAAGACCGTTGACCCCCAAGGCGCAGTCACTGGACCCCTTTATCGGGCGCGAGTTCCTCAGCCATTCACACCCCGCCGCGGGCGGATACGCTCAACTAGCGAGTGTGATCACGCGGATGAGGTCGGTGCCGCCCGCGCGCTGGCTCGAGCCCGAGGTCGCCACCACGATGTCGCCCCCCTGGAGATAGCCCAGCGCCCGCCCCCGCTCGACCGCGAAATCGATCTTCTCCTCGTCGCTTCGGCTGCCCTCGTAGGGCATGGGGATGACCCCCCAGTTCATGGCGAGGCGCCGAGCCACCGAAGCGGTAGCGGTGATCGCGAAGATGGGGCAGTCCGGGCGGTGCTTGGAGATCTGCCGCGAGGTGAAGCCGGTTTCCGTGAGACTGAAGATGGCGGCCGCCTCGAGCTGGCGGGCCATGTTGACCGCCGCCTGGCTCACCGCATCGGTGACCACGTTGGCCGGATTGGGCAGAATCTTCTGCAGGTAGCCGTATTCGCTCAGTGAGGCCTCCGCCCGCAGCGCCAGATCATGGAGGGTGCGCACCGCCTCCACCGGGTAGCGGCCGGCGGCGGTCTCTCCGGAAAGCATCACGGCGGAGGAGCCGTCGAGAATGGCGTTGGCCACATCGGACGCCTCTGCCCGGGTGGGCCGGGGGTTCTGCTCCATCGAAGCGAGCATCTGGGTGGCGGTGATGGCGGGTTTGCCGTTCATCACCGTGGTGCGAATGATCTTTTTCTGGGTGCTGGGAACGTCCGCCAGCGGCAGCTCCACGCCCAGGTCGCCGCGGGCCACCATGATGCCGTTGGCCACCTTGACGATGGCCTCTAGGTTTTCCACCCCCGCGCGGTTCTCGATCTTGGCGATGATCGGGATGTTGACCCCTTCCTCGCGCAGGATCTCCCGCATGCGCAGCACGTCCTCTGGCGCCTGTACGAAGGAGGCGGCGATGTAGTCGACCTCGGTCTCGGCGGCGAAGCGCATCTCGCGGATCACATCCTCTCGGTTCTCGGGGCTGAGCGCGCTGATCGAGAGGCGGGTCTCGGGCAGGTTGACGCTCTTCTTCTCCCCCAGGTTTCCGCCATGCACTACCCGGCAGTGCACCGCATCGGCGCTACAGCCGGTGACGTTGAGCTCGATGGCGCCGTCGTCGAGCAGGATCAGGGTGCCCGGCGCCACCTCCTCGGGCAGCCGGCGATAAGAGATCGAAACCCCGCTCGGGTCTCCCGCGCGGCCGTCGGTGTAAAGGGTGAATGCGTCGCCCGGCTGTAGCTCCACCCACGTGCCTTGGAGGGTTCCGGTGCGGATCTCGATCCCACGGGTATCGAGCATAAGGGCGATGTTGGCCCCGAGCTCGCGGGCAGCGGCACGCAGCCGAGCCGCCCGCTCACGATGGTCCGGCAGGCTGCCGTGGCTGAGGTTCAACCGAGCGACGTTCATCCCGGCCGCGATCATGGCCCGCAGAACCTCGGGGGAGTCGGAGGCGGGTCCGATGGTGGCGACGATCTTGGTCTTGCGCAGGGCGGGGCGATTGGACATGTGGGCTCCGGATACAGCAGAGGCGCTGGGTACAAAACGATTCAGCTTTTCACATTGGGCGGACCGAAATCAACGCCAGTGGGTATTTTTCAGTTGCGGCGCCCCCGATTCCCCGTCAGAAACCTTCTGCAAACCCAAATAGACGAACCCAGACCTTAAGCCTCGGCCGGCCAGCGCCGCATGCGCGAGGCCCGGGGAGGGGGCGCCGAAACACCCTGCTGCTCTGGGCGGGTGTAGTCATGGGAACGGTGGCCGGGTATCTTCCCCTGGCAGGCGCTTCCGTAGGCCCCGCAATTGGTTAGGGGGTAAAGGCGCGCTCGCCGTGCGGGCGAGGACACCTTATCCAAAATGCGGCAGTTGCGGGTTGCGCACCCCTTTCGATAGGCTCAGGATGAGCCTCGATACGGACGCTTTGCTGCAACTGGGGGCAGGCGGTTGGCAATGCGTTCGTCCCGAGTCGCCTTGCGAAGCAAGGTGTGTCGAGGGACCCATCGGTTGCAACTGCGGTTTCTAGGTTCATTAGCGGACCAGGAGGAGCGTCATGGAGCTCAAGCGCATCCATCTCGAAGAGGCCTCGGCGCGGGGCTTGATCAGCGCAGAGCAGGCGGAGGGGCTGTGGCGGTTTCTTGCCGAGCGCACCCGAGACACGCCGAGCTTCCGCATGACCCACATCCTGTACTACCTCGGTGGCTTGATCGCCATCGGAGCCATGAGCCTGTTCATGACCCTGGGCTGGGAGATCTTCGGCGGTTGGGGAATCTTCGGCATTGCGCTCGGTTATGGGGCGATCGGGCTATGGTTGACCGAGCGCTTACTCAACCGCAAGGGATTGCCGATCCCGGCGGGTATCCTGGCGGCGCTGGTGATCGCGCTTACCCCGCTCGCGGTGTACGGCCTGCAGGAGGGGCTCGGCTGGTGGGCGGAGGGGCGCGTCTACCGCGATTACCACGTCTTCATCGATTGGCGCTGGGTCCTCATGGAGCTGGCCACCCTGGCGGTGGGGGCACTGATGCTCTGGCGCTATCGCCTGCCGTTCCTGTTCATGCCAATCGCGGTGACCCTCTGGTACATGAGCATGGATCTTGCCCCTTTCCTGTTTGGCGACGAGGACCTGACCTGGGACCTGCGCAAGCTCGTCTCGCTTGGGTTTGGGCTGCTCATGATCGTCTTCGCCCTGTGGGTGGATCTGCGCGACCACAGAGACCGCGATTTCGCCTTCTGGATCTATCTGTTCGGCGTGATCGCCTTTTGGGGCGGGCTATCGCTGCTGCGCTCGGAGAGTGAGCTGGGCAGGTTCTTCTACCTCTTGATCAATTTGGGGCTAATCCTGGTCGGGGCACTGCTCTCGCGGCGGGTGTTCGCCGTGTTTGGCGGCCTTGGCGTGGCCGGTTACCTGGGGCATCTCGCCTACGGTTTGTTCAAGGACAGCGCGCTCTTTCCCTTCGCCCTCTCGGCCTTGGGGCTTCTGATCATCTATCTAGGTATTGTCTGGCAGCGCCACGAGGTGCGCATCAGTCAGGGGCTGCGTAAGTGGCTGCCACCCGCGCTGCGGGCGCTGGTGGAGCGCCGCGGCTAAGCCCTCGGGGTCAACGCAGGCGCCGCGGGTTTCCGCGCCTAGCGATGCGGTTTCAATGAGCGGTTACCCTGGGCGCGCGGCGGGGCGCTCTCCCAGGCGGGGTCCGCAAAAATGGCCACCGAGCTTCACCACCAGGTGGTGTCCGCTGCACTGGGCCTCCCAGCACTGGAGCACCGGGTCCCAGTCGATGCGCATGGGTCCGAAGTTGTTGGCATCAACCGCGCCTTCACACTGAATGACCTCGGGATCGACCACCAAGGCGGTGGTTTCATCGTCCTGCACCGCCAACACACTGAAGATGCCCGAGAAGTGGCCGCAGCCTTCACACCCAACGCCGAACAACTGGACTGAGCTTCCGATCGAGGGAAGCCGACTCATCGTTCACCCCCAATTGTTGTGATCTCAACCCATTACCCTACCCGGCCCCGCCCTGGACCGCGGTAGTCGTGACGCAAGAATCTCGCTTCAGAGACTCTATGATCATTATTGCACGCGCTTGGCGATCCGATAGGCCAGTGGTCGGCTTTTCCCTCTCGTTCGGCGCGCGGGCCGAGCCTGGCCAGGTTGTCGCCGGCCGCTGGCAGGACATTCCTTGGGGGTTCGCCGATCGATCGGGCGCGGGAGGGGGATGCGCGATTGGCAGGAGCCGCCACGTCTCTTGATCTAGATCAAGTACCAGGTCTTTAACCACCGCGCACACTAGATCTTGTGTCTTCTATAATCTGTCGTACTACATCTAGGTGCCAAAGAGGGTTCAACGGAGTGATTGCAAGCATGACCCAACCCCAGGTAGCCGTTCTTCCCACCCGCGTGGTTAAGCGTGATGGGCGGGAGATGGCTTTCGACGCGAGCAAGATCGAATCCGCCATCCGGCGCGCCGGCCAGGCCACCGCGGAGTTTGGCGAGCTCGAGGCGCACCTGCTCACCGCTCAGGTGATCAAGGTGCTGAGCCATCGGTTCGGGTTCGGCCGGTTACCCGACATCGAGGCCATCCAGGATGTGGTCGAGCAGACTCTGATCAGCGCCAACCACTTCGGGACCGCCCGCGCCTACATCGTCTACCGGGAGCAGCACAAGAAGCTGCGCGAGGATCACCGCACTCTGGTGGACGTGGGTGCGTCCATCGACGAGTATCTTGAGCGCAGTGACTGGCGGGTGGCGGCCAACGCCAATCAGGGTTACTCGCTCGGGGGGCTGATCCTGAACACCTCCGGGAAGATGATCGCCAACTACTGGCTGAGCCATGTCTATCCCCCGGAGATCGGCCAAGCCCACCGGGAGGCCGATGTCCACGTCCACGATCTGGATATGCTCGCGGGATATTGCGCGGGCTGGTCCCTGCGTACCCTGCTCAACGAGGGTCTCAACGGCGTTCCCGGCAAGGTCGAGGCTGGTCCGCCGCGGCACATGTCATCCGCGGTGGGGCAGATCGTGAACTTCCTCGGTACGCTGCAGAACGAGTGGGCCGGTGCCCAGGCCTTCAGCTCGTTCGACACCTACATGGCGCCCTTCGTGCGCAAGGATGGCCTCAGCTACGGGCAGGTGCGCCAATACATCCAGGAGCTGATCTACAACCTCAACGTACCCTCGCGCTGGGGCACCCAGACCCCGTTTACCAACCTGACCTTCGACTGGGTCTGCCCCGAGGACCTGCGCGAGCAGGTGCCGGTGATCGGGGGTGAGGAAATGCCGTTTACCTACGGCGAGCTGCAGGCCGAGATGGACCTGATCAACCGCGCCTACATCGAGGTGATGACCGCGGGCGATGCCAAAGGAAGGGTGTTCACCTTCCCCATCCCCACCTACAACATTACGCCTGATTTTGTTTGGGACTCCGAGAACGCCGATCGGCTGTTTGCCATGACGGCCAAGTACGGACTGCCCTATTTCCAGAACTTTCTCAATTCCGAGCTCACGCCGAACATGGTCCGCTCGATGTGCTGTCGGTTGCAGCTCGACCTGCGCGAGCTGCTCAAGCGTGGCAACGGCCTGTTCGGCTCCGCGGAGCAGACCGGATCGGTGGGGGTGGTCACCCTCAACTGCGCTCGGCTCGGCTATCGGTTCCAGGGCGACGAGGCGGGACTCTACCGCCGCCTCGATCAGCTTCTGGAGCTGGCCCGCAACAGTCTGGAGATCAAGCGTAAGGTGATCCAGCGCCACATCGACGAGGGTCTCTTCCCCTACACCAGGCGCTATCTGGGCACCCTGCGCAACCACTTTTCCACCATCGGGGTGAACGGCATCAACGAGATGATCCGCAACTTCTCGGCCGACGCCGATGACATCACCACCCCCTGGGGCTACGGGTTCGCGAGCCGCCTGCTGGACCATATCCGCAATCGGATGATTGAGTTCCAGGAGGCGACTGGACATCTCTATAACCTTGAGGCCACCCCGGCCGAGGGCACCACCTACCGCTTCGCCAAGGAGGATCGCAAGCGCTACCCCGACATCCTCCAGGCCGGCACCGCGGACGCCCCCTACTACACCAATAGCTCCCAGCTCCCGGTGGGCTACACCGATGACCCCTTTGAGGCCCTGGAGCTGCAGGACGATCTGCAGCGCAAGTACACCGGAGGCACCGTGCTGCACCTCTACATGAGCGAGCGCATCTCCAGCGTCGAGGCATGTAAGCGGCTGGTGCGCCGGGCGCTGGAGAGATTCCGCCTGCCCTACATCACCGTGACCCCGGTGTTCTCGATCTGTCCCACCCACGGTTATCTGAGCGGCGAGCACGCGTTCTGCCCGCTCTGCGATCAAGCCCTCATTGCCCGCAAACTCACGGAGAACAAGCACCATGATCAGCCCTGCACCTGCCATTGAGCTCAACGACGAAGAGCGCACCCGCTGCGAGGTCTGGACCCGCGTGATGGGCTACCATCGCCCGGTGTCCGCCTTCAACCGCGGCAAGCAGTCCGAGCACGCCGAGCGCCAGTACTTCAACGAGCGGCCCCGTGTTTGCCAGAAGGCCGCGGCCTGAGTGGTTGGGAAGGAGGCGCGCCGCGGATTCGGGCAATATCTCTGACCCGAAAGGTAACGCGGTCTCCGCGCCCGAGCGCATATTGAGCCCCCGCGGCGGCCGTCTTTCCGGTTGGCGGAGCGGGTTTCCGGCACCAGGCGCGGGGCACCGGTTGTGAGCCGATCCACCGCAGAGACCCTGGAACCTCTGCGGTTAGGGGGTCTGACCCCTATGACCACCCTCGATTACCCCGGCGAGCTGGCCGCGGTGGTTTTCTGTCAGGGTTGCCCCTGGCGCTGCCGTTACTGCCACAATGGCCACCTGCTGCCCGCGCGGAGCGCCGATGCGATCCCCTGGAACGATGTGGTCCGGTTCCTGGGGCGCCGCCGTGGGTTGTTGGACGCGCTGGTATTCAGCGGGGGCGAGCCCACCGCCCAGCATGCGCTTGGGGCGGCAATGGCGGAGGTGCGGGCGCTCGGGTTCAAGGTCGGGCTCCACACCGCGGGCTGTTACCCGGAGCGGCTGGAGAAACTGATTCCACAGCTCCACTGGGTGGGACTCGACATCAAGGGCCTGCCCGAGGACTACCCCGAGATCACCGGTGTCCCCGACAGTGGCAGGCAGGCCTGGCGCAGCCTGGAGATTCTTCTCGGCGGAGGTGTGGGGTTAGAGGTCCGAACCACGGTTCCACCGACCTGGCCGCCGGACCAGGTCGAATCGCTCGCCGAACAACTGGCCGCGATGGGCGTCGGGAGCTTCGTGGTGCAGACCTGCATCACGGCGCGGGCACTGGACCCCCAGTGGCGGCACCGGGTCGGCGAGCCCTTGGGGGCTGCGGCTCAAGCCCGGCTGGCGGCCCGCTTCGCCCGTTTCTCGGTGCGGGGGGCCTAACGCGGTGCCGGCGAAGGGCGCGGCGCCAGCTCCGAGGGTCTCGATGCCGGTCCGGCGTTGCTCGTGACCCCCGGGCAACCGCGCTGCTGAGCCAAGGATCGAACGCTCGCGCCCGGGATGGAAATTCAGCCTGCCGATAGGGGCCTACGCAAGCAGACCCTCGTCTGGCTGGTCCTGCTGACCGCCCTGGGTGGGGCGGGACTCCTGGTGGTCCACGGCTGGCTCGATCACCG